>ERZ795056.1035-NODE-1035-length-33137-cov-6.644610_pt1 | contig 33137 bp, 29 predicted proteins | sample MGYA00375140_ERZ795056 | MGnify/ENA primary metagenome ERZ795056 (study PRJEB30185, sample SAMN05720227) | activated sludge metagenome | isolation source: Anaerobic digester | place: USA | collected 2015-03-09 ...
CATCCCCGAAACGCTCCTTGACGGCCTTCATGACCGAGATCGCGGCACGGTATTCTTTCGTGCCGTGGGTCATGGAATTGACCATGGTGAAGAGGATGCCGAGAAGCTCGGGCCGGACTCCGAGTCCTTCCTCGATCCTGGTCAGTGTTCCGGTCAGGTCGACAAGACCTTCGAGCGCCAGGTATTCCGCCGTCATCGGAACGATGTAGGCATCACAGGCGACCAGGGCATTGACCGAGAGGAGGGAGAGGGATGGCGGACAGTCACAGATGATGAAATCGAAAAACCGGCGGACACTCTCCAGTGCCGAATCCAGGACGAAGGCCCGGTCGGGATTGTCGGCCAGCATCAAGTCGGTATTCGCCAGTTCGGGATCGCCGGGGACGATGTCCAGGAGCTTGACGCCCGAGGGGTGCAGGGCATCGGCCAGATCCTCACCGGCAAAGAGGACATCGGCTGCCGTTGAAAACTCCCCGCCGGCCCGGACTCCGAGAGAGATGCTGGCGGAAGACTGGGGATCCAGGTCGACCAGTACGGTCTTGTAGCCGTTTGCGGCCAGGGCCGCGGCGAGAGAGACCGCGGTTGTTGTCTTTCCGGTTCCACCCTTGTTGTTGATGATGCTCAGTACCATGCTTTTCCTCCGGTTCCTCATGATTCGCTGCGGGTTCAACTGTCCATGCTCCGCTCGTCAGAGAGCGTTTGTTTGACAAGTGCAGGGATATCAATAATCAGGGCGACACTTCCGTCTCCAAGGATGGTGGCCCCCGAAACGCCAACGGCGTTCTTGTAACTTTTTCCAAGGGATTTGATGACTGTCTGGTGGCTTCCGACGATCCGGTCACAGGCAATTCCGACACGGAATTCTTCGACCCGGACGATCACGATCTGTTCGGCCGGAGGCAGGTCTCCGGGTGCCGAGAAGAATTCCCTGAGCCGGACAAAGGGGACGAGATCTCCCCTGACGGCGATCATGTTCCGTCCATGGGTGCGAGCCATGTCATCCTGGCCGTATTCGACACACTCTTCGACGTAGGCCATGGGGAGGACGTAATGAGAGTCCCCGACCACGACCATCAGTCCGTCAATGATGGCGAGTGTCAGCGGAAGGGAGAGTGTGATCCGGCTTCCCTTGCCACGTTCGCTCGAGATGTTGATCGATCCACGAAGCGCTTCAACCTCCCGTTTGACGACATCCATTCCCACGCCACGCCCAGAAACACTCGTGACCTTGGCCGCGGTCGAAAAACCGGGGTGGAAGATCTGGGCAAAGACTTCTTTGTCAGTGTACTCGATGTCGCGTTCGAGCAATCCGCGCTCGACGGCCCGTGACAGGATGGCATCCCGGTCAAGACCGGCTCCGTCGTCCGAGATCGAGATGACGACATGGGCGCCATGCTGGGCCGCTTCGAGCCGAACCGTTCCGATCCGCGCTTTCCCCTGTTTCTCTCTCAGATCCGGCTTCTCGATCCCGTGGTCGATGCTGTTCCGGACGAGATGCATGAGCGGATCGTCCAGCTTCTCGATGACTGTCTTGTCGAGTTCCGTGTTTTCTCCAGCCGTTTCGAGCTGGATCTCTTTTCCGAGTTCGACGGAGAGATCCCGGACCAGTCGTCTGAACTTCGAAAAGGATGTTCCGATCGGAAGCATCCGGATGTTGAAAACGCAATCGCGAAGCTCCGCTGTCAGCTGTTCGATCTCTTCAACCGGACGTTCCAGGATCGGGATGCCGAGTTCACCCGAAACCTGGGTCAGTCTGGCCTGGACGATCACCAGCTCTCCGACAAGATTGATCAGACTGTCCAGCTTGGCTGACGGGACACGGACGCTCGAGACGCCGGTTCCGGCCTTGTGACGCTCAATCAGTTTTTGCTCGCTCAGTGCGGCTTCCACTTCGGTTTCGCTGACAATCCCTTCGGCGACAAGGAGTTCTCCGATCCGTTTTTGTTTGGAGAGAACGTCCTGGATGGCGGCCGGGGTGACATCGCCCCGTTCGACCAGAATATCCCCCAGACGCGGTGGTTTTTCGGTATTCTCCGGATCCAGAGTTTCATGGATCTGTGTGATGGAGACCTCGCTCGCTTCGTCAACGAAGATGAAGACATCCTTGATGCTGTCCAGGGAGGCCGTCGTCTCCAGAAGACACTCCCAGCCGAGATAGCAGATTTCGGGATCAAAATGCCCGAAGTCGGGGAGGTTGCCCTTGTCCGGTGTAACGGTACAATTCCCCAGATGGCGGAGTTCGTCGATCAAGCGCGCCGGATCCAGTCCGCTGGAGAATGTTTCCTTCGATGGACGGAACTGGATCCGCCAGATCGTACTCTCTTTGCCCTGTAACGGGGGCGCTGCCGATGGGGCAGGGGCGCTTACGTGGACGACATCACCGGCTTCGAGAAGCTGGAGGGCGGCAACGACCTGCTCGCACTGAAGAGCCTCCGCAGCAGGAAGGGGACCCTCGGTCACGAGCATTGTCCGGATCAAATCCCTGGATGCAAGGACAAGATTGATCAGATTCGGCGTGATCGTTACTTCCCCGGCACGGACGCGGTCAAGGACGCTCTCGACGTGGTGGGTGAATCCAGCGATCTCTTCAAATCCGAACATCGCTCCGGAGCCCTTGATGGTATGCATGGAGCGGAAGAGTCTGTTGAGGGCTTCCCGGTTTCCGGGATTGTCCTCAAGATCGAGGACGGCTTCTTCGATCACGACCAGGTGCTCCTCGACTTCCTGGCGGTAGGTCTCAACGTAGTTTTCTGAGGTTGCCATTGTTTTTCCCGTTCTTTGAACTGCCGGCAGTCTAGCCGAGGACTTTGCGGACGACTGCCAGAAGCTGCTCGGGGTTGAAGGGTTTGACGATCCAGCCGGTCGCGCCGGCAGCCCGACCTTCCTGTTTCTTGCTCTCCTGGGACTCCGTGGTCAGCATGAGGATCGGCATGAAACGCAATTTGCCGTCCGCCCGGACACTTTTGATCAGGGTCACCCCGTCCATATTCGGCATGTTCAGGTCCGTGATCAAAAGGTGGACTTGTTGCGTGCCCAGTTTTGCGAGTGCATCCTGCCCGTCGACGGCCTCGACAATGTCATAGCCGGCCTGCGACAGGGTAAAGCGGACCATTTGGCGGATGCTTGCCGAGTCGTCGCATGTCATGATTGTTTTGCCCATCCCGGGATTCCTCCGTTTCAGACTGCTGTACCGGTCAGCACTGCACCGGGAAAACCGCAACGCTCGAGGGCTTCGGTAACAGCCCGGGAACTTCCCTGGACAGCACCCCGTGATCCGCTCTCGTTGAGGGCAGAGATCGAAACCAGAAGGAGCTGGACCCCGGCGGTATCACACTCGGTGACTTCGCTGATATCGAGACAGCGCAGGGTCCCGTTCGAGAGGAAACTGCGGATCTTTTTCCAAGTCTCACCGACTCCATAGAGAGTCAAGTCTCCTCCAGCCAGGGTGATGCTCTCACTGCTCTTCATTGCCATGATTCCTCCGGGTTATTGTATACCACGTCAGAACAATTCTACACTTCCGTCAGAGGCTCCGGACGGGGGACCGGTTTCACCGAAATAGTCCCTGTGGATGGCCCGCTCGCTGTCCATTGTATATATGTCTTCTTCCAGCGAGTGGGTTTCGACAAGGGGTGCATCGGGCAGGAGTTCGGACAGGCTCCTGCAGTCAGATTCGAGGTCATGGGCAAGGGACTCGAGAACCGATGATCCGGAGATCGCCGTCGAGATGGCTAGAGAGAGGGCCGCAGTTCCATCCAGAAAGTCGTTCACGCCACCGGAGACCATCTCCCTGAGGCGGGTCAGGATCCGGTCAGGCTGCTCGCACTGCGGCGGCTCTGCCATGGCCAGTCCGGAACTGCCAGCCGAGGTGGAGTCCCTGATGATGTGCTCGATCGTTGTCGTGACATTTTCCACAAATGCTTTTGTGTCTCCCGAGATGGTCTGGACTTCCCGCGCCAGGACACCAAACCCCCGGCCGTGTTCGCCCAGGTGTGTTGTCATGATCAGGGCGTTGAAGGCCTTGAGTCGCAGATCGTCATTGGCCAAGCGGATCCGGTTCGAGAAGTCCGCGATTGTCTCTCCGATGGCCGAGAGATCACGGCGCATGGCCGTCATTTCGCCAACGATGGTGTGCTGATGGTTTGCCAGACCTTCAAGGCCGGTAATGCTCTCTCCCATCATGTCAAGGGCATGGAGCATCTCCTGCATCTGTTCGGCGGCAAGCCTGGCACGCAGGTCATCCAGAGCCTGTCCAATCGTGCTGAAGGCCCGGGTGATTCCGGGGATGGCGGCATTGAGTTGCCGGATGGTGTCACGCATCTGGGCGTGCTGGAGACCGAGGACGGCCGGATCCGAAGGCGCATTCCGGAGAGCTTCGACGATGTGTTCCAGCCGTTGGCGCACAATATCATGAATCTGAAGATGTGTAATGATGTCCATGGATTGTGCTGTCAGTGTGGCCGCATATCCGACCACCCGGTCCAGAGTTGTCTGGACGTTCAGGCCCAGAGAGCGGACGGCTTCCATGGTGCGGTGTGCGGCCGCTTGTTCGGCTTCGGCGATCCGTTCCTCTTCCCTGATTCTCGCATGGAGGGCATCCCGGCGGATATCCTGCTGCCGGGCGCCTGTCTCGGCACTGAGCGAGAATTCGGCACTCAGGTCGGCCAACCGCTTGCCGAGCATGCGGACATCTCCGGCAAATTGCGAGATCCTCTGTCCGGCCGAACCGGCCCGGGTTGCCGTGATCAGGGAGTTGAGGGCAATGATGTGCAGCCGCTTGACAAGGGCACCGAGGAGGAGCGCTGCCTTGGGCAGATCGGCAATCTCGGCCGAGATTCTCTCGATCAGCTCAAGATCCGCAACCAGGATCTTCCGGATCCGGTCATGCTCGTCCAGCGGGATGATGGAAGCCGATTCGAGCCGGTTGATGAGATCGGCGCCCTGGCCACTGCGCAGGCTCGATGACTGCTGCGCCATTCCGTCATGAAGGGCATTCGAGGTACAGACGATTTTCTCCAAGGCTTGCCCGAGGACGAGAAAGCCGTTTTCCGAGCCGGACAAGCGGGTTTCGACCGACCGGGCAAGAGCGAGCACAGCTTCACCGTCGGGCGTCATCCGTGACTTCGGTTGGCAGGTGCCGACATCCGTGTGCTGTTCGCCCATAACGACAGGAATCCTCCAGGAGCAGCAACGCTCGATACCCAACTATACCCGGGAAGATGGACTGTCGCAATACGTAGGAATACTGATTTTTTGCAATAAAAGCACGCTTTGTCCCGCTTGGAGTCAGGCAGATACCCGGTCAGTCCCGATTGTTTTCCCAGGCCTTTTTCAGCTCGGCGAGGAGGATGGCACCCTTGAAATTGACCGGAACCGGTGCGAAGCGGAGCCTGTCCGGCTTGGCTCCTTTCGAGACTTGGGCACGGGATTCAGGAATAAAGCTCCCTTGGATCTCGTCTTGAAGACTGCGGGCATGATCCGTGAGAAGCTCGATCGTGACGCAGCAGGCATCCTCGTGCTCGCTTCCGATCTTGATTCCGGCGGATGCCAGGATGAACTCGTCGGGATGGAGTCCGTAGCGTGCCACCGTCCATGTCCGCAACTCTTCATTGATCTGTTCGCAGGAGTAGTTCGAGCCACCGCGGATGATCAGGGCTGAATCCCGGCTCATCCAGTAAAAATTTCTGGACCCGTCAGCGGGATCGGTCAACGCGAAACAGATATCCTCGAGTCCGAGATACCAGCCATCCTTGAACACAGCAGCCGTCCTGGCATCGTCATTGACGTAGCCCTTCATCAGGTTTCTTCCCCTGGTGACGAGATATCCCGGGACCCCGTCAGGCAGGTCTTCCATGAAACCGGGCTGTCCGGGATCAATCGCCCTGACAATACGGCATTCGGTCAAGCCGGGATGTTCCCGTCCTATCCAGTACCCGGTCTCGGGGACATCATTCCGCCGGTGTTCCCAGCCATCGGCAAAGATCCGGAGCCGGTGCCCGGGCGCAAGGGCGACCGGTGTGCCAAGAACCTGGAGACAGGTCTCGGTCGACCCGAATCGGACGACCGGGAGCCTTCCCGTGAGCCGTTGGACCCGTTCGACTGTCGTCGGCCCGACCGGAGCTGAACCGATCAGGAAATCGATTTTCGAAAAGGATTCGGCCAGATCCGCGGGATCAGTGCCCAGGCGGCCTGAGCCGGCGAGTTCCTCAAGAAAGTCAAAATGGCGGGCAACGACCGGGGCCACCACCCTGCCGGGTGCCCTGTCGGCGATTTCCTGGAGCGCTTTCCACCATGGTGTCGAATAGCGAGAAAAGAGATGGATTCTGGTGTTGGCCCGGCGCAGGCCCCAATCGGTAATGGCGGAAGAATTTGTGTGGTGGAGCGGATTGACGACGACAAGGTCCAGGGGGTCTTCCGGTTGTATCGCGAGCATATCTTCGAGAGCCGCTGCATTGGCCGCGTAATTCTCCCAAGTCAGCATGACCCCCTTGGGGTTCCCCGTTGTTCCGGAGGTAAAGACGATCAGGCGGGTGTCCCCGGGTACTGTCCGGTACCCCTCGGGCTGTGGCAGTTCCGTTTCTTCGAGAATCTCCCGGGTATCGATGCAGACCGCCGTCCCGAGCCGGGAGATCAGGTTGGCGCGGAGTTCGGTGTCGAAACTCTCGTTGAAGACGATGGCCGAGGCCCGTGGCTTTTCGAACTTGTAGACAATCTGTTCCAGCGAGTCGGCTTGCCAGTTGATGGCGACGGGGATCGCCCCGAGCATGGCGGCACCCATGCGGAAGACCGGATCCATCCAGTCATTGTCCCCGAAGCAGTGAAGGATCCGTGTGCCATGGTGGCACTCATGCTTTGCCAGCAGGCTGGCCGCGCGGCCGGAGAGACGGGCAAAATCGGCACGGGTCAGGGCGAGACTCCCGCTCCCGTCACCGAAACGGGTGTACGAAAGGCAGAGTTCATCAGGATCTTGAAAACCGTTTGCATAGGGTTGCGGGATTGCTGTCAGGGCCACGGGATTCTCCTCGGGTCAGGTATCGATACAGATGATGCACACATCGTCGTCAAACGTTTCGGCCCCGCGGAAATCTTGCAGGGCGCGAACAAGGCCTTGAACGCATTCATGCGCGGGACTCGCTGCCAGGTGCTTGAGGGTATCGGAGAGTGCGAGGGTTTCGAAATCTCCGTCCGAACTCCCGTCGATCTTGACGGCTTCAACAAGCCCGTCCGTATAGAGCAGGATTTTCCCGTTTGAAGGAAGCTGGACTGTGTTGTCCATCCAGTACCCGTCCGGGGAGGGAAGCTCGCTGTTGTGCAAGACCGCAAGGGGCAGGCGCCTGATCCCGCTGTCGAGCGTCCGGACTCCGTCCCGTGGACTGATGATCAGGGGTTGATTGTGTCCGGCGGAGGCCCAGGTCATTTTCCTCCGCCCGGGATCCAGGATTCCGTAAAAGGCGGTCACAAAATTTCCGCCGGTGCGCTGGCTGATCTGTCCGTTCAGGTCATGGAGAACGCTGCCGGGTGTTCCGGCCTTGCAGCCAGCCTGCTGGAAATGGCTTTTGATCATGGAGGTGATCAGGGCAGCCGGCACGCCATGGCCGGAGACATCGGAGACGAGGACACCCAGGGATCCATCCTCGAGGGGAATGAAATCGAAAAAGTCTCCGCCGACCTCTTCCATGGGCTGATAGAAGAACGCGATCGCAGGCGAGGGGCTGGCTGTCGGAATCATCTGCATCTGGATCGTCCTGGCCATCTCCAATTCTTTTTTCAGCCGCTCGCCGTGCTGGTGCAGGCGGTTCCGCTCCTTTTCAAGCTCTGCCGTGCGATCCAGGACCTTGCTCTCGAGATTTTTTGTCAGATCCTCGACGATGGTGAACGCACGGGAAAACCGGAAGGCGAGGAGCCATGCCTGCGAGAGGACAAAGAGAAAGAGTCCGAGCGGGAGGATCAGGAGGGTGTCATGCTCGACGGTGTTTTCAACGATGATGTCGTGGACGATCGTCACGGCGAGAACCAGGAATCCCGAGAGCATGATCAGACTGCCGTCGCGTTTTTGTTGGAGGGCCCTGACAATAATGGCAAGGGTCAGTCCCAGGACTCCGATGGTGGCGGCATCCAGGACAATCCCAGAGCGGCAGATCAGTGCTGTCGGTGCCAGAAGGCAGAACAACGAGGCGGTTTCGAAGAACCGTCTTGTGAACCGGATTGTCCGCTTGAGGACAGCGTTTCCGTAGACTGCGGTGATGAATCCGAGAAAGGAGAGCACACCCAGCGTCTGGGTCAACATGAAGATCCGGTATTCGAGATCCCAGGACATCCCGGAAAGGATTTGGTGGATCCTGTGTTCCCCCGTGACAAGAATCCTGAGAGCGATCAGGAGGCAGAAGAGGGAGAAAAACAGGGGGGCCAGTTCGCGGCGACGGAGGATGAAGGCACCCAGTTGATAGAGTCCGATCATGATCAGACTCCCCGTCAGGAAGGCTTCGTACCGGCTGCGTGCCGTCTCTCTGGATGTGATGACTGCGGTTGAGCCCACGAGGAGTGGTGCGGGGATCCCGCCCTTGTAGTACCCCCAGTTGGCGACACGGAGGGTGATCTCCATCCGGCCGTTCTTGACGGGATGGATGACAGAACCCGGCTCCCAATGATGGACAGTCCTGTCGGCTGACGGCCCTGGCGCTCCCCGATTCAGCACGATTTCCCGATCCAGAAGCAGTGTGTGTGCCGAATGGAGGACGGGAATCAGGAAACCGACAAATTCCATTTTTGGGTCCAGTTGCAAGACAAGGGAAAATTCGACCAATCCGTCACCGGGCAGGTCGAGTTCGGAAAAGAGGGCCGGGAGTCGGGCCGGGCGCCAGGGGCCGGGCTCGGGTGCTAGCGGACGGCACTGCCAAAAGCCCGTCAGGGGGACCGGCGCGGATTCGAGGTCGATACCCCTGAGATCCATGGATTCCCCGGTCCCGGTCAGGAGTTCCCCGCCATGGATGTTCAGGCTGAGTCCGGCCAGGATGCCAAGCAGAGCGTATCGCAGTCTCATCCATCCTCCATGACCAGGGTTGGCGCGACAGTGGCCAGTATGCGTGACGGGGGACAACCTGTCAATCCTGAAGATGGCGGATGTCCGGTGAAAACGGTAAATATCATGAATAAGTAATGGGAATCCTGTCCTCTTGCGGGTACTGCACCCGGGAGGGAAGGCCACATCATGAAAGAAAAACAAGCCTGGAGCAGGGACGATTTTCAGGCCACCCCCCGTGAAAACCCCGCTTTTTCTTTGGAGGAATCCATGCTATACTCTCCTTCCAGCGAAACTCGGGAGAGGACAGGGTCTGTCAGGTGAAGATGCGGAGAGTACTGGTTGCGGCTGTTGTTTTGATCCTTGGCGCGGGCAGACTGTTTTCACTCACGACCGTATCCACCAATGCTGGCGAAGTTCCTACGAACAGCCTTGTCCGGAAAATCCACATCCGGGTCAAAGAGGTGTTTCCCGAAGACAAGAATTTTTTTTTCGATGTGGCCAATGCCTTCCATGCACGGACAGCCGAGGCGACGATCCGCAACGAACTCCTCTATGACGAGGGAGAGCCGTACAACCAGGATCTTGTGGACGAAAGCGAGAGGAATCTGCGCAAGCTCAACATCTGCGTTGTGGAGCGGACGCGGGCGGTCCCGGTTCCGGGAGAACCCGGCCAGGTCGATGTTTTCGTCGAGGTCAGGGATATCTGGAGCCTGTATTTCAATATCAAACTGGAATCCTCCGGCGGTGTGACGCGCTACAACTTCAAATGGGGTGAACGGAACTTTTTGGGACGGAACCTCTCCCTCGAACTGGAACTGGATCGGGATACATTTTTCAACCGCTGGCGCCAGCATTTCGACGAGCCCAGGCTATTCGGGAGCCGCTGGAGGTTCTTCGAGCGGGTCGGGTTCTATTACGATCACGACGGAAACAAGGTCGGGGAAGGAATCGAACTCTACCTGATCCGGCCACTCTATGCGCGCAGTGAAAAATGGGGCTGGCAGACGTCCTTCCAGTACGATGATGAATATGTCATCAAGAACGAAGGCGACCGGATCAAGGAGGTCGAGGTTGCGCCCGGCGTCTTTCTGCCCCGCAAGTACTACGACAAGAGCTATGTGCTGGAAAACGCCCTGATCCGTTCCTTCGGGTACACCAACAAATTCAACATCGGTCTGTATGTACGGAATGAACAAAACCGCTACCGTGGCTATGACGGGCTTCCGGCCGAGTATGCGGATGCCTTCCGCAGCCAGGTGATGAATGAGGATTCGACCCACCACAAGCTCGGTCTTCTCCTGGATGCCAACAACCACCGCTTCGTCCGTATCCGCAATCTCAACAATTACGGCCGGATCGAGGACCTGGCCCTCGGGACTTCCATCCGCACCACGCTTTCCGCGTCCAGGACGTTTTGGGGCTCTGACGAGAACGGCTGGTATTCCACGATCACCCTTTCCAATACGGCCATGATCGGCGATAATCACATTTCGATGGTTATGGCGAGTTTTTCGTCCGATTTTGTGGCCGGCCTGGGCCAACGTGACATGGTGACAACCCTGCGCTATGTGCATCACATCCGCAATCTCCCTCTTGGGACCCTCTCCTTGCGGGCTGAGACATCTATCGGAGAACGGTTGGAGAATGATTCCCTTCTCAGCCTCGGTTCGGACAAGGGGCTGCGGGGGTATGTTTCAAACAGGTTTGAAGGCGACCGCAGGGTCGTATTCAATGTCGAGTACCGCTTCGATCCGCTTCCGTTTATCGAGAATCCCTGGATCGCTTTTGCTGCGTTTTATGACCTGGGTGCCTGCTGGTTCAATCACGAACGTCGCCTGGCCGATGTCCGCTTCTACCCTGCGATTGGTCTGGGCCTGCGCCTCTCGATCCCCAGCCTCAATCCGGCCATGATGCGGTTTGATTTTGGTTTCAACCTCGGCAACGGGCCAAGTACAATCGGCAGCATTTTTTCATTCGGATATAATCATGCATTCTGACAGCATACACGGATGCGGTTTTGGATGCGGGGGATGTGCTGATTTTTATGGGTTCCGCAGAAAAGCAAAAAGCAGTGCAGGCTTGTCTGGATGGCAGGAAAGTATGCTGACCAGCGTTGTATGGTATACAGGGACGATCGTGACGAGGGTCTTGTCTCTCCCGCGGCGCCGGAAAGGGATGGTGTGTAATGGCCAAACTCTATTTTCGATATTCTGCAATGGGAGCGGGAAAGTCACTGGATCTCCTCAAGGTTGCCTATAACTACGATGAACGGGGCATGAAGGCACTGATCTTCAATTCGGAGCTGGACACCCGCTTCGGGCGGGAGTGTGTTGCCTCCCGTGCCGGTATCCACAAAAATGCCATTCCCTATGGGGTCTCAAGCGATTTTCGGAAACTCTATCGGGAGACACGGGAGGCACTGGGGGCCGCTGTCCACTGTCTCCTCGTGGATGAAGCGCAATTCCTCACCAAGACCCAGGTTGAAGACATTGTCCACATCGTGAATGACGAGAAGATTCCGGTCATCTGCTACGGGCTGCGGACCGACTTTATGGGCCAGCTTTTCGAGGGGAGTACCTGGCTCCTGGCATGGGCGGATGCCATCGAGGAATTGAAGACGGTTTGCTGGTGCGGGCGCAAAGCCACGATGAACGCACGGATCGTGGACGGCCGGATTGTCCGCCAGGGTGAGCAGGTACAGATCGGCGGGAACGAGAGCTATATTGCTCTCTGTCGGGAACATTATCTCTCGGGTGAACTGGAGCGCTGATTTTCCGGTGGGGTGGAGACGAGACGGACAAGGACCACCGGGAGCCAGAGTGTCCCCAAAATGGCACCGAGGGCTGTATCAAACCGGCCCAATCCGGGCGAGCGACGGGCCGAGCCCGCGATGATGTTCAGGATGCGGACTCCGGCCTCGAAGACCAACCAGAGAATGAGGACGATGGTTTTCCAGGGATCCGGCGCTGACTCCGGGAGCGGAACCTCGCGTTTGAGAGCCGCCCGACCGGTCTTGACGACGGGATGGATCGAGATGCTTGTGCCTTCCGGCATGAGACCGGTCATCAGTTGCTCGAGGCGCTGGCGGTGTTCCTGGATCCTTCGGGCCGCATCCTGATCGGGAACCTCGACATGCAGGCGGGCTGTGGGCTGGTACCTGAAAAGGGTCGGTGTCGCATCGTCCGTAGTCGCGCGCAGGGCCGATTTTTTTTCGGCTGTTGCCTTCCTGTCCGGCGCAGCGGCTCTTTCGGAGGTGCCCTTTCCTGTCTCGGCTGTTTTCGACTCTTCCATGTTCAGAGAGAGTTTTGCGCCGGGCTGAAGTTTGTCGGTCTTTGCTTTCGCGAGACTGTCAGCGGTGATTCCTGTCCGGGACTGGAGAATCTCGGCTTCAGCAGTCGTTGCGTCCTCCCTCCGCGCGAGAGAAGGTCGTGGCAGGTTTGCGCCAAGGGCCGCGTCCTGATCGGCGATATCTCTTTTGGCTGATTCCCGCGAGGGTTCCTGTTTGCGGGACTGCACTGGCGGAATGGGGATCTGCCGGGTTCCCTGCTCGATCGAAAGGGTAATCTCCGAAGCCGGCAGGCTCGTCTCCCGGGCGATGGTCAGGGTCGCCGGGTCGGCCGGTTGTTCAGCAGAGACCACCGTCCGGTGGGCCGGCGGCAAGGCGTCCGGGGAGAGGACTCCCCTCGTCAGCAAAAAGGAGACGAGAATCGCCGGAATGGATGCAGCCACCGCCAGGGCCGACCGGAATCCCGGTAAGCGACGGGGCGGAGGAACGGACACCCGGGTTGGTTGCGCACTCCGGTGCATGATCGAGTCGAAGAGATCGGATTCGAAGGAAGGACGGGGTTCGGGAACCGGAAGGATGGCCCGCCCGTTGGCCTGTATGCTGGCCAAGAAGCGCTGGCAGGCCGGGCAGGCTGCACAATGGTCATGCAGGGCAGTCGCATCCCTGGGCTGAAGTTTTTCCCGGAGTGCGCTCTCGAGGATCAGGCGACGGGCCGTGGTGTGGGTCATGGCGCAGCCCTCCTTGCGAGCAGTTCAGCCAGTTTCTTTTCGCCATTGTGCAGACGGGATTTGACGGTTCCGACCGGAATCCCGATGGTCCTGGCGATCTCGGCCAGGGAGAACTCCTCAAAATAGTAGAGAAGAAAAACCGGACGATAGGTTTCGTCAAGGGCGTTGACGGCGGCACGGACCTCGGACACCGTCTCGTTGTCGAGCGTGGCGCTTTCGGGTCCGGTGCCGGCGGAGGGCAGGGTGTCGAGGAGCTTTCCGCCATCATCGGATTCCCGGTCGAGGGAGGATGCCGCGCGCCGGCTCTTGTGCCAGTTGTGGCAGAGATTGGCGAGAATGGTAAAGAGCCAGGGCACGAAGGGCCGGGACGGATCGTATTTGTCGGCCGAGCGGAAGGCCCGGAGCAGGGTTTCCTGGACCAGCTCTTCGGCATCCTCATCCGATGAGGTGTAGCGCCAGGCCCAGGCGTGGAGTCTGCGTGCATGACGATCGACGATGACACGGAACATGGCAGAGTCCCCCTGACTGACATGCGCAAGAACCTCGGCATCACTTGCTTCGTTGTCCACCGGCGCCATCCCGTTTGATTGAGTCTCTGCTTCCATATCAAACTACAGAGCGGGAGGCTTACCGGCAATACGATCAATACCCGGCGGAACCCTCCAGAGTTCAGGGGGATTTTGTTATTTTTGTGTGGGATGCGGAGGGAGGAGCGATGAGCGAGATTGAACTGGGCCCGGATCAGTACCGGGTGGAAGAGGAAGCCCGGCCTCAAGCAGAACCGGTCAGGGGTGACTGCCTCCTGGACCGGCTGGACATGATTCTCGTATTCATGATCGGGTTCGGAGCCCTGTTTCTCCTTGAGCTCCTCATGGGCGGGGCCGAAAAGCCCGGGGTCTTGATTGCGCTGGGTGGCAATTATGCTCCCTTTGTCGAGCGGGGCGAGATCTGGCGTCTTCTGACAGCCAATTTCTTGCACGGTAACATGATGCACATCATTGTCAACGGGTACAGTTTCTGGATCCTGGGCCGCTTCGTCGAACGGGTCTACGGGCGGAGCCGGTTGACCCTGGTCTTTGTCCTGACAGCCACAGTCTCGGCCCTGGCCAGCTGGCTGGCCAATGCTTCGCTCTCGGTCGGTGCATCGGGAGGGATCACGGGGTTTTTGGGGCTCCTGGCGGCCTTTACCCTGCATTACCGCAAAAGGCTTGACCCCCGCTTCAGACGGAGCTTTCTCTCCAATCTGGCCATGATCATCGGCATCAATGTGGTGATCGGGGTTTCATACAGCGGGATCGATCACTGGGCCCACCTGGGCGGTTTTGTGGCCGGAATTCTTCTCGGGTTTCTTGTGCGTCCGATCGTCCTCTTCGGGGGCGGGACCAATCCCCGGCGGATCCGCCTGGCGGTGCGCCTGACCGGGTTTGTGCTGGTGGCCGCTTTTGCGGCCCAGCTGTATGCCCTTGTCTTTTCGGTCATCATTCCCGAAAAGGGTCCTGCCCGGATGTTGAGCGATGCCGGGGGGCGCTTCAGTCTGGCCTATCCGGCCTTTTTTTCCGTTGAACAGGGTCAGGACGAGGAGCGGGGGACGATCCGGATCGGAAACAATCTCGACCGGACGATTGTTCTCGAGGTGGTGCAGCGGGAATACGCGCAACGGGTGATTGAGGGCTTGCGGGCATCCGGTCTTGACTCGCAGGAGGGCTTTGTCAACGGATATCGCGTGATTCGTGTCCACGGGACCGTTCCCGTCCAAGGCCGGCGGGTCCTCCTGCGGATGGCTCTGGTCGAGGCGCCGGCCGGCTCGAACGCCGCGGGTGAATGGGTCCTGTTCAAGACGATCGGGCAGAACCAGTCCGCGGATCAAGCCGGTGCCCGTCTTCTCGAATCCGTTGTGCGCAGCTTGGTTCTCGTTGGGGGCGGGGTGATCTGAGCGTGTTTTTTGATGAACAGCCTCAGGCCCGTGACGGGAGGCGGACCCGCCGCGCGATGATCACGGGCCGGAGAACGCTCACCCTGTGTTTCTCCAGACACGGCAGCCGGCCTTGCGGCCGGCTGCCGGGATCTCAGTCCTTGATCTGGAAGAGGTAGAGCAGGACGCCGGCAGCGGCACCGATGCCGGTCAGCGCCCAGACCCAGTTGAGTGTGTTTTCCCCAGTGAATACAGGATCGATCACGGCCAGCCAGACAAACAGACCGCCCGCGACAACACCGAAGGCCAGGAGTCCGGCACTCTTTTTGGTATCGAGGATGCTGTATGCGAGCACGATTCCGACGATCATCGGAACGAGCACGTAGAGCAGAAACTGCCCCTGATTGATGGCGCCATTGCTGATTTTTCCGATGAGGAAGAAACCGGCAACCGAGAGGAGGGCGATCATGATGACGACAAAGCGTTTGATAAAGGACATACGGGCTTCTCCTTGCGATGGTGGATACCCAATGAGCATAGCGCACTTTTTTGCGCCTGTCCAGAGACGCAACGCGCGGGGTGCCAAGGATGTCGCACCGGGGAGCGCGGGCGTCAGGGCGTGGTCAACTGACCCAGAACCGGCGGGTGAAGAGGAGGAGGACCGTCCAGAGTTCCAGCCGGCCAAGGAGCATGAAAAAGGCAAGGACCCATTTACCCGCTTCGCTCACGTCCGAAAAATTGGAGACAGGCCCGACGCTCCCCAGGCCCGGGCCGACATTCCCCAGTGTGGCGGCGACCGATCCGATGGCGGCATCCAGCTCAAGACCGGTGGTTGATATTATGATGACGCCACAGGCAAAGAGGCCCAAAAACAGCAACACAAAGGCGATGACGTTGGGGATGGCCGATTCAGGGACAGCCGTGCGGCCAAGCCGGACCAGATGGATGCTGCTCTGGTGTGCCAGTTTCCGCAATTCCGTAATGATATATTTGAGCGAGATCTGGATCCGGATACACTTGATGCCTCCCGATGTCGAGCCTGTGGATCCCCCGATCAGCATGAGCAGAATCAAAACGAGCTGTGAAGCCATTGGCCAGAGTTCGTAGTTTTCGGTGATGAATCCCGTTGTCGTGATGATCGAGACAACACTGAAGAGGGTGCCCCTGACTCCTGCTTCGTCAACCGGGGTACCCTGTACCAGAAATCTGTCGAGCAGGATGAACATCGTTGTTCCGAGGATGACCAGTCCGTAAAACCGGAATTCGGGATCGCGCAGGTAGGACAGTGGCCGGCCGGAGAGGGCTTTGAAGTGCAGGGTGAAGCTGGCTCCGGCCAGGAACATGAAGACGATGATCACGTATTGCAGGTAGGCGGAGTCGTAGGCCGCGATACTGGCATTCTTGTTCGAAAAACCGCCGGTGGCCATCGTGCCGAACGCCGTGATGACCGAATCCAACAGCGGCATTCCTCCGGTCAGGAGGAGGATGATCTGGAGGAGGGTCAGCCCCGAGTAGACCAGCCAGAGGTAGCCGGCCGTTGTCCGGATCCTCGGGGTGAGTTTTTCCGTTGTCGGGCCGGGAACCTCGGCCCGAAAAAGCTGATACCCGCTGGCACCCATCAGGGGAAAGATGGCCACGGCCAGCGCGATGACTCCCATGCCGCCCAGCCAATGGGTCATGCTTCTCCAGAGGAGGAGACTGTCCGGGAGTTTTTCGATGTCCTTGAGGATGGAAGCTCCGGTTGTGGTAAAGCCGGACATTGATTCAAAAAACGCATCGGTCCAGGAGGGGATGAAACCGCCGAGGACAAAGGGAATGGATCCCAGGACGGCCAGGGAGATCCAGGAGAGCGCGGTGATGAAGAATCCGTCGCGGATGGTGAGTTCGCTTGGTCGGTAATTCCCGAGCCGCAAGATGATGGCCACGAGTCCGAGGCAGACGACCAGCCCCCCGAAGACGATGGCCATCGATCCGTCTTCAAACAGGCTGAGGACCAGGGAAGGTACCATGGCCAAGCCGACAATCGCCACGATCCCCGAGAGCATGTAGAACACATTGGAAAGGGCCGGGAGTCTGGAGAGCTTTTTCATGAGAAAAGCCGTTCGATCTCGGGGATGGCCTTGGGCAGGGCAAAGACGATGGCCTTGTCACCCTCCGCGAAAACTGTTTCACCTACCGGGATCCTCGCCTTTCCGTCGCGGACAATGGCCGCCAGGACGGCGCCCTGGGGGATCCCGGCATCCTTGAGCATGGTGCCGACGAGGGCGCTCCCTGTCGGGAGTGCCATTTCGATCGCCTCCGCTTCGATGCCGTGGAAACTCGCGACCGACACGATCTCGCCTTTACGGACAAAACGGACAATCGCATTGGCGGTGGCCTGCTGGAGATTGATGCTTGTGTCGATGCCGATGGATCCCATGAAGGGCTGGTAGGAGGAGCGGCTGACGAGTGCGATTGTCCGGTTGACACCGAGATGCCTGGCGATCAGGTTGAGGAGGATATTGTTCTCCTCGTCATCCGAAACCGCAATGAAGGCATCGGTCTCGAGGACACCGGCCAGGGCCATCGTATCGATTTCGCTTTTTTCGCTGTGCAGCACATCCACGTCGGGCAGGCGCGCAGCCGCCTCGAGGCAGGCCGGCCGGTTCCGGTCGATCAGCTTGACCTTGAGCCCGACGGCGCAGAGACGCTCAGCGATCTCCATCCCGATGATGTTTGCCCCGAGGATCATGATCCTCCTGAGCTTCGTATCGGTCTTTCCGAAAAACGAGAGAATTTTGGAGAGATGCCGGCTTTCGGTTGCAAGAAAGATCAGATCCTTGTGCCTGATGCTGTCGTCTCCGCCAGGGATGATCGTCTTGTCCGGTCGGCGAATCGCGAGCAGCCGGAGTTTGCGCCGGAAGTCTTCATTTCCGATCTGGCGGATCGGAACTCCGGCCTGCTGGAAGGACTCATCAACCTTGAGACAGGCGATCAGGAGCGAGCCGTTCTCGAATTCGAAGACCTCGGATGCGAAGGAGCGCAGGATCAGGCGGGCGACCTCGTCGGCGACCTCACTTTCGGGGCGGATAAAGAGGTTGATCCCGAATTCGGTTTTTGTCCGCTCGGCCGAACCGCTGGTGTAAAACTCCGGATCGCGGATCCGTGCGATCTTGTGCCGGACTCCGGCATGATTGGCCAGCATGCAGGCGACAAGATTGACTTCGTCTGTTCCGCTGGCCGCGATCAGCATGTCCGCGTCAGCGATACCGGCACGCTCGAGGACATTGATATGCGAGCCGCTTCCGGTGATCACCGCGACATCCAGAGTCTCGCCAACGACCCGGGTCACGCCCGGATCCTTGTCAATGATCGTCAGATCGTGTTTTTCGAAGGCGAGTTTTTTGGCCAGGGCTGTCCCGACCGCCCCTCCGCCGATGATGATGATCTTCATCCCGAACGTCCTTTCACGCCGGGAGTCTGGCGGGCGGTCGGAGGGTAGAGGACTGGACAACTGGTTGGCGGGAGGATCGTTTCCAGAACATGCAGGGCCACTGTCTCGAGAGATGTGTTGATGGTTGCGGCCGTGATTTCTCCGGATGCCTCGCTTGCCGCCGGACGCCCGTTCAGTCCGAGGAGTGCAAAGAGTATTTCTCCGTTTTTGTCGGCGGGGATGACCGCGATCCGGGGATGCCTGGCCGGATCGAGTCGTTGGATGATCCTGGTGAAGTCCGGCGGGGAGACGGCTGTGCACCCTTCCGTCGGTGTTGTCTTCGAGAGCCAGGGATGGAGGTAGATCCAGGTCCCGGCATCTTTGAGCGGGTTGTCCTGGTTGTGGGCGATCTCGAGGAGCCAGGGATAGAGCCGGTCGCTTCGGGCCATCGGACCCGCGCTCTGCCAGTCCCGGCGCACCTTGCGGATATCGACGGTCTTGTTGTAATGACGGGACCGGGGATCGTTGACGGCGTAATGGTAGCGCGTGATCCGGGTATAGGGCAGCTTTGTTGCGACGGGAGGGTTCGGAGCATAGCCGTAGAGTATCCCGAGGGAAAAGAGCCCGGCCGGGGTCCGTCCGTCGCCCTCCCGTTTGACCGGAGCCTGGCGGGGCGGTGCAAACCAGGGTCCCCGCCCCCAAGCCGTCCCACGCTTCCCGAGGAGGGCCGGGAGCGGCCCCAGGGTGGGTTTCCAGCCAGTCTGGACGAGTTCATAGAGGGTAATGGTTCCCCGATCGGGAAGGGCGGCATCCTGCCGGACAAGCAGAATCTGTTTTACCTGGCCGGCGGCTGCCAGGCCCGAGCCGGTTGTCGTCAGAAGGAGCGAGAGTATCACGAGGAATACGGGACGCATATCAGGTACTATATCGGAAAACTCGATCCATGGGAAGAGGGTTGAACACGCGCGCTACGCAGGGCAATGGGCGAAGTTTCCGTACGAGACATGCAATCCCGGATTACGCAATTTGCTTAAAATTTAGGCACCGCACCCGGCTGGGTATAGGTGAAGTCCCCGAAGGGGGCTGGTTCACTCTGGGCTGGGATTGGGGGCCGTTTTTGTACATACAAACCGGCCTCCGCAAAAAAGCGCGGCATCGCCCAGGCCGCAGGGATCAACATGCTGTATTGTCCGGTAATATCCTGCTAGACTGGCATGAGCGTGGGAGGTGATGATGAAGCAGGGGTGCCGGCTTGTCCTGTGTGTCAGCATCGCCCTGTGGGGGATTTTGCAGCCCGACCTGCATGCCGGTCACCGTTTCAGTGGTCTGGTCTCCCGGATTGATGCTTTGCGTGCCCGTCTCGGCATTCCTGGATGTAGTCTGGCTGTCGGGTACGGGGACGGGAGTATCGAGGCTGTCGGGCTGGGTTTTGCGGATCTTGAGCAAAACATCCCCGCCGGACCGGAGACGCAATACCATATCGCTTCGCTCACAAAGGGCTTTGCCGGTCTGATTGCCCTCCAATTGGAAGCCGAGGGGCGGCTTGATCTCGGAATGGTCATGCCGGATCCCCAACGCTTCCCGGATCCGGAGACGAGCATCGCCCGGGTTCTTTCCCATACCGCGGACCGGAGTGACGGTGGCTTTGTCTACCGGTCCGATCTGTTTGCCCTCCTGACGCCGGTCTTCGAATCAGCGGCGCGCCAATCCTGGCCGGCTCTTCTTGATGAACGGATTCTCGCTCCACTTGGGATGACGATGACTGTCCCCGGGCGCAAGTATGCGCCGCTTCAGAACAGGTTGGTCTCCCTGGCCAGGCCATATCTGGTGAACGGACGGGAAACCAGGATGGTGGCCCTCCCGTCTCCGGAATGCAATACCGCCTACGGTCTTGTCTCGACAGTGCGCGATCTTGTGGTCTGGTCGCAGGCGCTTGATTCCGGGCGCCTTGTCCGCCCCTCTCAGGCCGGGAGACTGTTCACAGAAAAAAAGGACCAAAGAGGAAACGACAATCCATACGGACTGGGCTGGTTTGTCAGCGAGGTGGCCGGTGTCCGGCTGCATTGGCATTATGGGTGGCGGGTGCCGGGCTATGGCGCCATCCTGGTCCGTGTCCCGCGATACGGCCTGACATTCGTGATCCTGGCCAATTCGGACCGGATCGTTTCGGGGGCAACGCTGGCCTGGGGAAACCCGCTCCGCTCCATTTTTGTCGTGGAATTTGTCCGGCGCTATCTCTTGGCAGGTCGGGACGGGGATCCGTATCCGCCCATTGATCCGGACTGGGACGAGAAGGAGATGGAGCGGCATCTCGGGGGGAGAGAGGACGGAGGTCGGCATCTCTATGGCGAGGAGCTGATGGCCCTGGGCACCCTTGAGGCGCAACGTGGGGACTGGAAAAACGCCCTCCGGTTGATGCGTGCCGCCGTGACACGGTTTCCGTCCAGTCCGGGGTTGTACGACAAGGGAACGGTCCAGACCCTGCACTGGCAACGGCAGGAGTTCTTCCTCAGGGAAGCCTTTCGCCTGGCGCAGGTTCTGGACCGGAGAGATCCGGGAGACGCCCAGGTTATGCAGGAACTCTCCCTGCTGGCACGAGAGACCGGAGCCGGTCCGGAGATGGTCGGGCGGTATGACAAGCGTTTGCTCGCCCTGCCTTGGGCCTCGCGGGGGGACCGGGAGAGTGCCTTCCTCAGACTCGCTGCAGGATCCCTGGATCAGCCTCTCCGGCTCTGGTCTCTTGTATCCCGTTTTGGTGCGGTGCTTTCACCGGCTGGCCGCAAAAAAATCGCCGCGGAGCTGGATACCCTCGCGCGCCATGACTTCTGGCTGCGATCAATATCGGGAAGGACGAACTGGTAAGCCGGGTGTCGTCGGAGTATACTGGCTGAAAGGAGGGTCTGGATGAAGGTCTGGATAAGCGGCATAGTTCATGGCTCACGGCTTGACGGCGGACAACATGGTCAGGAGTACCGAGAGAGGATCCGGCGGGCCCTGGCCGCACGGTATCATGATGTTGTGCTCTCCTCTCCGCAGGAACTCAACAGCGGACTTCCCGGGGACGAGGAGACGGTCTTTTTCAGACAGCTCGGCGATGTGATCAGCGCCGATGTTCTCGTGGCCTATCTCCCCGAGGCCAGCATGGGGGCATCCATCGAGATGTGGGAGGCCTGGAAAAACAGCCGGCCGATCCTTACGATCTCGCCGCTCTCCAGTGTCTGGACAGTCCGATTTCTCTCCTCGATCGTGGTTCCGGATCTCGAGACCTTCGAAGCGCGGACCGCTGACGGGAGTCTTGACCGGTTTTTGCTGGATCGCTACGAACGTCCCCGTCAGTCGCGGTAGTAGAGCTGGACCGTGCCATCGGTCGCGATCAGCTTCCATCCTGCTCCAGCCGGGCTGCGGGTCAACAGATAGCCCCGGGATGCGGCCGGCATGGCCGAGACCGGACTGGCGGTGATGTTGTTTCCGTGACGGCTGTGCACGATGGTGCGCAGGTCTTCGGATTGGCAGTAGATCTGCATCCCCGGTCCGGTCCGGACCAGATCGAGGATCCGGACGATACCGGCCTGGGGGGATTCGAGGGACGATTTGACCAGGCCCGAGGCATAGACCGAGTAAAAGAGCACAAAACACCCGATCAGGACAGCCAGCGAGTTTTTGACAGCCTGGGATTTCATCGAGAGCATCAGGACGGCCAGCAGGAAGAGCGAGAAGAGGACGTGGACACTGGAGTGTTGACTGGATGGCTGACCCGGTTTTTCATCGTTTCCATAACGGATGGTGAGGTGCTTTTCCACGAAGGGCGGGAGTGTCGGTCCGAGTTGTCCGGCCTGCGTCCGGAGGAAGAGCTGGGCCGGCAGGGAATGTCGGCCGGGAAGGGCCTGGGCGGGGACCCAGAGTCTGGCCGGGGGCGTGTCGATCTGGACCTGGATGAAATTCCCGGCCTGTTTGTGGATCCTCACCACGTTTGAGGCCTTGGTGGTCATGACGGGCTGGTAGCCAAAATTGTTTTTTTCGTAGAGAACGGTTCCCGGGGCGAGGGGGGCTGATGGTACCAGGTTGGCGAGGACAAGGGAAAAAAGGACGAGAACGATCAGCCCCGGAACAATCGTCTCTTTTTTGGCCAGATGATCAAAGGATGGCATGGCTGTTCCTTTCGTGGATTCAGTAGAGGAAGAGAAGGGGAATGGCGAGGGCTGTGGCTCCGATTGCGAGCCAGCGCAGGACGAGCCGGTTTCCCAGTCCCGCCAAAAGCGCTCCGATCACGAGGGCCAGCGGTGGTGCGAGAACAGCCAGCATCCGTCCGTCCTTGGGAAGGGTTGTCCAGGGCGAGAAGGATTTCGGAAGAAATTCGAGTGTGAAATAGGCGGCAGCCAGCAGGAGCATCGGTTGCCAGGGAAAGCTGGAACTGCTGGCCCTGAGGGTGTAGCCGATCCCGAAGACTGCCAGCAGGGTGAAGGGGAGAACCTGGGGATTGGTGAAGAGCTGGCCAAAGAGATCCGCCAGCCCCGTGTAGCCGGCCGGGTCCAGGGTTTTGTCCGGTGTGAAGAGGGCGGCCAGACCGGCAAAGGGGGGCAGGCCGGTGATGGCCAGCGAGAGGAGCATGAGCAGGACCTCTCCGGCGACAAGTCCGCCGACGACAGGGAGGATCTGCCTCATCCCGGCACCCGCTTCAATCCAGAAAAGGACCAGAAAGACCGGGAGATAGAGGAAGAGGGGCTCGGCGTGCAATGCCAGGGCGATGCAGGATCCGGCCAGGATCAGTGAGGGCAGGCCTTCGTGTCGGCGTGAGCGGGCCAAAAGCCAGAGGGCGATGCCGGTATAGGCGTACCCGAAGGTGATGGCGAAGAGTCCCGAGGCGTGTGCGGCAAAGGAGGGCAGGAGCGCCATGATGATGACGGCTCCGATACCGAATTCGGGGGAGAAGAGTTCTTTGCCGGTCGCGTAGATCGCACAGAGACTTGTCAGCGCAAGAAGGATCGCGATGACTTCGAGCACTTCTTCTCCACCCCCGGTGAGGAGGGTGACCAGGGCGAGCGGGAGGAGGACGCTGTCGGCGTGCGAGGTGCGCCAGGCGATCCGCTCGTTGGCGTCGAGACTTGCGGGATCCGTGGTTTTGGAGAGGTCCAGTTCCCCCCGGGCGATCTGCAGACTCTGGGCGGCGATCTGCCGGCCCTCTTCGGTCCCGGTTCCGGTGTGCAGGACCTGGCGCAGGGAGAGGAACAACAGGAGGACAAGGAGCAGTTCGATGCCGGCGTTTTTCCAGAGTTGTTTCAATCTGTAGCGGAGTGAGACCATATCGGCACTGACCCGCAAACGGTGGCCCGATGCGGGAGCTTCGAGGGAATCGAGTTCATCAAGGAAATTTTCGTCGGTCTGGAAAGGCATGGGAATATCCCTTCAGTGAATGTCTGCGAATTCCAGTTTGTACCCGCAGGGGAAAAAAAACAAGGTCCACGCATCAGGCCTCGACAGCGATACTCTCCCGGGCATGAACGGATGAAAGATAGCGGTGGATCAGGCAGACTTCCTCAAGAAGCTCTTCGGCCGGTCCATGCTGTCCTGCGGCGATATACTCGAGGGCCGAAGCGATCTGGCGCGGGAAGATGTGCCTGCGTCTGTCCTCGAGAATCCGTGCCGAGATGAGGGGATCGCAGGAGAGCCCGGTGTCCCCGTAGGCCAATTCAATGTAGCCGGTATCGTCCTCGCTTGCCAGATAGGCCGCGAGGGATGCGATGTGGGACGGGAGCGTGTGCTGGAGGAGGTAGATGCAGGACTCTTCGCGCACGAGGTCAAACCGCTCATGTTCCAGAATCGAGCGGATCAGATGCCCTGACCGCTCCAGGGATGCGAGGGCCTCATCGAGCGAGGCGACATAGTCACCGGTCCAGGCAAAGAGCAGATACCAGGGGAGGGGAACCTCGCGGGGGCCGGGTATCTGGCAGCCTTCGATGCCCGCCGAGGTAATCCAGGCCCTTCCGTCCGGACCGATGCAATAAGCTCCATGCAACTCCCGGATACTGAAGAGCCCGGTCGGGAAGAGGATCCGCATCGGGATGCCCTGGGGGTATTCGCGTTTGAGGTGTTCCCGCTTGTTGATCCAACCCTGCCAGTAGGCCTGCTCGGGGGGATCGAGTTTGTCAACAGCACGGAAGAGGCGCAGACTGCTGGTGGTGGGCATCGGTGGCCGCTCCTCCGTCGGAAAGTGGTCGGGCAACACCTTTCTATCGGCATCAGGGGCCCGCTTCTGGAGAGTTTGACAGCGGAGTGACAGAGGCGCTAGATTACTGCCATGGCCAGATGGGTGTTCAAAGATCTCCCCGAACGGATACAGGGGCGTTCGCTCTTCCACAGGATCCTTGCACTGCGGGGGATCGAGGGGGAGGAGTCCGTGGCCGAATTTTTGACGCCCGAATTCAACGCGCTTTATAGCCCGCTCCTCTTCAAGGACATGACACGTGCCGTCAACCGGATTCTGGCCGCCCGTGATGCCGGTGAGCGGATTGCCATCGTTGGCGACTACGATGCGGACGGGATAACCGCAACGGCCATCCTCTGCCGGATGTGTGCTGCCCTGGAGATGGAACGGCCGGTCACTCTTTTGCCTCACAGACTGCATGACGGGTACGGCCTGTCTCCCGATCTTGTCGACCGGGCACACAGGGCCGGGGCCGGCTTGATCATCACGGTCGACAACGGGATCACCGGCCATCAGGCCGCAGACCGGGCCGCGGAAGCCGGAATTGACCTGATCATTACGGATCACCACCGTCCACCGACCCGGCTTCCTTCCGCTCTGGCCATCCTCGACCCCTGGCTCGAGGGTGAGACCTATCCCTTCAAGGAACTCTCCGGCGCAGGGATAGCCTACAAACTGGCCGCCGCTGTTCTCGCACGAACCGTGCCCCGGTCCGGTGTCGAGCGGTTCTGCAAATGGGCCTTTGATCTGGTTGCCATTGGCACCATCGCCGATGTCGTGCCCCTGGTCGGTGAAAACCGGATCTTTGCCCGGCTCGGCCTGACCGTCATCCCCGTCTCCAAATCCCCCGGAATCCGGGCCCTCGCGGCCGTCAGCCGGGTGACCGTCCCGCTGGATGCATCCATGGTGGCCTGGCGCATGGCGCCACGGCTGAATGCCGCGGGACGGATGGCGGATCCGGCCCTGGCGCTGGACCTGCTGCTGGAAACCGATGAGGAGCGGGCCACACTCTTGGCAAGGGAGCTCGACAGATTGAACGGAGAGCGTCAGGCACTGGTGAATGCCGCACTGGCCCAGGCCCGTGAGGTGGCCCGGGCAGCCCGTGATGCCGGTGAAGCCGTCGTGATCGTCCGCAACGGGAAATGGCAGCATGGTATCGTGGGACTGATCGCGGGCAAGCTCTGCGAGGAGATGGCCCTTCCGGTGGTCGCCATGTCCAACGATCAGCACGAGGATGTCTGGGTGGCTTCCTGCCGTTCCCTGCCCGGGTTTGACGTTGCCGCCTGCATCGAACAGTTTTCCGGGATGTTCCTCAAAGGGGGAGGGCATGCCGCCGCGGGGGGCTTTTCGATCGCGGCCGAGAACTTGGCCGTGTTTGAAGAGAGTCTCCGCTCGTGGGCCCGGACCAATTCCACGGTTTCGGGCGAGGGTCCCTTCCTCGAAGTGGATTGCGAGATCAGCGGGAGCGAGTGTACCATCGAAACGGCCAGGGAGTTGCTCAAACTGGCACCCTTTGGCGCCGGGAATCCTGAACCGGTTTTCACGCTGAGCGCGGCTGTTGTTGAATCCTGCCAGCCCATGGGCGAGCGCGGTCAACACCGGAGAATCCGGGTCAGGACCCGTGACGGCCAGCGGGTGGACGGTGTGGCCTTCGGGCTGGAAGAAGGCGGGATGGTGTTTGCGGCGGGGGAGCGGATTTCCCTTGCGGGTCATCTCGGGATCAACACATGGAACGGGCAGGACTTGGTCCGGTTTTCGATTCTGGATGCAAAACGGGAGTGATCTCCCTTTACAGCCGGGTTCCGGACTGGTAGGATGGCTGAGACATCGGGCGTGGAGGCAGGATTTGAAAAAATTACGGTATTTGTATACGGATGGTGATCACAAGTGGGCAGTGGTTGCCCGTGATCCCGAGCGTCCGCCCTTTGTCATCGATACCAATGAATATCTGATCGTCAAGGGGGATGACGCCATCCTGACGGATCCGGGCGGGCTGGAGATCTTTCCCGTTGTCTTTACCGCGGTCAGTCAGGAGTTCAATCCCGAGCAGATCAACAAGATTTTTTCGTCCCACCAGGATCCCGATATCATCTCCTCCCTCGGTCTCTGGCTCGAGGTCAACCCCGACATCCGTTGCCATCTCTCCTGGCTCTGGCGCACCTTTGTGCCGCATTTTGGCGGAACCCGGGATACCTTTGTGTCCATTCCTGACGAGGGGGTCCGGATTCCCTTGGGTGATATCGAACTCGAGGCGATTCCGGCCCACTATCTCCATTCCTGCGGGAATTTCAATCTCTGGGATCCCAAGGCAAAGATCCTCTTCAGCGGGGATATCGGTGCGGCACTCCTGCCGCCGGGGAAAATCCATGATCTGTTTGTTTCGGACTTCGATGCCCATCTCCCGTACATCACGGTCTTCCACCAGCGTTGGATGGCATCCAATCAGGCCAAAAACGACTGGTGCCGGCGTGTGCGCGAACTCAAGCCAGAGATGATCTGTCCGCAGCACGGCTCGATCTACAAGGGAGAGATGGTCACCCGCTTCATCGACTGGTTTGAAGCCCTCGAGGTCGGTGTCCTTGGTGTGACACCGCCCGCCCTGGATCTCTCGGGGCGGGGCTGAGCGGGATCACCTTTTCTCCGGGCCGGGGGCGATCCCGGTCGGAGTGATTGTGACATCGGCCCACCCCAGGGTTTTTCCGAGCTGCTCGAAACTGATCCGGTAACGTCCGGGGAAGGGTATTGAAAAGGCATTGCTGATTTGCAGATACTCTTCCCGGGTGTCCAGCCCCTTGAGTGTGATCGTGCGGGTCCGCTTGGGACTCGGGTTTGTTCCCCATGTCCAGATAATCAGATCAAGATAACTGTCCTCGAAACGGACAGGCGCGAGGACCAGCGAGAATGGCTCCCCGGCCGCAAAGCTGTCCGTTACCTCGCGGGGAGCATGCGCCTGCGGATCGAGACCGCGGCCTGTCACGACATGCTCACTCTTCCTGCTGCAGGAAAGAAGAATCATGAGGAAGAGACTCATGCCGAAGAGCGCGACGGACCGGACTGGTTTGGAAAACGTGATATCAAAAAACTGTGCATAGCTCATATTGTATGGATCTCCTGCGGGATTGGTGCAGATCGGACTCCCATAAAAAAACCGTTCAGCCGGAAGCTGAACGGTTGTGGAGAGAGATGGATTCGAACCATCGTAGGCGCAAGCCAACAGATTTACAGTCTGCCCCCTTTAGCCGCTCGGGCATCTCTCCGGGTGCATGCTTGAGCTGGAGATGGGACTCGAACCCGCAACCTGCTGATTACAAATCAGCTGCTCTACCGATTGAGCTACTCCAGCGCAACGCGATAATGATAGTCAGGAGAAGGAGGAACGGCAAGAAAAAATCTCACTGTTCGATACGGATCATTCTCGTGACGTTCCATTTGATCTCGTTCTTGAGTGCGGCCAGGGTTTCCCGGCGCACAAAATAGGCCCGTTTGTCCAGTTCGACCAGCATTCCCTGGTACGCAGTCAGGACGGTCCTGTGGTCGATCAAACCGACCGGGGTGACTTTTTTCCAGTTGTCGCAGGTTTTCAGGATGGAGAGGGTCTTGAGCTTGCGCTCGCTGATGGCCCCCCGTTTGAGGGCATCCTGGAGAATCTCTGTATCAAGCATGCAGGTTCGGCTCCAGTTCGAATTTGAAGATAAAGAGGGTCATGTCGTCAAACTGCGGGGTCTCCGCAGCAAAGGCGTTTACACGCTGGAGGATGTGGCGGGCCATCGCATCGGCGGGGAGATGGCGACAGGCGAGGATCTCCTCCTCGAAGCGGTCCATCCCGAACTCCTGCTCGAGCATGTTGTTGGCTTCAACGATTCCGTCGGTGTACATCACGATGATGTCGCCCGGCTCGATATCGAGGACAGAGTTCTGATAGACCGAATCTGGCATGACGGCCAGCGGTTTGCCACGGGTGTGCAACTGGATACAGTGGTCCCGGCCGCGGCGCAGGAGGATCGGATCATTGTGACCGGCGTTGGAATAGACGGCCTTGCGGGCATTGATGTCACAATGCAACATAAAACTTGTTACAAACATTGCGGAATCGGAATCCGCGATGATCAGGCGGTTCGCGGACTCGAAGAGGGCGGCCGGGTCCGGTTTTTCCTGGCTGACGGCCTGAGCCCTGAGGATCGAGCGGGAGATGGCCATGAACAGGGCGGCCGGTACGGATTTGCCCGAGACATCGGCGATCACGGCGGTGAACTGTCCCGGGTCTTCGGTCGAATGGAAGAAGTCATAGAAGTCGCCGCCGACCTCGCTGGCCGGCTTGTTGCAGGCGAACATGGTCACGCCGGGAATGGAAGGGAAGCTCTTGGGAAAGATCGCCTCCTGGAGCCTGCGGGTGACTTCGAGTTCCTTTTCGAGCTTGAGCTTGACCCGCTCCTCGTTGTAGAGCCGGATGTTTTCGTGCACCTCGGAGATCTGGTTGGCGATGGTCTGGAGGAGACGGACATCATGGGCATCAAAATGGCCGCCATCCTGCTTGTCGGTGACATTCAGGACCCCGATCGGGCGCTCCTTGGTCTGCATCGGAACCGAGACAAAGGAGCGGGTGGTGTAGCGGAAGCGTTTGTTGCGGCCGAAGCGCGGATCGGTATCGACATTTTCGGTATAGATGAACTTGAGCGTGTGAAAAACCTGGTAGGAGATTTCATTTTCTGGGGTGACTTTGATCTGGCCCGAGACATCGCCTTCAAACCCGATCGAGGCCTTGACCCGGAGGGTGTCGTCCGAGGCATCGTGCATCAGAATCGAGGTCCGTTTGCATCCCATGACGCGGGATACGATTTCGAGCGATTCCTGGAGGATGCGCTCGGGGCTTCCGTGGCTCATCGCAAGCTGGCCGATTTCGTACATGGCCGAGAGTTCTTCGGCTCGGGCCTTGATCCGGTCATAGAGTTTTCTGTTGGTGATGGAGATGGCGGCCTGTTCGGCCAGTGCCATCAGGAGCAAAAGATCGTCATCATTGAAACCGTCCCTGTCGAGGGCATTGATCGCCTCGAGGACTCCGATCACGCGTTTGTTGGTGGTCATCGGGACACAGACGATGCTGCTTGTGACCATATTCGTTTTTTTGTCGGCCTCTTTGAAAAAACGGGGATCGTTTTGGGCATCGTTGATGATGAGAGGTTCCCCGGACTGGGCAACGATCCCGGCGATTCCCTTGCCGATCGGGACTTCCATCGTCCGCAGCTCCTCGCCCTTCCCGGAGATGATGTTGAAGGTGAGGACCTGCTTTTCCTCGTTGACGAGCATCAAGGAGCTGGCCTCGGCGTTGAGCAGGGTCTTGCAGCTTTCCATGATCAATTCAAGGAGGGCATTGATCTCCAGCAGGGAGTTGATCTTCTTGCTGATGTTGACAAGCGAGTACAGCTTGTATGCGGATAATCTGTCCTGGTCGCCGTTGGTTCCCATGCCTGCCGCCTTGCCCGAGTCTGCCCGAAAGGGCTTGAATGCATCCGCATCCCGAATCTATATTACTGCCATGACAAGGATACGGATCATTGCATCCATAATCATCGGAAAAATGCTCATCCTTCTTGCGCGGCTTCTCCGCCGCGGGGGATCGAGTCTCCCCGGGCGGGTAGCCCTCAGGATTGCTCCGGGGCTCCTCTGCACGCTTGCAGCGCGCATTGAGGGCGGGGTCGTTGCCGTGACGGCAACCAACGGAAAAACAACGACCACACGGATGCTGGCCGGACTGGTCCGGCATGCCGGGCGACCCGTCGTGACCAATGCGAGTGGCGCCAATATGGCCGGCGGAATTGTCTCGGCAATGATCGAGGCAGCCTCGCTCCGGGGCCGGTTTCCCCGGCAGGCCCTGGGGATTATCGAGGTTGATGAGGGTTCGATTCCGGCGGTCCTTCCACTCCTCCGGCCGATGTTGCTTCTTGTCGGAAATTTTTTCCGGGACCAGCTTGACCGCTACGGAGAGGTCGCGATTCTGGCCCGGAGGGTCGGGGAGACGATTGCCACCTTGGCCAATCCGCCCCGGCTCGTGATCAATGCGGATGATCCGATCGCCGCTTCCCTGGCCGATACTGGCTCCGGGCTGCCCGTCTGGTTCGGGGTGGATGCCGTTGCCGAAACTGTCCCTGTCAGTGGCGGAGAGACCGCAGACATTCGGCATTGTCCTGTCTGTCACGCACCCCTCGAGTACAGTCTCCGGGTGATGGGACACCTCGGCCGGTATCATTGCCGGGGGTGCGGGCGGCAACGTCCGGAGCCGGATTGGTCCGCGGGTCGAACGCTTGCCCTGGGGATGATGCAGCAGGAGTATTGTCTGGCACACCGTGGCGGCCAGTCATTCACGGTCAGACTCTCCTTCCCCGGGATCCATGCCGTCTACAATTCCCTTGGCGCGTTGGCGGTTCTGGATCAGCTCGGTTTGCTCGATCAGGGCGCGATTGACTGGTTGGCCGGTTTCATCCCGCCCTATGGCCGGTTTGAAAAAATCGACCTCGCGGGACGGATGGTATTCCTCATGCTGGTCAAAAACCCGGCGGGAGCCAATGCATCTCTCGATATTCTGGCGCAACATGCTCCCGGGGGAGATGTCCTCATCCTGTTGAATGATCTGGCGGCTGATGGACGGGATATTTCCTGGATCTACGATGCCGGGTTCGAATCGATCGCCGGGGCAGGCAATGTCACAACCGGTGGACGCAGGGCCGATGCCATGGCCTTGCGCATGCTCCATGCCGGGGTTCCCGGTTCGAGAATCGAGTCGGCGGGGGGAGATATCCCTCGCGCGCTTGAAATGGCGATGAGCAAGACAGACCCCGGCAAGAGCCTGGCCATTATCGCGACCTACACGGCCATGCATGCGATCCGTGCGGTTCTTGTTCGCAGGGCAGGGATCAGGGATTTTTGGAAGGACGGTACATGATGGATTGCTGTCTGCGGGTCGGGCACCTCTATCCCGACCACATGAATCTCTACGGTGATCGCGGGAACGTGATGGCCTTTGTGTACCGGGCCGGATTGCGGGGCATCCGTGTCAGTGTCGAGCCCCTTCAGCCCGGAGACAGGATCGAGCCCGGCCGGTATGACTTTTTTTTCTTTGGTGGCGGACAGGATGCCGAGCAGGAGCGGATCTACGAGGATTTTCTCTCGGTCAAGGGCGGGCAACTCGCGCGGGAACTGGATTCCGGTGCGGCCTGCCTCGCGGTCTGCGGGGGGTACCAATTGCTCGGGAAGTCGTATGAGGCGTTTGGCGGGAAGATCATCCCCGGTCTGGGGTGGTTTGATGTCCGGACCGAAGCCGGCAAGACACGTGCCATCGGAAATATCCTGATCGAGTCCGACATCAACGGGAATCGGGTCGAGCTGGCCGGTTTTGAAAACCATGGCGGAATGACGTTTTTGGGGCCCGGCGTTTCCCCGCTTGGCCGGGTGCTTGTCGGCTCCGGGAACAATGGACAGGACGGGAGCGAGGGGGCCCTGGTGCAGGCTGTCGTGGGAACCTATCTCCATGGACCGGTCCTTCCCAAAAATCCCGTCCTTGCGGACTGGCTGGTGGCGAGGAGCCTGGAACACAGGTATCCGGGTCGTGTTCTGGAAGACGTCGAAAGCCGTTTCGAGGATGCCGCCTTCAGTGAAGCCCGGCGGATCACGCTCGAAGGGCGGGGTGTGCAGAGGGAACAGTTCGGCCGTTAGCGCCTGTCATTCCGGCGTTGTCTGCTGGCGCCGGCTGATCCGCTGTAAAAGCTCCCGGACTTCGGAGATTTCGAAGGGTTTGGCGAGGTAGTCGGCCCGCTGGATTTCCAGGGCATTTTTCAGACTGGGGAGGATGGTCCGGCCGCTGATGATGATGATCGCCCCCGAGTATCCCCGGGTCCGGAGGCTGGTAGCCGCTTCAATCCCGCCCATTCCGGGCATAAGATAATCCAAAAAAATGATATCGTATTTTTTGAGGTCGTTGGCCCGGACGGCTTCTTCCCCGCTGACGGCACTCTCGGTCCGTACACCCAATTCGGTCAGGATGTCTTCGAGAAGATTCCGGTAGATCTGCTCGTCATCGGCGATGAGGACCGAGAGTCCTGCGAGTGTGAGCCCAGGGGCAGTCAGCGGTGATTCCCGGCCGGCGATTGCTTCGGGATTATTTCCGTTCCCGACAAAGACAGGAATTGTCAGCCTGAAGGTGCTTCCCTTTTTCTCTTCGGACTCGACCAGTTCCAGAAGGCCGCCGTAGGATGAGGCGATTCCGTGGGCGACGGAAAGACCGATTCCGGTGGCACCCATATCGCCCCCCCCCGAGCGGGCCCTTTGTCGTGAAAAAGGGCTCAAAGATCCTTGAGCGTTGATTCTGGGGGATGCCGCACCCGGTGTCCCGGATGGAGATCTGGACCACTTCGTCGGTCTCCCGGGTCGACACCAGGATCTCGCGCTCTTCACCACCGTTTTCGAGAATGGCATGGATGGCGTTTTGCATCAGGCTCATCAAAAGTTGCAGGAGCCGGTTGGCTGTGATGGCAAGCGTGCGTTTGTGGGTGAATTCCTGCGTCAGTGTGATCCGGTTTTTGGA
>ERZ795056.1036-NODE-1036-length-33130-cov-6.429478_pt1 | contig 33130 bp, 19 predicted proteins | sample MGYA00375140_ERZ795056 | MGnify/ENA primary metagenome ERZ795056 (study PRJEB30185, sample SAMN05720227) | activated sludge metagenome | isolation source: Anaerobic digester | place: USA | collected 2015-03-09 ...
AACTGTAACAGCATCGCCGTTTTGGCTGTAACAGCTTCCGCCGTTTTTTCCATTAATAAGGTAAGGTCGGTATTAGAAGGTATTAAACCTGATGAAATTGCTTATGTTTATAAGCATGTGTTTGAAAATGATTACACTTATGATAACGTTGTGTCAATGTATTGTAATGGAATTCCTTTTGTTACTCCTTTATGTGCATTAAGATCCTATTTTATTGCTTTGTCCAATTCAGAATACGAGATGGCAGATTTAAATAATGTTGCTAAGTACAGAACGATAGTGCTTGCTTATTTTAATAAGCAGATATTGTTTACTTTTGGTATTTGATGAAATAATTAAGAAAAAAAAAGATTGATTTTGTTTTGTAAATATGAAAAAAATATTATTTTTGTAAAAAAGTAAAGAGTGAATTCTAGTAGAGATTGACAGTACGGTAAATGGGATATTTGATGGAAACTAGACGACCTCTGTAGCTTTTAGCTTATTTTAGGTGATTTTGTATTGTCCTTTTGGTCAGTATTAACGTTAATTCGTTGCATTTGAGATTTTGTCTAAAGGTGCCCAGAGTAAGAATAGCAACTTGAGAGGATGGTAGTTTATGCGGTAAGTAAGTCGAACGATCGGAGAGTGGTAGCTTATGGTTATCGCTCTTTTTTTATGCCCATATCAACTATGAATCAAGTGCAATCAAACACTTTTCCCTCTTTTCTGAATTCACGTCTGATGCCTTCAATCACATCGTCTTTTTTTATGCAGGTCTCGTTTCGACTGAAGGCCATCAATGAACTGTAATGTACTACGTTGAGAATTGAACCTCCCGCCATTTCATACTTTTGAGCTATCTCGTTGATGCTTAACTTGTCTTCGAATGTACATTTTTCGGAGAATGTCTCTTTCCATAGACGTTCACGTTCTTCTGCACTCGGCATCGAGAATCGAATGATGCTTTGAAAACGACGTGCAAAAGCCTCGTCAATGTTGTTCTTTTGGTTGGTTGACAGAATAACTAAGCCCGGATAGTCTTCGATTCTTTGTAAGAGATAGGCAACCTCTTGGTTGGCATAACGGTCGTGCGAATCTTTAATGTTGGTTCGCTTTCCGAAGAGTGCATCGGCTTCGTCAAAGAAGAGAATCAAATCTTTACCTTCTGCTACCTCAAATACGTGTGATAGGTTTTTCTCCGTTTCGCCGATATATTTTGAAATTACCATCGATAAATCCACGCAATAGACCTCTTTCCCTGTGCTTTTTCCGAGCAGAGATGCGGTAAATGTTTTTCCTGTTCCTGGTAATCCATAGAACAAGGTTCTGTATCCTCTTTTTATTTTACCGTTCAGGTTCCATTCGTTAAGTAACTTTTCTCCATTACTTACCCAAAGTTTGATGTCGTTAATCTGGGTCATGGTGTTTTTGTCCAATATCAGGTCCTCCCACGAACGGTTGGTTGTGATTCTGTGAGCTGGAAATGTTGTTGAGAAATCTGGCATGAAAGACCTCTCGTAAACAATGGTCTCCATCAATTCCAGAGATGGAACAATGGCCTCTGTGTTAAGAAATAGACTGCCTTTAAACAGTTTATGTTGTGTGAAATAGCGTAGATACTGTATGCGTATCTCTACATTGTCGCCAGCAAGTAAGAATAGTACTGTGTCTAAAGTTGGAAGTATGCCTCTTCCGTTTTCTTTTTCAATGCAGCCAAACTCTACGAACCGTTGGTCCGTATTGCTGTTCTTGACGTTGAAGCAATCTAGCAGTTGAGGCTTTAATTGAGGAATGATAGCGAGCGCAAGATAGATGCGGTCTTCAAACTTCAATCCGTTTCTGAGAATGAATTCTGAATATGCTCCTTGTCCTTTTTCTATAGACGGAGGAACGATATAATTGATGTCGTTTGTTTCTGTGTTTTCTTTGAAATATAGTTTTAATCTGGTAACAATGACATTGGTTATCCAGTTTAATTCTGCATTTATGAATTGCTCGTTTTTCATTTTTTTACATGTTGATTAAAAGGCTTCTTGCCATTCTACATGAATAAGAAATTCACTCCAGGGTGAAGTGATGGTGGAGAATGTCCAGGGCAGGTCTTCCATCAGGATGTCTAAGGCTTGACCTTCCACTCTAACAATCCAACCTACGTCATCTTTTTCTATGGTGCCAAAGCGCCGAAGAAAAGCTTGTCGGAGTCCTTCGTTGGATGTTCCTTTCATAGGAGTCCAATAGTTCAAGGCAGACTGCAACAGAGTCTCAACTTCGTCTTTCTCTTTTTCTGTGAACTGAAAATCATCGTCAATTGCAATGAAAGGCTGCATTCCGCAGATTATCTTGCAAAGAGATAGCTGGTTGTCCTCTTGTTCCTCTTCGAACCCGCAAACTACTGCACGTAGAATATGTACAGCTTGGATTCTCTCTTTTAATGATTTGAAATCATTCTTTTCGTCCAGATAATCCAAACGCTTAAAAAGGGTAGTGAAGAATGGTGAAAGTAAAACCAAACCAGCATCGTACAGATGGATTCGTTTATTCTTGTTGAAGCTTTCTTGATTGCTTATGTTGAAGCTTTCTTCTGTGGCTTTGTCGTAAAGTTCAGCAACCCTATCTTTTGTATGGGATGACTTGGATGGAGGATTGATTGCCGTCGTGCTGTCTTCTTCTTTTCTTCTGTTCTCTTCAGATCCGGAGTGCTTTTCATCTTTTTTCTCTTGCGGATTTTCAGAATCATTGCCTTCCTTTGACCTCTTGTTCTTCTCTTTTGAGTTATTTTCTTCAAAAGTAACTTCTTCTTCTGATACCTTTTCTTGTAAAATCTCAGAAGTTCTGTTTTTCGTCTGTTTTTTTTCTTGAAATTCAGATTCTTCTTCTCTACTTTCTATTGAATTGATTTCCTTGGATATATCTTCCTCCGTCTTGCTTTTAGAATGGAACAACAACTCTTCGATTAAGTAGGCAACGCCTTTTTTGTTCGTTTGCTTTTTTGCAAAAGTCTTAAATCTTTGGATGGTTGTTCTTTCAGAAATAGGAGAGATTTGTTCTTCAATCAGAATATCTAGGATTTTTAAAAGTGTCTCTTTACTTGCTATGTTGGTGAGTCGGAAAAGGGCTTGCTTGTCTTTTACAATGACAGACAAAAGGGTTTGCTTGCCCGATTTGTTGGCTAGACATATGTTTAACATCTCAATCTGACTTGGTCTGTTTGAGTCTGCATTTTTCTTCTCTTGCAAGTACTCGTAATATCCGTTTTCAAGATAGAATAGCAGTTGAGAATAGTTTCGAAAGTCGGTAATTTCTTCTATGTTTTGTTGAATCTCAATTTTTCTGTTTTGTTCGATATTTTGTTTGCTAATCAGATTGTCCAGTTGTTCTCTAAGAGCTTTTTCTAAAGCAAGTGGAATGATGTCGGGACGGATTTTTCCGAGGTCGATGTTGAGGCTTTCGATAAACAAATTATGTTCTTCGGAGTAGCTGGAAATAACCTTATCCAAAGTCTCGGCCATGTATTTGTCATAATACTTTTCGGCAAGGCTCATTCCTTCTTTCTTGTTAGAAAGAGAGGCCATTTTCATCTCTATTGATAGTTTGTCAATCATTTATAATGCGGTCTCGTTGTGTATGCTAATTTATAACATTAAATAGTTTCTGTAAAATTTATTGAGGTTTAAAATTTAGGGGGTGGTAAAATTCGGAAAGATTGGATCGTTTTGAAAGATATCTTAACGAAACAAAAAAGGCGGTCTTTCGATCGCCTTCTCTGTCTGTTTGAGAAATAATTTATTAATTACTAAATGTTAGTCCTTCACCACTGCATTCAACCTTGATAGGTTTTGTCCTGTCTATGGTCTGTGCGATCAAACTCTTAGAGAGCTCGTTCAACAAATAACGTTGGATGACTCGTTTTACCGGACGGGCACCGAACTGAGGGTCGTAACCCTTCTCGCCAATGAACTTCATTGCTTCGTCCGATACCTCCAGAATAACATCGTTCTGCTCCAACATCTTCTTGATGCCGTTAATCTGGATCTTGACAATCTGTTGTATCTCATTCTCTGTGAGTGGGGTAAACATGATTATCTCATCAATACGGTTCAAAAACTCAGGTCGGATGGTCTTCTTCAACAACTCAAGAACTTCGTTCTTTGTTGATTCGATCGTCTCTTCCCTGTTAGCATCCGTCATCTTCTCGAAATTTTCACGGATAAGTGAAGAACCCATGTTAGAGGTCATGATGATGATGGTGTTTTTAAAGTTGACCAGACGACCTTTGTTGTCTGTCAATCTACCATCATCCAAAACCTGCAACAACGTATTGAATACATCTGGATGAGCCTTTTCAATTTCATCGAACAATACCACTGAGTATGGTTTCCGACGGATGGCTTCCGTTAACTGTCCGCCCTCCTCGTAGCCAACGTATCCTGGAGGTGAACCGATAAGTCGGGTAACGGAGAATTTCTCTTGGTACTCAGACATATCGATACGCGTCATCATATTCTCGTCGTCGAATAGGAAGTCGGCCAATGCTTTGGCTAACTCGGTCTTACCGACACCGGTCGTACCCATGAAGATGAACGAACCTATTGGTCGCTTAGGGTCTTGAAGTCCGGCACGACTACGTCTTACGGCATCTGAAATGGCCGTAATGGCCGCATCCTGACCAACTACACGTTTGTGGAGCTCTTCCTCCAAGTGTAGCAGCTTGTCCTTCTCGCTCTGCATCATCTTGTTCAAAGGTATTCCCGTCCACTTTGAAACGATGTCGGCAATATCTTCGCTGTCTACCTCCTCCTTGATAAGAGGGGAGTTGGCTTGTATCTCACTCAACTTAGCTTGGTTGTCGGCGATGGCCTTCTCTGCCTCTTTTATTTTGCCGTATCGAATCTCTGCAACCTTTTCGTAGTTACCCTCACGCTCTGCACGGTCGGCTTCGAACTTAAGGTTCTCGATATCGATCTTCGACTGTTGAATCTTGTTGATAATCTCTTTCTCGTCACTCCATTTGGCCCTGATTACTTTGCTCTCTTCCTTCAAGTTGGCAATCTCTTTAGAGAGCTGGTCCAACTTCTGTTGGTCTGCCTCTCTTTTGATGGCCTCTCTCTCGATTTCGAGCTGTTTGATCTCACGCTCTTTCTTATCCAAACTCTCAGGCACGGAGTCGATCTCTAGACGAAGTTTTGCTGCGGCTTCATCCATAAGGTCGATGGCTTTATCCGGCAAAAAACGGTCTGTGATGTAACGGCTAGAAAGTTCAACGGCACTGATTAATGCATCATCCTTAATACGAACCTTGTGGTGGTTCTCGTATTTCTCCTTCAAACCACGAAGGATGGAGATGGTGCTTGCCTCATCTGGCTCGTTGACCATTACAATCTGGAATCGACGTTCCAATGCCTTGTCTTTCTCGAAGTATTTCTGGTACTCGTCCAAAGTAGTGGCACCGATCGACCTCAATTCACCCCTTGCCAAGGCTGGTTTCAAGATGTTGGCGGCATCCATTGCACCGTCGCTCTTGCCGGCACCCACAAGGGTGTGTATCTCATCGATGAACAGAATGATTTCGCCGTCACTCTTGCTCACCTCGTTGACTACAGCTTTCAAACGTTCCTCGAACTCACCTTTGTACTTTGCACCTGCAATGATGGCACCCATATCCAAAGAGTAAATCTCTTTGCTCTTCAAATTCTCAGGCACATCTCCGCGGAAAATACGGTTGGCCAAACCCTCTACAATAGCGGTTTTTCCTGTACCAGGTTCACCAATCAAGATAGGGTTGTTTTTGGTACGTCTACTCAAAATCTGCAATACCCTACGAATCTCCTCGTCACGGCCAATAACTGGGTCCAGCTTGCCTTGACGGGCTTTGTCGTTCAGGTTGATGGCGTATTTGTTCAAAGAGTTGTAGGTCTCTTCTGCCGACTGGCTTGAAACCTTGTTGCCTTTCCTCAACTCGGTAATGGCCGACTGTACGCCGCTCTCGTTCAACCCCGCATCTTTAAGGATGGTTGAGGCGTCACTTTTGACATTCAAAATGGCCAAGAAGATAAACTCAATAGAGATGAACTCATCTCCGGCTTTCTTCGAATAGTCTTCAGCTTTCTGCAAAACTTCATTGCCTTCTCGTGATAGGTAAGGCTCGGCACCGCTTACTTTAGGAAGCGACTCGATCGTCTTGTCTACCGCTGCCGAAATCATACGAGCATTGGCGCCAAATTTATTGAAGATGAAATTGGTTACGGTTTCGCCCGTCTCCAATATTCCCTTTAACAAGTGGATGGGTTCAATGGCTTGTTGAGTATGGTCTCGAACAATCTGGGCAGCCTTCTCAATGGCCTCCTGACTTTTAATTGTAAAACTGTTCAAATTCATATATGTAACTTTTTTATATTAAACATTACGGATCCCCTGTCTGAGTTTCGGTCTATCATTCTGTTTATCAACCTATTGCTTTGACAAGGTTTGTCGGCTTCTTTTATTGTCACCAACACTTTCAAATGCCCAAAATCTTTGCCAATCCATTTTTTAGTCATAACTAGGACTAAATGTCTTTTTGTTTTGAAATTACATATGTCATAATGTCAGTTTGATATGATTTTAGATGACAGATTTTCTTATTCAACTATAAAATTAGGAAAAATTTAACGATTTTGTGCTTTTATTTTTTTATGTAAAGAAAATTTTGTTGGTTTGCAGTCGATTTCGCATGAAAAAGATTCCTAGAATCTATTTAAGGTATTGAAGTATGAAAGTTTTGTTTATTGGAGGTACTGGTACAATCAGTATGGCTATAACCCGATGTGTAATAGAAAAGGGTTGGGATTTGTTTCTGTTGAACCGAGGTTCGCGTAACAGTGAATTGCCTAAGGGCGTGCATCAGATACAAGTTGATGTGAACGACGAGGCGGCTGTCTCCAATAAAATAGCTAACCTCAATTTCGATGTGGTCTGCGATTTCATAGGGTTTGTCCCTGAACAGATAGAGCGCGATTTTCGCCTCTTTGAAAATAAAACCAAGCAATACATCTATATTAGTTCGGCTTCTGCTTATCAGAAACCTTTGTCGGATTACCGCATTTCAGAAGGCACGCCTTTGGCTAATCCTTATTGGGAATATTCTCGCAATAAGATCGCCTGTGAGGAGTTCTTGATGAGAATGTATCGTGAAAAGGGTTTTCCGATAACGATTGTCCGTCCAAGCCATACGTACGATCAGCGGTCTATTCCGCTCGGAGTGCATGGTCATAACGGCAGTTGGCAGGTGGTGAAGAGAATGCTGGCAGGAAAACCGGTCATCATCCACGGCGATGGTACTTCGCTCTGGACCATGACACACAACAGCGATTTCGCTAAAGGATTTGTGGGGTTGATGGGCAATGTTCATGCCATAGGGGAGTCGTTCCAAATCACGTCTGACGAGACGCTTACTTGGAATCAGATTTATCGCTCTATAGCTGATTGCTTGAATGTGGAGTTGAAACCCTATTATATTTCGTCTGATTTCTTGGCAGCCGTTTCGACCTACGATTTTTTAGGCAGTTTGATAGGCGACAAGGCCAATTCTGTGGTCTTTGACAATAGCAAACTGAAACGTGCGGTTCCCGATTTCAAACCTACGGTTCGTTTTGACCAAGGTGTGAAGGAAACCATCGAATATGTGATGGCGCATAAGGAATGCCAACGTGATGATTTAGAGTTTGATGCGTGGTGCGATAAGGTGATTGCAACGCTAGAGGATGCAAAGAAGCAGATTTTTAAAGTATAATATTTAAGTAGAAAAGTTATGGTAAATGTAGAAGGTAAATGGGCTCTTATTACAGGTGCAAGCCGAGGAATTGGTTATTTGTCAGCTATTTTCATGGCAGAGCAAGGCTGTGATTTGGTGCTTCACAGTAGAAATGCTGAAAATTCTAAAAAAGTTTTGTCGGAAGTGTTGGCTAAAGGAGTAAAAGCATACACCGTCTCTGCTGAATTGTCTGATGCAAATCAGGTAGAGAAAATGCTTCAGGAGATTGATGCTAAAGGCACTCAGATTGACATTGTTTTGAACAACGCAGGTTTGCAGATCGCATACCGTACAGAGTACTTCAAAACACCAGTGTCTGATTATGTTGAGAGTTATAAGATTAACACCATAGCTCCGGCAATGATTTGTTATCATTTCATTCCGAAGATGATTGAACGCGGATTTGGTAGGGTAGTGAACACTACGAGCGGAATCCGTCTAGAGCCAGAGCAGGCAGGTTACTCAGCAAGTAAGGCTGCTTTGGACAAAATAAGCATCGATTTGGGCTCGAAGTTGAACGGCACGGATGTGACCATCAACTTGGCTGATCCAGGATGGTGCCGTACCGATTTAGGAGGACCAAAAGCTCCGAATTCACCAGAGAGTGCTATTCCAGGTGTTTTGATAGGTGCCTTTATCGACGATAAAAAATCCGGAAGGATTTTTTCTGCACAAGATTACTGCGGCATGTCATTGTGCGACGCTGTAGCGAAGGCAGAAAAATGTAATGCTCCTTATTGAATAAAAGATAAGTAATAAGGAGTATAACATATTGATATTGAGATTAAGTGTTTTTATAATAAGAGGAACGAAGTTTAAGATTTTAAGGTAGGCAAAAATGGTTGCGTTAGTAACTGTTTTTTGCCGTTTTTTTTGTGACTGGTTGCCTGGCTTTTTTCTTCCAAAATAATGTTTCCCTCCATCATTTGTTATCTCCCATCTTTTTCCTAATTTTAAAACTTGAAAAATAATTTTCTACTATCTATGAATATGAAACAAAATATAAAGCATTCTATACTAAGATTTGGTGTTGTGGCCTTGACTGTTGCTTTGGTTGCGGGAGTCTCCTCTTGTAAAAAAAACAATGTAAAAAATCCGAATTCAGAAGAAACCGTCGATGATTCGTGTCTGGTTGATACCACTATGGTTGTTGCGGAAACGGAAGAACAAGTCAAAACCGTCAAAATGACTGATGTCTATTTGGAAAACAACTTTCGCAAATCGTTTTGTATCGTAGATAATGAGAAGGTCAAAATAAATGATTTGGAGCGTTTCTTATCTGCAAAATTCAAAAACAAAAATCAAAACGTTTCGAACGAAATTATCTTGCATGTGTCTGAAAATCAGAAGATGAAATATGTCTTTGCTGTGAAGCAGGCTGTAGCGAATACGAAAATGTTTGACGCCATCAATTTTAATGCTTCTCAGGTTGATTCTTCTTTAGACCCGGATAAGAGAATCTCTTTGGTTTCTGAAGTGACCGCTCCGAATGGAATAACGGAGGAGTCGTCTGCTACAGCTGCGACAGAAGAGCCAGAATTGAAACCATACGAGGTTGAAATTTTGGATGACGGGTTTATTCGTATCGGTTCAGAAAATGTTTCAAAGACCGATTTGAAATCTTACATTAAAAACCAATTGAAGTACAATCGTTATGGTGTGTTTCACTTTCATATACGTAATGAAGATACGGTTGACGATTATCTGATTGTCCGCTCTCTCATAACGAAGGCCTGCAAGGAATTCTTGAATGAAGAGTCTATCTCAAAATTCAATATGCCAATTGATTCGTTGGATAAGGATAAGAAAGCTGAAATCAGGAACGGTTTTAAGTTTGGATTAGAAGAGATGATGGAAGATTAGCATAGAGCTTCTATTAACATAGAAAATGTCGTGTTTTTGCTTTTGCCAAGGCACGACTTTTTTTGTGTCTTGTCTGTATTTTTATATACTACCTAACCTATTGTAAATGAGAAGTCTGATAAGAATAATCCTATTATTTGAAAAAATCAATTTTTTTCCCCCTCAGTTCATGTTGTAACACTTTTGTAACATGGGTTCTCTACTTTTGCATCAAATAAAATAAGTAATTTATGTTTACATTCATTTTAATCACATTGATTATTCTAGCGTTGTTCGGTATTCTAGTAGGTGTTTCGAACGATGCGGTCAATTTTCTAAATTCGGCTTTAGGTGCCAAGGTGGCTCCCTATAAAGTCATATTGACAGTAGCTGCTGCCGGAATTTTATTGGGTACGATAACATCAAACGGTATGATGGAGGTTGCCAGAAGCGGCGTATTTTACCCTTCCGAATTCAATTATACTGAGGTGATGATTCTCTTCCTTGGTATGATGATAGGTAATGTCTTGCTGTTGGACATTTTCAATAGTTTAGGCTTGCCTACATCCACAACCGTTTCGATGGTCTTTGGATTGTTGGGTGCAGCAGTTGCAATTGCTATAAATAAGATTTATGTGGATCCGAATCTTACGATTGCTCAAGTTTCTCAATTTATCAACTTGGGTAATGCAATGGTCATCATATCGGCTATACTTTTTTCCGTTGCCCTCTCGTTTGCTTTCGGTTCTATAGGCATGTATCTCTCCAGAATTCTCTTCTCTTTCCGTTACTCTTCTGTTTTTAATAAGGTGGGTGCATTCTGGTGCGGTATTTCTTTCACGGGAATCCTTTACTTTGCAGTTTTCAATGGTTTGAAAAGTTCGGGTATTGTGCCTGATGTCATCACTAATATGGTTAATGATCATATTTTTTATTCCTTATTTGTGATGTGGTTGTTCTGTTCTTTGATTTTGTGGATATTGCAGCGTTTGGGACTGAACATTTTGAAGACAACCATTTTGGCCGGAACATTCTCTTTGGCATTGGCTTTCGCCGGAAATGACTTGGTGAACTTTGTTGGAGTTCCTTTGGCTGGATATGAATCCTACCTTATTTCGAAGGCGGCAGGAAGTCAGGATATTATGATGACCGAATTGATGAAACCTGCTCGTGCTGATATGCTTATTTTGGTCGGCGCAGGTTTAGTGATGATTCTGACACTCTTCTTCTCTCGCAAGACAAAGAATGTGACGCAGACCGAGCTTTCCCTATCATCTCAAAACGAAAATGAAAATGAACGTTTCGGTTCGTCTGCCATCTCTCGAGGATTGGTTCGTGCTGCCATGAATATTAATAAAACCTATCAAAAATATGTACCTGAAAAGGTACAGAAGTTTATAGATAGCCGTTTTGTCCAACTTCCGGAAGATGAACGTAAAGATGTGATGTATGACCGTATTCGTGCAACTGTCAATCTAACTTCGGCCTCCATCCTAATTGCGTTGGGTACATTCTATAAATTGCCGCTCTCTACCACATATGTGGTTTTCATGGTGGCGATGGGTTCTTCATTGGCCGATCGTGCTTGGGGACGTGAAAGTGCAGTCTATCGTATTACGGGTGTTATGACGGTCATTTCAGGTTGGTTCTTGACAGGTTTTGCTAGTTTTTTACTAACGTTTTTAGTTACTATCCTTTTCGTGGTTTTTGGCCTGTTTACTATAATCCCAATCGTAGCAATCTGTTTCTTCTTAATTATAAAGAGCAATTTCGGAAAGGAGAGTGACAAGAAGATAAATGAAGACAATCTTCAGAAAAAGATGATACAGGGCGAGACTTCCGATGACCTTCTCTTCCATAGCATTGAAGAGGTTTGTTTAACCATGGAGAATGTAACACGCATCTACAACCGTACCATGGTGGCTGTCTCTATGGAGAACCGCAAGGTTTTGAAACAAATGGTGGATGAATCCAATAAACTCTACGAAGAGGCACACGTGCGCAAATGCAGCATTTTGCAAACCTTACGTATGTTACAGAATTTTGATGTAAATGCATGTCAGTTTTATGTTCAGGTGGTCGATTACCTCTCTGAGGTGACAAAGGCTTTGGACCATATAACGCGCCCGGCATACGAGCATGTGAATAATATTCATGAGGGTATGACACGCGAGCAAGTGAAGGATTTGATGCTTATTAATGATGATGTGGAACAGATCTTTGCGAAGATGAACGTGATGGTACGTGCACGCGATATGTCTGATTTGCCTCAAGTGTTGGATCTAAGGGATAGGTTATTTAACCGTATCGTAGAGGTGATGAATAATCAGTTGGTTAGAATAAAAGACAAGTCAACCTCCACACAGGCTAGTGCTTTGTTCTTTAATATTCTTACAGAGACAAAGACGATGGTTCTTCAGTCTAGAAATCTGATGAAGGCTCAGAACTATTTTATCAAGCATATGAATGATTAAAAAAAACGAGAGGTTTTTCTCTTGGTGGGTCAATTAGATCAATAGGACTAATTGACCCATTTTTTTTAATTTCGCAAATTTGATGGAAAATTTTCAAATTAAACTAATTAAAAGTATCTTTGCACCGACAACTATTTTGGTGCATCTGAAAAAGAAATGTGGGTAAGTTTTGGCTATTTCCAGTTTGAAGGATATATTAGTGTATTGGAAACTTTAAATGTTTCATTGGGTGTGTTTTTATTACAATTTGAGTCTTAAGACAATTATATGAAACAAATTTTGTTGGTTGAAGATGATATCACGTTTAGTATCATGCTGAAAACATGGTTGAGTAAGAGGAATTTTGCAATAGACCATGTGAGTACGATCAGTGATGCAAAAAAACGCATGGAAGGAGGTCCTTACGACATTATTTTGTCAGATTTGAGACTTCCTGACGAGGATGGTATTGCCTTGCTGAAATGGATGAAGTCGAGAGACTTTGAGGCACCTTTCATTATGATGACAAGTTATGCTGAGGTGCAGATCGCTGTACAAAGCATGAAATTGGGCGCATTTGATTTTATCGCAAAACCTATTAATCCAGAAGAACTTTTAAAAAAAATAAATGAGGCTTTAAATCAAGAAGCCAAACCAAATGTGACAAGTTTTAATAATAAGAATGTAAAACTTGATTATATAGAAGGTACGTGTGAGGCAGCTCAGAAATTGCAGGAATATGTGCGGTTGGTTGCTCCTACAGCAATGTCTATCCTTATTGTAGGTGAGAGTGGTACGGGTAAAGAGTACATTGCTCGTTTGATTCATCAAAAAAGTGACCGGGGTAATGCTCCTTTTGTGGCTGTAGATTGTGGTGCCATTCCTACAGAACTTGCTGCCAGCGAATTCTTCGGATGCAAAAAGGGTTCTGTTGCCAATGCGGTTACAGATAAACAGGGTCATTTTATGGAGGCTAATGGAGGAACTCTATTTTTGGACGAGATTGCTAATTTGCCTTATGAAATACAGGTTCAGTTGCTTCGTGTTTTACAGGATAAGAAGATCAAGCCGGTAGGTAGTAATGATGAATTTTCTGTGGATGTCCGTATTATAGCAGCTTCCAATGAAAACATTCCTCATCTCTTGGATACTCATCATTTCCGTGAGGATTTGTATCATCGAATCAATGAGTTCTCTATTCGAGTTCCGAATCTACGTGAAAGAAAGGAAGACATCATGCTTTTTGCTGACCATTTCTTGAACGATGCCAATGAGGAGTTGGGCAAGGAGGTGATTGGGTTTGATAAGGAGTGTATGGATATGTTCCGTAAATACGCTTGGCCAGGTAATTTGAGGGAGTTGAAGAATGTAGTGAAACGTGCTACTTTGTTGGCGAAAGAAGATTTCATTACAGCTGATTTGCTTCCTGCTGAACTCAAGGTTGAAAATGAGTTTTCTGATGCTTTGGAGAGTTCAGCCCTTCGTGACCATGATTATGAAAAGAAGAAAATCATAAAAGTCTTGAAAGAGTGTAACCACAACAAGTCACAGGCGGCATTGAAACTTCAAATAGACCGTAAAACATTGTATAACAAAATGAAACAATACGGCATTTTTGAGTAAGATGCCGACGATGAAGAATACTTATGATTGGCTCTGAAAGGAAAAAAGAAGATGTTGCGAAGTTTACAAAGCTCAAGATAGCCTGCGGATATTTAATTATTTTGTTGCTGGCGGTCATCACTATGTTTTTTGTGTTGAACAACTTGGGTGATTATAGTTCTCTTGGAGTGAAGGATAGCGAGACCAAAGAGAAACTGAATTATCTGAACGCAACTTTTTTCCATCTCTACGAAGCTGAGGGCCTGATTGGTGAGACGTTGGTCAATCCGGTGATGATGGAGGAGTATTCATCGAAAACAGAACAAATAAAGACAAAGATAGATACGCTCAAAAAACTATTCTATGATGATTCTCAAGTCTTGTTGCTAGATAGTTTGGAGATGCTCTTGGATATCAAGGAGGCCAATGTGCGCAGTTTGGCTCTGTTGGCTACCAATACCTCTATTGATAAAATCTACAGGAATAACCTGTACAAGGCTATTGCCGAAAATGATTCTCTTTATAATAATAGAGTTGTAGAGGAGGTCACGACGGTAAAGAATGATACCGTTACATATAAAAGACCCAGTACAAAGAAAAATACATTCTTTAAACGTTTCTTCGGCATCTTCTCTTCAAAGGAGATAATCGATACTACTATTGAGGTGCGTAAATCGGAGTCGAAGATGAAAGATACGGTAGTCTCTTTTTATAATCCGGCAGATACAATCAATCAGATTTTTGAAAATCTGAAAGCTCGTGTTTATAAAGAGAAGGCTCATATAGATAAGAATCTTTTCAAGAAACTCTCCGAACTGCAGATGAATAATCGTGCCATCAACGTGCAGATGAACTCTATTCTTCAAAGTTTGCAGGATGAAGATATGCAGATTCTGATGGATTCGATTCAGATCCGTAGTGATTCTATGGCTCGAATCTCTTCCTATTTGAGGTATATTGCAGTTGTCGCAGTTGCCTTGATTTTCATCTTTATCTTTATGCTTTTCCGCGACATCAGTCGAAGCAGAAAGTATAGACGTGATTTGGAAGAGGCAAACCGAACTACAACAAAGATGATGGAGAACCGAGAAAAGTTGATGTTGGGAATCACCCATGATATTAAGGCTCCTTTGGGCTCTATTATTGGTTATATAGAGTTGCTGAACGACAATAAGCTAAGTTCCAAACAGAATTACTATTTGGACAATATGAAGACCTCTTCGGAACATATTCTCCATTTGGTGACCGATATCTTGGACTTCAACCGTTTGGATGCAGGTATGGTTGAGTTGAATCCATTGCCGTTCAATTGTAAGAATCTCTTCAACGAAGTGGTTGACAGTTTCCGTCCGCAAGCTGAAAAACGTAAGTTGACACTCGATTTCTCTTATGATAATAAGCTTAATACGGACATGTTAGTGGGAGACCCTTTGCGTATTCGTCAGATTGTTAATAATTTGATGTCGAATGCCTTGAAGTTTACAGTGAAAGGTTCTGTCGGTTTGTATGTTTTTGTTTCTCCTGATGAGGCGAATGAGGGTAAATGTATTTTGAAATTCAAGGTGGTTGATACGGGATCTGGAATTTCGCAGGAAGATCAGAATGTTATTTTCCAAGAATATACGAGGGTGGGAAAGAAGAGCGGCGGACAGACAGAAGGTTTTGGACTTGGCCTCTCCATCGTTAACAAGTTGATAAAAATGTATCAGGGTGATTTGAATTTGGAAAGTCAGCCGGGCGAGGGTTCTATCTTTACGGTTTCTCTTCCTTTGAATGTTGTGCTTTCTGAAGAGAACAATCCGCAGCCTGTTTTAAATCCGTTGAATGGAAATGTGCCGAAGGTACTTGTTATAGACGATGATCCTTCTCAGCTTACCATGATCTCAGAACAGATGAAGAGCCGCGGTTTGCTTTGTACAACCTGCGACAATCCCTATTCTGCGTTGGAAATCATAGAGAAAAATTCTTTTGATATCATTTTCTCTGATATTCAAATGCCTGGATTTAATGGTTTTGAAATTGTAAAACGAATAAGAAATGCTCACTTTTCCAATGCAAAGACAATCCCTGTCATTGCCTTGTCTGCTCGTGCTGATATTTCCATTACTCAGTTCAAAAAGCATGGATTTACCTCTTTTTTGAACAAACCGTTTTCTAATGATCAATTGTTTGATCTGATTTCTCGTTATGTGAATACTAAAAATTGCGTTCCTAAGAAGTCTAAAAAGAATAAATCATCTGACATTGTTGATGGCAGGTTTCAAAAGATATTGTCATTTGCTGGTGGTGACAAAAATTCTGAATATGAAATTCTTTCCTCTTTCGTTAAAGAGACAAAGAAAAATATAGAAGAGTTGAACCGTCTTTTGAAAAGGAGTGATATCACGGGTATAAATAAGTTGTCGCATAAGATGTTGGCCATTTTTAAAATGTTGGGCGACAACTCTTTGATAGAATGGCTTTCTTCTTTGGAAAAGATGGAGTCTATGGATTTCTTGGATCGTTCCATCTACGAAACAAGAATCAATCAAATTCGTAATATAGTAGAAGAGGGTAAAAAAGAGATGGCAGCAAGGGAATGAAGCTTTAGGCCTAATTGCCCCCTTTGATTATTATTAGCATGATTGCTTTACAATCTCTTTAATCAATTCCTCAAAAGAACTTAGCTTTTTGCTTTCGTTTTCTCTTTGGTAAATAATTTCATTAGCTGCCAAAATGTTCACCTTCTGCGTAGCAGCTTTGTTTTCATAACCTGACAAAATACATTTGAATCCGTTTCTGTTTAAGGCATTGATGCCCCAATGTGTCAGTGTTTCATCGGTTGCAGATAACTCAATCTCTTTCTCCCAACGGATGGTAGGGTAGTAGACGCCATGGTCACTGTCGAACGAGATGGCCTCGCAGTTGAAGAGCTTGTCCATCTTGTTACTAAGGATGATGTCTTCTGTCACGCCGCATTGAAGGCCCAACTCAGGAGCGAGTAACCACAGACGGTCTGAGAGAATCAATGCTTGTTCTATGTCGTGCGTCGAGAGCAGAATGCTTTTTTGCTGTTCCTCCGCAATGCGGTGTAGTAGGTTGATGATCTCAATGCGGCTCACCACATCCAAAAAAGCAGTTGGTTCATCCAACAGAATAAGCGGACACTCCTGAACCAAAGCTTTGGCTATCATTGTTTTCTGCCGTTCGCCATCAGAAATTTCTGCCATGTAATTGTTCATTTTATGGGTCATGCCCACATCTTCGATGGCCTTCTTTATGATCTCTTTGTCTTGTTTATGTAGCTGCCCGAAAAAACCCGTGTGCGGTTGACGACCAAGAGCCACCAGCTCATAAACGGTCAGTCCGCCAACTTGCGTCTTGTCTGTCAGAACAATTCCAATCTTCAGAGAACGTTCGTGCTCGCTGTATTTGCCCAACTCTTTGCCTTCCAACTCTATGCTGCCACTGATAGCCGGTTGAGAGGCCGAAAGGGTTCGTAGTAACGTTGATTTTCCTGCACCGTTGGGGCCAAGTAGTGAGACGAGCTCTCCTCTGTTTAACTGAAAGTTGAGGCGCTCTTCTACAATGTGGCTCTTCTTGCCCGTACGGTAGCCTATGCTCAGATCTTTAGCCGATAAAATACATTCACCTTTCATGTCAGTTGAAATATTGGATTTTACGTTGATTTATGATGATGTATATGATGACGGGCGCGCCTAAAATAGGAGTGACGGCGTTGAGCGGAATAATTCCCATCTCACCAGGAATGATGCAGATCAAGTTGCAAAGCAAAGCGATGGCGCTTCCTGTTAGCATGGTGAGGGGCATCAGCGAGTTATGGTTGGAGGTGCCGAGCATCAGTCGGGCAATATGCGGTACCGCTAGTCCGATGAAAGAGATGGGGCCGCAGAATGCTGTTGTGATGGCCGTCAAAATTCCAACGGCTATGAGTAATAAGTTACGTGTGAGTTTGATGTTGATGCCTAAATTCTCGGCATATCGGTTGCCCAACAGCAAGGCGTTGAGGGGTTTGATGAGCAATATCGAAAGTAGCAGTCCGGCCAAGATGGTGATGGAAAAGAGCGGTAGCTGGTCGGACGAGACGGCACTAAAACTTCCCATTCCCCAAATCATATAAGAGTGAACCCCCTCTGCCGTTGCAAAAAAGTTGAGCAGTGAAATGGCTGATGAGGCTACATATCCGATCATGACACCGATAATGAGCATCATGACGTTGCTCTGTACGAATGTGGAGAAAAACAGGATGAGACCCATCACTACCATAGCACCGATGAAGGCGCCGACGATGACGGAGAAAAATCCCGAAATGGAGTATTCTCCTGCCGTGAGCGAACCGCCCAACAATAGCATGACCAACGCCACGCCGAGTCCGGCACCTGTATTGATGCCTAAGATGGAAGGGCCTGCCAATGGGTTGCAGAATGCCGTTTGAAGCATGAGTCCCGAGGTGGCCAAAGCGGCTCCGCAGAATAGGGCTGTCACGCTTTGAGGTAAACGGGAATCTAGGATGATGAATCGCCAGCTCTCTTTCTCGGTAGTGCCTCCCGTCAGAATGTCTATCGTTGTCCCGATTGGTATATCTACCGAACCAAACAGCAAGCAGCAGACAAACAGAATGCACACGACAATTGCCATGAGGATTCCAAATTTCAAACCTTTTCTACTCTCCATCAAAACTTTTTTATTGCGATTCAATTATTCTGCTAATTTACTAAAATATTGTAGTTGGTCATCCTTCTCCAATGTTTCGGGATGGAAAATAAAGATCATATCCTTCAATATTTTCTCAGGATGATAAGGCGTCTCTTCGTAATAAGGTACAGCTCCTGTGTTGACTGCATATATGTTGCGGTCTTTGAAAGCCTTGAAATAGGAGTAAGGCTTACAATCTGTCTTTAATTCTTGGTATGTCTTGTCTTTATTCAAGTTGTAGGTGAGAAGCCAGAATTCGGCATCACAACCTTTGTTGAATACGGTCTCGAAAGAGAGAGGTACAGAGCCGCTGTGGTTGTCCTCTTTAAAGATGTAGTTGGCTCCAGCATCCTTTATCAGCTGAGCAATGAAGCAGGCACCGCCTGGAACATACCAAGCCGAACCGTTTTTTAATCCGTATAGGACGCTAGGTCTCTTTTCTGCTTTCTTTGCTTTTTCGCAGAGAGAGAGATAGGTGTTTTCTACTTCCGTGAAGATAGAGTCAGCCTCGTTTTCTTTGCCGAACATCATTCCGTAGACCTTTATCCATTCGGCACGTCCAAGAGAGGTGTTCTCCATATAGTCGGCACATTCGAAGATAGGAATTCCCAGTTTCTCCACACGGCCATGGCCGCCACTGTTTTCGAAAGGGGAGATGAAGAGCGCATCGGGTCGGAGGTCCATAATCTTTTCGATGTCCGGATTCATAGCTTCGCCCATGTCTATTATTTTGCCTGCTTGGCAATCTTCATGGATCTTCTTCATGTTGATGTATTTCAAATCGCATACACCTGCAATGGCAGAATAGGCGTTGATCTCGTCCAACAATGCGCAGTGTACGGATGCATATATCACAGATTTGTCAAGTGGCGTGTGGATTAAAATGCCTTGTTGATCCGTTTTGAATTCTTTCCCTTTGGGCACTAAAAAATAGGTTTGCAGAATTTTACTGTCGTCCCATGGATTCAGAACGTCCAGTTTTATGTGGTCAGGATATCTGTACGCTTTTATCTGCTTTGCATAGTTGAAAACGATTTCAGTGCCATCTGTCCTTTTCTCCTTTGACTGTTTTGAACATCCAACGAAGAGAAAAACTAAGATGTAAAGTAGAATAAAGGAACTTTTCCTGATCGTATTTTTTTTCTGAAAATCCATGTTTTGTAATTTTATCCAAAGGTATTTGTTTGTCTGTGAAAAAGGAAGAGAGACATTCCCTCTTTGTGGAGAAAATGTCTCTTAGAATCAAAATAGCATCAATTTGGAATGCTATTCAACTTTTAATGGAGGTATGCGAAACCAGAAGCTCCCACACCTACATTGTATTTCTTCTTGAAATTACCAGTTTTGTCGAATACATAGAAGTATCCGTTGCTAGTAAAATCTGATGCACTGTAGTATGCTCCAATCAAAATGTCGCCGTTTGTTGGGTCTATTTCAATCTTGATTGGGTTTGCAGGAATGTCGTCCCCTTTTAAGAAATCAGGATTGATAACCTGTCCTGAAATCGTACTGATGGCAATGCAATCCAATTTTGTTACGCCCCAAGGTGCATTGATGGTATAGAGAACCGTATCATTGACGGTCATAAGAGTAGCAGCTATATTGTATTTTACAACATTGTCGTCGCTTGTGATTTTCTGTAGTGTAGCAGGAACATCTGCGTAATTGCCCATAGAGAGAACGATTACATTGCCTTTGCTATCGGCACTTATCTTTGTTGGGTTTACTGCAACGCTGATTTTCTTGACCTCAGTGAATGTAGCAAGGTTGATTTTAGAAACCGATTTTCCGTCAGTATATCCGTTGTTGTAGTTCAAACCGTCTGAGTTCACTACATATAGAAAATCATTGGCAACAGCCATCTCTTCTGGGTTAGGACCCACTTTCACGAATTTATCATATTCGAGCGTTGTCGTATCCAATCTGGCTACCTGTCCGTCGTACATGGAAATATAGATTTTTCCATTGTATGCTATGACGTCTCTTGGTGAAGTTGCGATGGTTGATTGAAGAGATTTGATGCTCTTGCAAGTTTTTGAATCAACAATCTCGATCGTATTTGAACCGTTGACTACAATGTACATTTTGCTTCCGTAGACAATTCCGTCTTGACCCGTATCTCCAAGCTTACGCTCGTTGGCAGCCTCGAAAACATTGTTGTACATGGTGTTGGAGCTGTAATCCAAGAAGGATATGCTGGCGTTGTTGCTTCCATAAACACCCTGATTGAGAATGTAGATACCCGACTTTTTCTTGAAGTCTCCTGTTGTTTCATCGGTTGGGTCATTAGAATCATCTTCTTCATCATCACAAGCCGTTAAAGAAACGGTTGCCATGAAAAGGAGTGCTAATAACTTTAAAAGATTTCTTAAATTCATTTTGCTTTAAATTATTTATTTTTTTTGATTGTTTTAGTCTTTTGTTTTCAGAGAAAGCGTCAATCTATATGACCTACCTGGCATTGGATAGTATTTGATCACCTCGTATTGGCAGTCGGTAAAGTTTACTATATCTCCGCGCATAGAGAGTATTACTTTCTTCAAAGGAAAATCGTGGTAAAACGAGAGTCCATGTTCTGTATAGGGATCAATTCTGTTTTCCGTTGATGCTTCAGGAAAACAATATCTTACGCTGATAGCGGTAATCTGGTATGAGATGTTTAAGAATGGATTTTCGAAAGCTATGCTTCCTCCTCCCGATCGCCTAGGAGTATATGGTATCTGGTCGCCATAGTAACGTGTCTCTTTGCTCGTATAATCCACTGCCTTTAATAGCGAACAATTACCGTAAACGAAGAAGTTATATTTGTCGCGAGGAGAGATGGTGGCTGAGGCATGAAAGTCGGCACCGTTCATCTCAACCTCTCCCATGTTTAACATGCTCCAAGAGAACATGCGCGGGAGGGCTACAATTTTGTCCTTCACCTTGTTATGGTAACCATCTGCCGTGAATTGTAACTCTTTCAGGATTTTAGAAGGCGAACAGCTATAAGTAAAGCCTACGTTGAATTGTCTTGCGCGTTCAGTACTAAGATTTTTGGCTCCCGTTCTGTCAAAATAGAGTTCGTTGAATGTCGGCATTCTGAAGTTATCCTTGTAAGAGGCTCTGATTCTAAAGTCGGGCTTGAAAGGACGATAGGAGAGCGAGAGGCTAGGAGAGAGCCTTTTATAGTTGTCAGGGGTTGTTCCCTCTTCTACTTCGTTGATATAGATGGAGTAAAGCCCCGTTGCTGTAGCCGTGAAGTGATAGTTTGAAAATTGCGCGTTCAACACATTCAGAATGGAATGCCTTTTGGGATAGGCAAAATTGTATGTGTTGGCGTTGAGCCCGTTATGAGCATAGTCTGATGCAAAAGAGAATGTCATAACTCTGGCGGGTTGGTAAAATACCGCTGCCGATGCATAATACTCTCGTTGGAAATAGCTGTCGTTGATTTCTCCGCTTGCATATATGGGCTTTTCGTCGTGGTAGCGAGTGGCTGCCCAGTTGAATTTGCCGTTTATCATAAGAGACAACTTCGAATTCATGAATGTCCTGAATCTCACCTGAGTGAAGAAGTTCTGATCTTCTAGTTCCTCTTTGTTGTTTGTGTTGTATAAAATGATGCTGCCTGGAATTTCTCTGTCCGAATTGTAAAAATAGACTTTGACGTTTAACTGGCTTTTGGTGGTCAACTGGCTGTTGAAGTTGGCTTCGCAATGACCGCTCTCAACTTCACTGTTTTCCCTCTTTTCTCGTGTCTCCATTTTTCCGTTGGTAAGAGTGAACGGATAACGGCCATCTGAACGAAGAAAATCAGAAGAGAATGATGCCCAATTTTTTTTGCCGATTTTTTTATCTACCCAGAAATAAGGATTGACCAAGCCAAACGAACCCGTCTTTACCTGCATTCTTAAATGCTGTTTCTCTTTGTTGTAGTTAGGCGTAGCGGTGTAAAGGTCAAGCCTTGTTGCTGCTGCAAAATGGCGCGCAGGGCGGAAAATCTCATTTCCTTCGCCGATGGTCAGCGTCATCTTGTCAATGTTGTCCATCGAGTATCGGCTAAGGTCTATCTGTCCGTTTTGGCAGTCGGAGAGGATGATGCCATCGTACGAAACGGCGGTATGCTGAGATCCTAGTCCACGTACGGATACGGTTTTCAATCCTCCAACACCGCCGTAATCTTTCACGTCAACGCCAGCGGTACGTTTCAAGGCATCTGAGATGTCTGTTATTCCGAGTCTCTCTTTCTGATGTGTCGTGATGATCCTTACGGGAGCAGATGTGCGTGTAACGGTATTGTTGCCCGTTACGACAACCTCGTCAATCTCTTCTCCGGTGAGGGTACTATCTGCCTGCTCTTGTGCTTTCGCTGAAAGCAGAGAGGAAAAAATACAGACAAAGGAGAAAAATGACCTGAAACTCATAAACACAGATTATAAATAAATTTACCTCAAAGAAGGTATGTAGATAAAACCGGATTGCAGCGTGTAACATCATGACAATCCAAGCCCTATCTGAGACATTCCCTGAATGCGCAAGATAACGTCAAGATAACACCGAGTCTTTCTCCTTTTGAAAAAATGATAAGAGAGAAGTTGAAATTTTTGCTCCATTTGCTTTTTCCTCGAAAGTTACCGGCGTAATCTGTTTTGCAGGTCTTCTGACTCTCTCCGGTTACCTAGCCTTCCCGTCTGATGTCGCAGACAGTGGCATTGTGGAAGTAACTTTTTGCTGGAGATTACAGCAGCGGGACTGTTCGGGACTTACACCCGATTCCCTTTTAATCCTATTGCCTGACAAGGCAAATCGGAACAAAACGCTGCGAAGGTACTGCTTTTTTTTGAAAAAACAATTGGTTAAATGAATGTTATGTTTTGTCGTTGGAAATGATGTCGTTACGATTCCTGGATTTCATTGTCTAAATCATTCATCAGTCTACTCCTTTTTTGTATTTTTGTATGAAACAAAAGTGAGTCAAATGTCCATTACATTAATTACGGGAGGTCAGAGGTCTGGAAAAAGTGGCTATGCGGAGCGAATGGCTTTGCAGTTGGCGGAGCATCCTGTCTATTTGGCAACCGCTCGGGTTTGGGATGATGAGTTTAAGAAACGGATCGAACATCATCAGGCTTCGCGGGGTTCTCGATGGATTAACATCGAGGAAGATAAGGCTTTGAGCCGTCATGATTTCACGGGCAAGGTGGTTTTGGTCGATTGTGTAACGCTTTGGTGCACCAACTTTTTTTTCGATTTGAATTCAGATACGCACGCCGCCTTGGATGCGTTGAAGAAGGAGTTTGATGCGTTGACAAGCCAAAATGCAACCTTTATTTTCGTGACCAATGAAATCGGTTTTTGTGGAGTTTCTGAGAATCTGCTTCAACGTAAGTTTACCGATTTGCAGGGCTGGATGAACCAGTATATTGCCGAGAAAGCCGAGTGCGTTGTCCTAATGGTTTCTGGCATTCCGGTAACGATCAAGGAAAAAGAAGAGGAACGCAATTTTGACAGTATGGACTATGTTTAGTGAAGGAGAAGGAATGTATCATAAACCATAAATATACTTTTAATACCTACCTTAAAAGTTGAACAAGTTAGTAAGTTAAATTGATTACTTTCTTCTTTGTTTTTTGTTACTCTGCATTACATTTTAAGAGAATTTTAATGTATTTTTACGAAGGAGGAAAGAATTTGATATGGATGTATGTTCTGTTTTGAAAATTCCTTATAATTAAGAACTTGATTGTGGATGTGAAAGGTCTATGGTCGTTTTGAAAAGATAAAGAAAAGATAATGAGTAGTAGTTTTATTACAAATAAAGACAAATTTCTTTCAGATATAATTAATGGCATTCTACCTAAATCAGATGCTGTTGATATTCTTGTAGGATATTTTTATTATTCAGGTTATACCCAAATTTCGGATAAAATGAAGGATAAAAGGATCCGTATTCTTGTTGGTCTTGATATTGATTTACAAATCACTAAAAACATACGTGAAGTTGAAAATTTCAAACAGTCAATGACCTCTCGTAGTAATATCAAGGAAGAGTATTATAAACAGTTCGTAAAGATATTTAACGATACTGACTTCTTGGATACAGAAAAGAAATTAGAGCAATTCAAAATGTTCTACGGAAAGTTAGTGGATGGATCAATGGAAATCAGAAAGACCCTTGAGCCTTGCCATTCCAAGCTGTATCTCTTCTCTTATAACGACCAAATAAACGAAGGTGGCGAAGCTCCTGGTGTTGTGATCACGGGTTCCAGTAATCTTTCTTATCAGGGACTTACCGGCCGTTTGGAGTTGAATGCGCGTTTTGACAGCAAAGTTGATTTTGAAGAAGGAAAAAAGATTTTCGACGAACTTTGGAATGAGTCAGTTGTCATTGTGGATAAAAATAATCTGGATGATTGGAATAATAAGGTGATGAAACGCATTTGGTACGAACAGATTTATTCTCCTTATCTGATGTATATCCGTGTCCTAAATGAATATTTTGCCATTCCAACGAAAGAAAACCTGCTTACTCCATACGATATTACTGATGGTAAATATTCTAATTTGAAATATCAGACGGATGCTGTGCAGATGGCTCTCAATGCTTTGGATAACCATAACGGTGCTATTGTTGCAGATGTGGTGGGTCTTGGAAAAAGTATTATTGCTTCTACAGTTTCGCGTAATTTGAAATTGCGTACTGTCGTTATCTGTCCGCCTCATTTGTATAAACAATGGGAAGGTTACCGTGACGAGTTTGGTTTTACTGCATCTGTTTTTAGTTCAGGAAAGATCGAAGAGGCTCTCAATTATTACCAAGAGATAGTAAAAGAGAAGGAACAGTTCTTGATTATTATCGATGAAGCACACCGTTTCCGTAATGAATACACACAAGATTATGCTTTTTTGCATAACCTTTGTTCCGGCAATAAGGTTTTGCTTTTAACGGCAACGCCATTTAATAACCAACCTGCAGATATATATTCATTAGTAAAGCTTTTCCAAATTCCGACACATTCTACCTTAAAGACCGTTGAGAATCTTGGCGCATCCTTTAAGTATATGATTGATAAATATCGTGATTTGCGTGAAGATCAACGTAATGGAAAAACTACAGATGAGCAAGAAAAAGCAGTAGTAAATGAGATTTCGAAGAATATCCGTTCTATTATATCTCCGTTGGTGGTTCGTCGTTCTCGTATAGATTTGCAGGAGATTGACGAGTATGCCAACGACTTGAAACAGCAAAATATTCAACTAGTTATTCCGAATGACCCAGTTGAACTTACCTATAATCTTAGTGAACTGCAAGATTTGTATATGAATACGTTGGATCGTATCAGCAAAACGGAAGGAAGTTCAGATAGAATTTATCGTTTTAAGGCTGCACGATATTCTCCAGCTATTTATGTAAAAGAAGAATCCAAAGACAATCTGTCAAAGGAACTGGAAGAGAAAACAGGTATTAAATTCGGTCTTTTGATTGGACGACAGGCTAATGTGGCAAAATTCATGCGTCATTTGTTGGTAGGCCGTTTTGAAAGTTCTGTTGCTGCTTTTAAAGAGTCTTTGGGTTATATGATTCAATCATCAGAACATATTCTTAAATGGGTTGAAAAACGTCATAAAATTCCAATTTTCAAGAAGGGAAATCTTCCCGATGTAAATTCATTTTACGATACATCAGAGGATGATTGGGAAGAGATAACAGACATGTTCGAGAAATATGAGGCCAAAGGTTTCTTTGAAATCGACATGAAGTATGTCAAAGATGACTTTGTGGAAGATGTAAAGTCAGATCTTAAACTTCTTAAAGAGTTACAGAAAAAATGGTTTGGTGCCGATAATACGATTCAGTTTGACCCTAAGTTGACTTCTTTTGTAAAGATTGTCAAAAAGATGATGAAGAAAGATCCTTATAGAAAATTGATTGTGTTTTCTGAGTATGCAGATACCGTTGATTATTTGGGTGAAGAGCTTGAAAATGCTGGACTTCCTGTTATGAAATATACTTCGGCAGATGCGACCCAGGCAAATAAAGATTGTATAAGGGCTAATTTTGATGCCGGAATGAAACTTTCTTTGCAGCAAAGCGACTATCATATATTAGTAGCTACAGATGCCATTTCCGAAGGGTATAACTTGCACAGAGCAGGTGCAATCTTCAATTATGATATACCATACAATCCGACTCGTGTTATTCAGCGAATTGGACGTATAAACCGTATCAATAAAAAAGTTTTTGACGAGCTTTATATCTACAATTACTTTCCAACAGATGTTGGAGAGGCAGAAACCCGAACAAAAGAAATTTCAACTTTGAAGATGGCAATGATTCATGCCATTATGGGTGAAGATACCAAGGCATTGACCAAAGAAGAGGAGGTTCATGCTTATTTCAAAGAACAATACCAGAAAGAATTGAATCGAAGCGAGGAAACCTCTTGGGATACTCCTTACCGAAAACTTCTGAATGAGTTGAAGGGAACTGAAGTTTATGCTGAAGCCTTGAAAATGCCACATCGTGCACGTACGGCACGTAATGTAGAGAAGCCCAAACAAGGTGTTCTGATGTTCGGAAAGAAGGGTAATGATTACGTCTTTAAGATAGGCAGTAAGGAGACTGCTCCTTGCATGATTTCTGCAGAAGAGGCATTGTCTCTTTTCTCTGCAGAAAAAGATGAGAAACCTGTAGATTTAAGCAAAGACTTTTATATTAATTATCAGAAAGTTAAGTCTGTTCTATTCACAAACGATGTAAAAGACCGTAACGAGAAGGATATTTTAAATGCGGTTTCTAAAATAAAACTGATACAGAAAACCGATCTTCTATCATCCCATTATTTACATGATTTGATGTCAGTTCTTAAGTCAGATGCTTTGTCTGGTTTTGAAATACGTTTTATTAACCAGTTGTCATTGAAAAATGTCGATGAATTACCAAAAAAGATAACTTCAGAATATTTGGCTCGTGTGATAAATTCTCAAAACAGAGTGGATGACAGTGAAGAGACTTTGATTTTAAGTGAAGAGTTACAGTAATAGGATTATAATAAAAACAATATATGGAATTCGATAAGTCATATAACCGTCAGGAATTCATGAAATTCCTTCAGAATAATCTTTTACCAGAAGATTTTATTCCAACTACCGAACAGGTGACTTTCTCCACTAAAATGAATTATACCACGGAAGCTGTGAAGTTAGGAACTTCACCTTCTCTCGATTTGGTGGTTTATGAAGTGAAACATACCTCTAAAAATGATGCACGTGTAGCTCTTTCAAAGGATGCATTCCGTATGTTGACAGACGAGATGGAAGACCGTGCTTTAGTTCTTTTTGTGCCAGAAGACAATGCGGACAATTATCGTTTCTCTTTGATCGAAATAGATATTAAACCAGGAGAAGGTTCGAAAATATCTCGCAGCTATAGCAATCCTCGCCGTTATAGTTATTTTTTAGGTAAAGGAATTGCTTATTATACGCCAAACAAATATTTAAATGCAAAAGGTCGTATTATTAATCGCGAAGACTTACTTAGTCGTTTCTCTGTAGAAGTCCTAACCAAAGAGTTCTATAATGAGTTGAGCGACTGGTACGCGTGGGCAATCCAGATAATTCGTTTTCCTAACGATATTAAGGATCCTAATGATGATGCCAAATTCAACAGTGAGAGCGCTATCCGTATGATAACGCGTCTTGTTTTTGTGTGGTTTTTGAAACAGCGTCATTTAGTTCCTGACGAATTCTTTGATGAAAAATATATAGCCGACAATTTAATAGAGGATTTTAATCCTCATGAAAAGACTACATTGTTTGGCAAGTCTACAGACAGCAAATACTATAAAGCAATTTTACAGAATCTTTTCTTTGCTATGCTTAATAGTCCTATTACTGCAGAAGGGAAAAAAGAATTGTCTGAACGTCATTTTAGAAAATTAGATGAAAAAGGAAAGGCTGACCGAGCTGATTACGACAACAACAAACTAATGCGATATGAGGATTATTTTAAGAATCCACAAATGTTTGTTGATATGGCCAACAAAATCGTCCCTTTCTTAAACGGAGGTCTGTTTGATTGTTTGGATGACAAGGATAAAGGTCAATACTATGATGGATTTACAGATAGAGATGATGTTAGAAAGACTCTTATTGTTCCTGATTATCTTTTCTTTGGAAAAGAAATGGGTAAAAATATAGATCTTTCAGAATGGTATGGAGATAAAAACAAGAAGAAGGTTTCTGCCAGTGGTATTATAGATATTTTAAAACGATACAATTTTACCGTAGAAGAGAATACACCGTTTGATAAAGAGGTTTCTTTAGACCCTGAATTATTAGGTAAAGTTTTCGAAAACCTTTTAGCTTCCTTTAATCCAGAGACTCAAACAACAGCACGAAAGCAAACAGGATCATTCTATACACCAAGAGAGATTGTTCAATACATGGTGGACGAAAGTTTAATAGCACATCTAAAACGTACGGTTGGTAATGAATTAGAACCTCAGTTCCGACAACTACTTCAATACACAGACGAACCTGTCAATTTAACAGAAGAACAAAGAACAGCCGTCATGGAATCTCTTTACAATTGCAAGATTCTTGATCCTGCATGTGGTTCTGGTGCGTTTCCGATGGGTATTCTTCAGCAAATGGTCCATATTCTTGGCCGTATAGATCCTAAGAATGAGCATTGGAGAGATATGATGATGAAACAGGCTATAGATGAGACATCTGAAGCTTACAAAAATCTTTCAAAAGAGGAGAGAAGAGAACAGATAGAAGATATAGAACGTAGTTTCGATGAAAATGTGAATCGTCCAGACTATGCTCGAAAACTCTATTTAATAGAAAATTGTATTTATGGAGTCGATATTCAGCCAATTGCTATACAAATAAGCAAACTTCGTTTCTTTATATCTTTGGTAGTAGATCAAAAAACAAATAATGATCCAACAGACAATTTTGGTATTCGCCCTTTACCAAATTTGGAAGCTAAATTTGTAGCAGCTAACACATTGATTGGGTTGCAAAAGAGAGAATCTGAATTGTTCGATTCTGTAGCTATTAAAGCAAAAGAAAATGACTTAAAAATTGCAAAACATAAGATATTTAGCGCCAAAACAGTTAAAACAAAACGTAAATATCGTCAGATGGTAAGTGATTTACGTTTGGAAATAGCTAATATGCTAAAAGAAAATGGTGTTATTGGAAATAACGAGGCTCGCCAATTAGCAAGTTGGGATATGTTTGATCAAAATACATCATCTCCTTTTTTTGATCCAGAATGGATGTTTGGAGTTATTAATGGTTTTGATGTAGTAATAGGAAATCCTCCATATGGAGCTAAATTATCTAAAGAAGATAAAGCTCTCTATAGAAAATTGTATCCAGAATCTCAATTTAAAATAGATACTTATTCTTTATTTATATTGAGATCAATGAATCTTCTGTTTAAAAACGGAGTATGTTCTTATATCCTTCCTAATACATTATTAGATAACTATTTTGAAGAATTAGTAAGGATAAAACTTCTTAAATCATTTATATTATCTGAGATTAATGATTTGAATGATAAAGTGTTTGAAGGTGCAGTAGTACATGCTATGATAATTTCATTTTTGAATAAACAATCAAATGATTACAATGTAAAAGTAAATTCAAAAGAGAATTTATACGATGAACCTGAATATATACCAGCTTCTTATTTCTTAAAACAGCCTAATTGCATGATTTCTATACGTACATATGAAAATCAAGATCTTTTAGATAAATTATCGAATGGTTGTAAGCCATTAGAAGAAGTTTTGGATATTCGCCAAGCTATAAAGTCTGGAGATGATAAATTATACATGTCTAATACGAAAAAGAATTCTAATTATAAACCAATTCTTCGAGGTGCTGATATAGGAAAATATTTTTTTAGATTTTCTGGATCGTATATTAATTATGGAAAACATTTAGCTTGCCCAAGAAATCATGAAATTTTTGAGCAACCTAAAATATTAATAAGAGAAGCAGGTGCTACAATTACAGCAACATATGATGATGAGAATTATTATATAATGTCTTCTTTGTACAATGCATTACTTATAGATCAAAATTTTAGTATTAAATATATTTTAGGCTTAATTAATTCTTCTTTGTTTCAATATTTAATGAATAAATTAACTTTTGAAAAAACAAAAGGAGCATTTACTAAGGCAAAAATATTTCATTATTATAAGCTACCTATAAAGGTAACGAATAATCAACAGCCTATTATAGACTTAGTTAATCAAATTTCATCATTAAAACGTGATGACATTAATGCTGATATTTCTAAACAAGAACAAAATATAGATATTCTTATTTATAAACTCTATGACTTAACATACGATGAGATTAAGATAGTTGATCCTGAAACAATCATAACAGAGGAAGAGTATCGAAATAACAAATGAAAATATAGATGATATTAAAGCAAGGCTTGATTATTTAGTTGAAACCTTTAATGTCGATTCCGATAAAGACTATCTAAATATTGGAGATGAATACAATTGCTTTATATTTCTCCCGTTAACCTCATCGTCTTTTTCTTTTAAAGAAATACGCTCTGCAGATTGTTTGTACGTTACGACAAATATTTTTCCTCTCCGTAAGAGAATTCGAAATCGGCTTGCTGGAAGCGAAGCCGTCCAAGAAGAGAGTCGCCGTTGAGCATTTCACTTCTTGGAGGGCCTTGCTTCTAGCAGGCCTCTTTTCAACAAAACAAAGTGCAAAAACCAAGCTTCAGTAAACGAGCAAAAAGTGAAAAATGAGTACAGGTTATCAGATAAAGGAGCCAAATATATTGTTGAATCTGACATTCTAGGTAATTTTGTTGTCGCATGTCGTTTTAAAAGATTTTTTGATGATACATTTTAATGTGAAGAGGCCTGATGATGCAATCAGACAAACTTTGATAGATAAGATAAATGACTTGACGAAACCGAAAGGATCGTTGGGCATGTTGGAGTCGTTGGCTCTGCAGATTGGTTGGATTCAGCAGACGTTGACGCCAATGCTGAATTGTCCCACGAATGTGGTTTTCGCAGCCGACCATGGCATTGCCGATGAGGGTGTCAGCTTCTCTCCGAAAGAGGTTACACGGCAAATGATTGGTAATTTTTTGTCTGGAGGTGCGGGCGTTAATTTCTTGGCCCGTCAGCACGGCTTCCGCCTTAAAGTGGTAGATGCGGGTGTCGATTTCGATTTTCCAAAGTTGGATGGCTTGATAGATAGGAAGGTACGGAAAGGTACCCGAAACTATTTGCATGAGGCGGCTTTGACGGATGCGGAGGTGGAACTTTGCATGGAGCGCGGTGCCGAGATTGTTCGAGCTTGCCATGAAGAAGGTTGCAATGTGATTAGTTTCGGTGAAATGGGCATTGCGAATACGTCTACCTCCTCTTTGTGGATGCATTTCCTAACGGGTATTCCTTTGGATCAATGTATCGGAGCCGGTAGTGGTTTGGACAATGAGGGTATTCGTCATAAAATAGATGTCTTGTCGAGGGCAAAGGCCAATTATAACGGCGATGGCTCTGTTATGAGCATGTTGACCTATTTTGGCGGATTAGAGATGGATATGGCGGTCGGTGCGATGTTGCAGGCGGCTGAACTGAATATGATTGTTTTGGTGGATGGTTTTATCATGACCAATTGCATGTTGGCTGCCTCAAAGATTTGTCATGATGTGTTGTGCTACGCCATCTTCGGACATCAGGGCGATGAGTCGGGTCATAAAATGACGTTGGATGCATTGGGTGCGAAACCCATCTTGAACCTTGGTTTAAGGTTGGGCGAGGGTACAGGAGCCATCTGTGCTTATCCAATTGTTGATTCGGCTGTGCGTATGATTAATGAGATGAATACGTTTTCAAAAGCTTCGGTTACAAAATATTTTTGACTTTGGTTATGAAGTACGATATCCTTGCCGCTTTCATGTTTTTTACTCGTCTTCCATTTTGGAAGTTGAAGGTGGATGTGCCGTCAGCATCGTTTAAACATGTTGTTTACTACTGGCCTTTGGTTGGTTGGCTCACGGGTGGTGTGATGGCTTTGACTTGCTGGCTGTTGTCTTACGTTTTTCCATTGTCTGTCGCTGTCCTTTTCGCTATTGCAGCTCGAATTCTTTTGACGGGAGCTTTGCACGAAGATGGCTTAGCCGATTTCTTCGATGGCTTTGGTGGCGGTACCGATAAAACGAGAATCCTATCCATCATGAAAGATTCGCATATTGGTACGTATGGCGTGATAGGTCTCTCCTTTTCCTTATTCCTGTTTTATACGATGATTGTGAATCTGCATTTCACGGTGAGCGAGACGGCTTCTCTGTTGTTGGTTGGAGATGTTTGGTCTAAGTTTGTCGCCTCTCATATTGTTAATAGGTTGCCTTATGCCCGTAAGGAGGAGGAGAGCAAGGCAAAGGTAGTTTATGAACGCATGTCTTTGAAGGTTTTTGGAATGGGGCTTCTTTTTGCGCTATGTCCGATGTCTCTTTTTTTTGACTGGCGATATTTTGTCGCTTTGATTTTTCCTTTCTTTGTATTTTGGGGCTTGACATCTTTGATGAAGAAAAAGATTCAAGGTTATACGGGCGATTGTTGCGGTGCTACCTTCTTGTTGTGCGAATTGTCGTTTTATATCGGAATATATTTGTCGTTGTATTTGTTGTAAATTCCTTTCTGTTCTCTGATTTTTAACGAGTTATTTGGAAAAATCGGAGCATGCTGTTACACATGGCATGATTAATAATATGTTA
>ERZ795056.1037-NODE-1037-length-33111-cov-6.463335_pt1 | contig 33111 bp, 33 predicted proteins | sample MGYA00375140_ERZ795056 | MGnify/ENA primary metagenome ERZ795056 (study PRJEB30185, sample SAMN05720227) | activated sludge metagenome | isolation source: Anaerobic digester | place: USA | collected 2015-03-09 ...
CGAGGCAGCGAGACATTCAGGAGCCTGTCGAGAAATTCATACATTCTGTTGCCACGAAGGGTCACCTTGGCACCGATGGCCATACCCTCACGGATTTTGAAATTGGAAATGGATTTGCGTGCATAGGTCTTGATCACACGCTGACCTGTCAGAGCTGTCAGATCGTTTGCGGCTGACTCTACTTCATTCTTATTTTCGACTGCCTCACCGACACCCATGTTGATGGTGATTTTGAGAAGCTTCGGGACAGCCATGACGGAGGAGCATCCCAAATCCTTCATGAGAGAGGGAACGATTTCGTTCTTGTACTTTGTCTTGTAGCGCGGTTCCATTATTTACAATACCCTTTCGTCAAACAACCTTGCCACTTTTTTTGGCAAAGCGCACTTTCTTTCCATCTTCAATGCGCATTCCAACACGGGTAGGTTTGTTTGTCTTTGTATCAAGAAGCATCACGTTCGAGATGTGGATTGGGGCCTCGATTTCGATGATGCCACCTTTCTGGTTCTCCTGTGTTGCTCGCTTGGTCTTTTTCACAAGATTGAGTTTCTCGACAATGACACGACCCTTGTCGAGATCGATATGAATAATCTTGCCGGATTTGCCCTTCTCTCGTCCACTGATGACCTGGACAATATCGCCCTTTTTCAGCCGTGTTTTGACACGAGACGTATCATTGCTCGTCATCTCTCTTCTCCTCTTCAGATCACTTCAGGAGCCAGGGAGATGATCTTCATAAAATCCCTGTCTCTCAGCTCACGGGCAACCGGTCCAAAGATGCGTGTTCCCCGGGGGTTCTTTTGGTTATCAATGATAACCGCTGAATTGCAATCAAAACCGATCGTTGATCCATCCGCACGACGGTACTCTTTTTTTGTCCGAACAACAACTGCAAGGACAACATCTCCCTTTTTGACTGTTCCGTTGGGAAGTGCGTCTTTGACGGCGGCTTTGATAAGATCACCGACATAAGCATATTTGCGTTTGCTCCCGCCAAGAACCTTGATGCACTGTATCTTGCGAGCTCCGGTATTGTCGGCTACATCAAGGAATGTCTCTGTTTGAATCATGGCTTAGCCTTTCTCTTGTACTTGTCAGAAGTGTCACTTATTTAGCGCGTTCAACAACTTCAAGCAAACGCCAGCACTTCTCCTTGGAAAGAGGCCGACACTCGATGACACGGACGGTATCGTTGACATGGCAGTCATTTTTCTCGTCATGAGCTTTGACCTTTTTGCTCCTGCGGACAATCTTTCCGTAGAGCGGATGCCGTGAAAGCTCTTCCACTTTGACAACAATGGTCTTGTCCATTTTTTCACTGACGACAACACCAGTCAGGATTTTTTTGTGGGATATGGTATTCTGTTCCATCTTCAACCCTCGTTCGGCTTTCTTTTGCCGACACTGTACTCTTGGAGGAGTGTTTTGGCCCGTGCTATCGACCGTCTCAGTGTCCGCTTCTTTACCGGGTTATTGAGTTCGCCAACAACCTCGCGAAAACGCAGATCCCGAAGTTCCTGGATAAGATCATCATGAACCTTTTCCAGTTCACTGACCTTGAGATTACTGAAATCGTTTTTCATCTGTTATGGCTCCTGCATCAAATCGCGAGATCGCGACTGACAAACTTCGTCCTGACCGGGAGTTTATGGGACGCGAGTCTCATAGCCTCACGGGCAAGCTCTTCTTCTACACCTGAGAGTTCGAACATGATCCTCCCGGGTTTGACGGGCGCAACCCAGCCTTCTACACCGCCCTTACCCTTACCCTGGCGTGTTTCCGCAGGTTTCTTGGTATATGGCTTGTCGGGAAAGATATTGATCCAGACCTTCCCCTTGCGCTTGATATGACGCATGATGGCAACACGAGCGGCTTCAATCTGCCTTGCTGTAATCCATGCTGTATCAAGAGTCGAAAGGCCATAGTCTCCGAAATGAAGATCAGTTCCGCGCTTGGCAGCGCCCTTCATGACGTTGCGCATTTGCTTTCTGAATTTTGTCCGCTTGGGCATCAACATACAACAGCTCCGCCTTTCTTCCGCCTGTTAATTCTTGTTCTTTTTGACAAGGAGTGATCCGGAATCAAGAGCAGGGCCTCGTTCGTAAATATCACCCTTATACACCCAAACCTTGATTCCAATAACACCGTAGGTCGTGACGACGTCCTCGTGGGCATAATCGATATCCGCACGAAGTGTGTGAAGAGGAACACGCCCTTCCTTGTAAAGCTCAGTGCGCTTCATTTCGGCTCCACCCAGGCGTCCCGAGCACATGATCTTGACGCCCTGGGCCCCGCTCCCCGACTCCATGGCACGTTGAATGGCCCTCTTCATGGCATTCTTGTACGAACGTCTGCCGATGATCTGGCGACCGATGTTCAGGGCAATGACACGGGCATTGATATCAGGATTTGTGATCTCCTTGATACTGATGTGTACCGTTTTGTCAGAGAACTTCTTGATCTGATTCTCGATTACCTCGATATTCGACCCTTTTGAACCGATAAGCACACCCGGCCGAGCTGTATAGATATTGACGGAAACCTTGCCAGGATAGCGGATGATCTCGACCCGCGAGATATCGGCATCACTGATGGATTTACCATCTTTATCCTTCAATCCTTTGAAAATATATTCCCGAATCTTCAAATCCTCATGAAGGGTATTGGCATACTCTCGCTTGGATGCAAACCACTTGGAATCCCAAGTTTTATGCACACCAAGACGCAGTCCTGTAGGATTGACTTTCTGTCCCATGATTGTCTCCGTTTCAGCCTTTCTTCTTCATCTCGTCAGAGAGGACGACCGTAATATGCGATGTTCTCTTGAGCACACGATCTGCGCGTCCTCGAACCCTTGGTCGAACCCTTTTCAAGACTGGACCCGGATCAACAAAAACTTCCTTGATGAAGAGGTCATCCGTACTGACGTCGGGATTCTTGACTGAAGCATTTGCGCTGGCCGACAGAATGACTCTGCGCAAATTACCTGCACCCATGTTCGGAAGATGCTCAAGGTATGCCACTGCATCTGAAACAATCATGCTTCGGACTTCATTGGCGATAAAGCGGATCTTCTTGGGCGAGCGGCGGATATACCGGGCAATTGCCTTACTTTCCATTTTCGGGACTCCTACTTTTTCTTGGCCTTCTTGTCACCGGCATGGCCACGGAAGGTTCTCGTAAGCGAAAATTCGCCCAGCTTGTGCCCGACAAGGTTTTCTGTAACGTAAACAGGAATAAAGGTTTTCCCATTGTGAACATTGATGGTATGACCAACCATCTCAGGGAAAATTGTGGAGCATCTTGACCAGGTTTTGAGTGGCTTCTTCTGCCCCGATGTATTCATCTCAACAATCCGCTCATAGAGTTTTTTGCTGACAAAGGGTCCTTTTTTCAGTGATCTCGACATATATCCCTATCCTCTTGATTTACTTCTTGCTATGGCGCGACTTGACAATGAAACGCCCGCTCGGCTTCTTTTTGCTTCTCGTACGATAACCCTTTGTCGGGATACCCCAAGGCGTAACAGGATGACGACCTCCCGAAGTCTTTCCTTCACCACCACCATGCGGATGGTCATGAGGATTCATGACAACGCCTCTGACTTTCGGGCGCCGCCCCAACCATCGTGATCGACCAGCCTTACCAAGGTCAACATTCATATGATCAAGATTGCCGACCTGACCGATTGTGGCCATGCAATCATGATGAATCAAGCGAACTTCTCCCGATGGAAGCCGGAGCGTGCAATAATCTCCATCCCTTGCAAGAAGCTGTGCACCCGTTCCTGCTGATCGGACGATCTGGCCGCCACGACCTTTGGTCATTTCAATATTATGAACAGTGGTTCCAATCGGAATACTCTTGAGAGGAAGCGCATTTCCCACAGAAATGCGGGCAGCATCACCGGACATAACCTCGGCTCCGACCTGGAGACCGTCAGCCCAGAGGATGTATCGTTTGTCTCCGTCACGGTATGAAACCAGTGCGATACGTGCAGAGCGGTTCGGGTCATACTCGATGGTGACAATCGTCCCGGGAACTCCGTGTTTGTCGCGCCTGAAATCGATTTCACGATACCGTCTCTTATGCCCACCACCACGTCGGCGCATGGTCACGCGCCCATACGTATTGCGCCCTGAGATCCGTTTCTTGCCTTTTACGAGTGGCTTATGTGGCCTGTCGCTTGTAATCTCCTCAAACGTGGAGACACTCATTCCGCGCTGGCCGGGTGTAGTCGGTTTAAGAATCCTGATGCCCACGACTCATGCCTTCCTTTTCGTGAATCAGACACCCTCGAAGAAGGGGAACTTCTGACCCTTCTTGAGTGTGACGATTGCTTTTTTGTATGCGGGTGTAAATCCTTGATGGTATCGGACCCGCTTTTTCTTTCCGCGAACATTGATGACATTGCATTTCAGGATCTCGACTTCAGGATAAAGATCCGAAAGAGCAGCGACAATCTGTGTCTTGTTCGCCTTGACACTCACTTCAAACACAAACTTCGAATCATCCTTGAGATCTGTTGCCTTTTCGGTAACAACCGGACGGACGATCAGATTTTGCAGATCAGTCTTGTTCATGATCATTCACCCTTCACAGCGCCAGCATAATGTGACTCGATATCAGCGACCGCTGACTTTGTGACAAGGATTTCCTTTGCATAAAAAAGATCCTTGTAGACAAGGCGAGCACTATCATAGCATCGCACCCACGGAATATTGCGGATTGCACGCTTCGTTTTGTCCCCGAGCTTGTTGGCAATAATGACAACCCGCCGGGATTTTGTCAGGCCGGTAAGCATGAGATTCATGTCTTTTGTCTTGCCGGTTTCACTCTCAAAATCTTCGATAACCCGGACAAGGCCCTGGGAAACCTTGAGCGAAAGAAGGGAGACCATTGCTGCCTGACGAACCTTCTTTGAAAGGCGGATCCTATAATCACGAGGCCGAGGTCCGAAAGCAACACCCCCCCCGACTCTTGTCGGTGACTGGGAATACCCGGCACGGGCACGACCAGTCCCTTTTTGCCGATAGAGCTTGCTTCGACTTCCGCTGACTTCAGAGCGGGCCTTCGCCATCGCAGTGCCCTGGCGAGCATTTGCCAGTTCGGCCCGGACAGCCTCATAGACAAGATGATCGTTCACGTTCGAACCGAAAATTCCGTCGCTGACTTCAACACTTCCTGCCGATGAGCCGTTTTTAAGGGAATAACATTCAAGTTTCATTTCTTCGCCGCCCCCTTCTTCACGGATTTTTTGATGAGGAGAAGGGAATTCTTGCTGCCGGGAACAGATCCTTTAACAAGAATCAGATTTTTTTCAAGATCAATGTTTACAACCTTGAGGTTTTGCATTGTCACGCGCTCATCACCCATATGCCCAGGCATCTTCTTGCCCTTGAAAACCTTGGCAGGATAGCTGTTCATACCAATCGAACCGGGAGCGCGGACAGAGTTCGATCCGTGGGATTTGGGGCCGGCAGAGAAATGATGTCTCTTGATCACACCCTGGAAACCATGCCCCTTTGAAATACCGGTTATATCGACATATCCGGCATCCTGGAAGAAGTCTACCCGGAGAACACTTCCGGTTTCAGCCGTTTCGCCATCAGCGAGACGAAACTCACGCATCACCTTCTGCGGCTTGCTTCCATCCCGAGCCAGACCCTGCTCAGGCTTGCTGACATTTTTTGTCTTGTCACCGAAGCCGAGTTTCGCAGCATCGTAACCCTCGGTCCTACGAACCTTGACCTCAAGCACAGTTCCGTTTTTGAGTTTGACCTTTTTGACACGATCAGTCAACTCAGACGTCTTGCGCTGCACAACCGGACATGGGCCCGCCTGGATGACAGTCACGGGCACGACGAGTCCATTCTCATCGAAGATCTGCGTCATGCCAACCTTCTTGCCAATCAATCCTAGTGCCATCACTGTATACCTTTTTCTAAAGTAAAGAGACCCGTCCGGGAAACGGCCAGGTCGCCCTTTTTTTTGCAAAACCTGTTTACATGCTTGCCATCAGGATTCAGTCCAGCGTTGCTTGCTGCCGGACAGGTACCCGTTGTAGTCAGGCTGACGAAATATACTCAATCCTGAGAAAAATTCAAATTTTTTCGCCTGACTTGAGCCCTTTTTAGCCGATTTTGAGATCGACTTCAACACCTGCGGGAAGTTCAAGCTTCTCGAGGGCCTCTATGGTGTCTTTTGAGGGCTCGCTGATATCAATGAGCCTCTTATGAATGCGCATCTCGAACTGTTCGCGAGATTTCTTGTTGACGTGCGGCGACCGCAAGACCGTGTACTTGCGAATTCGCGTGGGCAGTGGAACCGGACCGCAGATGACTGCACCGGTGCGTTTTACTGAATTAACGATCGACTCTGCCGACTGATCAATCAGCTTGCTGTCGAACGAGCGCAGGCGCACCCGAATCTTCGACTTGGCCATACTTGCTTCCTTTCATGGATACACAAAACACAGAGATAAAAAATGCCGGGCAGACCGGCCGTCTGGTCGGCCCACCCGGCTCAAGAGTCAAACCTTACTCGATAATCTTCGTAACCGATCCGGCACCAACAGTGCGCCCACCCTCACGTATGGCAAAGCGAAGTCCGTCTTCCATGGCGATCGTGGTGATCAGCTCGACATCCATCTCGATATGGTCACCGGGCATGCACATCTCGGTTCCAGCGGGAAGCTGGATAACGCCGGTCACGTCAGTCGTGCGGAAATAGAACTGGGGACGGTAGTTTCCGAAGAAAGGCGTATGCCGTCCACCCTCAGCCTTGGTCAGAACATAGACCTGGGCCTTGAACTTTTTGTGGGGGGTGATCGACTTCGGAGCAGCAAGAACCTGTCCGCGCTCGACGGCTTCCTTGTCGATACCACGGAGAAGACAACCGACATTGTCTCCAGCGCGACCCTCATCAAGCAGCTTGCGGAACATCTCGACACCGGTAACAGTTGTGTCTTTTGTATCGCTGATTCCAACGATCTCGGCCTTGTCACCGACTTTGATGATACCGCGCTCGATACGACCGGTCACAACGGTTCCGCGTCCTGTGATCGAGAAGACATCTTCGATCGGCATCAGGAAGGGCTTGTCAACAGCACGCTCGGGAACCGGAAAATAGGTATCCATGATATCGAGGAGCTCAAGAATGCACTTCTGTGCTGCTGCATCGGAGGGATTCTCCATCGCTGCACGGGCAGAACCACGAACAAAGGGAGTCGTGTCTCCGGGGAATTCATATTTGGAGAGAAGATCGCGGACTTCCATCTCGGCGATGTCAATCAGCTCTGCGTCATCAACAAGGTCGCACTTGTTGAGGAACACAACGATCTTCGGAACTCCAACCTGACGGGCGAGCAGAACGTGCTCACGTGTCTGGGGCATAAGCCCGTCGGCTGCAGACACAACCAGAACGGCTCCGTCCATCTGCGCAGCACCGGTGATCATGTTCTTGACATAGTCAGCGTGGCCGGGGCAATCAACGTGAGCATAATGTCGCTCTTTTGACTCATACTCGACGTGCGAGGTATTGATTGTGATACCACGCGCCTTCTCTTCGGGAGCATTGTCGATCTCGTCAAACTTGCGAGCACTTTTGGTAAGACCGACAGCGTTGCTCACGAGCGTGATTGCCGCCGTCAATGTGGTCTTGCCATGGTCAATATGCCCGATGGTACCCACGTTGATATGGGGCTTTGTTCGCTCAAACTTTTCTTTTGCCATCTTTTTCCTCCTGTCCTTTTGCCTGGCAATTAGACGGTTTTTATAAGATAACTACCTTATAGCATGAAATGCTATTTATTTACCGCCTGACACTTTCGCGATGATCTCGTCAGAAATATTTTTTGGAACCTCGCTATAGTGGTCAAACTGCATCGTGTAACTGGCGCGCCCCTGAGTCTTCGAGCGAAGATCTGTCGCATACCCGAACATATCGCTCATGGGGACATGGGCTGTAATCGCCTTTGCACCATTCTGGTCTTCCATACCGATGATCCGCCCGCGCCGGGAGTTGAGGTCCCCCATGACATCACCCATATAGTCCTCAGGTGTGACAACCTCAATCTTCGCAATCGGCTCAAGCAAGGCCGGATTGGCTTTGTTGGCACCTTCTTTGAGTGCCTGAGAAGCGCAGATCTTGAAAGCCATTTCGGACGAATCGACATCGTGATACGAGCCGAAGGTCAGTGTCACCTTGACATCAACAAGGGGATAGCCGGCCAAGGGGCCACTGTCGACCGCCTCACGAACACCCTTTTCAATGGCCGGAATGAACTCTTTGGGGATGACACCGCCAACAATCTTGTTGACGAACTCGAACCCCTTGCCCGTCTCGTTTGGCTCGACAGTCATCACAACGTGACCGTACTGCCCATGACCACCGGTCTGTCTGACGTACTTGTTTTCGATCTCGACCGACTTCCTGATCGTTTCACGATAGGAAACAAGGGGCTTTCCGATATTGGCTTCAACTTTGAACTCACGCAACAGACGGTCGACGATGATTTCCAAGTGCAGCTCACCCATACCCGCGATGATCGTCTGTGCTGTTTCCGGATCGACACGAACCCTGAACGTCGGGTCTTCTTCGGCAAGCTTCGAAAGAGCCACACCAATCTTGTCTTGATCGCTCTTTGTCTTGGGCTCGATCGCGATATTGATAACCGGCTCGGGGAAGACCATCGATTCAAGAATGATCGGGTTGGCATCATCGCAGAGAGTATCGCCGGTTGTGACATTTTTGAGCCCGACAGCGGCCATGATATCGCCCGCCCAGGCCTCATCCCGCTCCTCACGCTTGTTGGAGTGCATCTGAAGCAGACGACCGATGCGCTCCTTGCTCCCCTTGGTGGAGTTAAGCACCTGGGTGCCGGATGTGATTTTTCCGGAATAGACCCTGAAATAACAGAGTTTTCCGACATAAGGATCGGTCTGGATCTTGAAGGCCAGAGCCGCAAACGGAGCATCATCCGAGGAGGGCCGGGTATCTTCGGCATCCGTCTTGGGGTTGATCCCCTCGGCTGGAGCAATATCGATTGGAGAAGGAAGATACTCGACAACAGCATCAAGCAATTGCTGAACACCCTTGTTCTTGAAAGCCGTTCCGCACACGACGGGAAATATCCGCATTCCGATCGTCGCGCGCCTGATGCCTTCCATAAGTTCCTCGTTGGTAACCTCAATTCCCTCGAGATACTTTTCGATAAGCACATCATCCGCTTCACAGACACATTCAATCATGTGCTCACGTGCAAGGACAGCATCCTCGTGCAGATCAGCCGGAATCTCGATCTCCTCGAATTTGGCTCCATTTTCTTCACCATGCCAGATAAACGCCTTCATCTTGAGCAGGTCAATAACGCCTTTGAACTTATCTTCCTGCCCGACGGGAATCTGTAATGGAACCGGTGTCGCCTTGAGGCGCTCACGGATCATCTTGACAACACGGTTGAAGTCGGCACCCACTCGGTCCATCTTGTTGACAAAAACCATACGCGGAACGCGATACTTGTTTGCCTGACGCCAGACCGTTTCGCTCTGGGGTTGGACACCGCCAACGGCACAAAAAACCGCAACAGCCGAATCAAGCACACGAAGAGAACGTTCGACTTCAACTGTGAAGTCCACGTGGCCGGGGGTATCGATGATATTGATCCGGCAATCACGCCAGGCGCATGTCGTAGCCGCACTGGTAATTGTAATACCACGTTCCTTCTCCTGAACCATCCAGTCCATCGTGGCTGCACCATCGTGGACTTCGCCGATCTTGTGCTCTTTGCCGGTATAATACAAGATACGTTCAGTCGTTGTCGTCTTACCGGCGTCAATATGGGCCATAATCCCGATATTGCGCATCTTTTTCAATTCAATCTCTCTAGCCAAACCAATCCTCCAGAATCTTCAAGCCAAAAAACATCCGTACATGCGTACACAAAACACTGCACCCATTGCCATTGCATGGATGCAGTGCCGGCGAAATCTCCAAACCCAGGCAAGCGCCAGAAACAAAAAACAGCCTACCACCTGAAGTGAGAGAACGCCTTATTGGCCTCTGCCATACGATGCGTTTCTTCCTTCTTTTTGATCGTAGCACCTGTGCTCTTTGAGGCATCTATGATCTCGTTGGCAAGACGAACATGCATGCCCTTTTCACCGCGCGCACGCGAGAAATTAATGATCCAACGGAATGCGAGAGCATCCCGCCTTTCAGGGCGAATCTCGACAGGAACCTGGTAGTTGGCACCACCAACACGCCTTGACTTGACTTCAACGGTCGGCTTGGCGTTTTCAAAAGCCTTCATGAAGACCTCGAGGGGTTCCTCCCCCGTCTTCTCTTTGACAAGATCCATTGCCGAATAAAAAATTGCTTCGGCAACACTTTTCTTGCCATCGAACATCAGTTTATTGATGAATTTGGCTACCTGCAGCGAGTTGAATCGCGAATCGGGCTGCAGCCAATCATGCTTTTTATACGACTTTCTGGGCACGGTATCTACTCCTTGCTCTTTCTCAGGCTTTTGGCTTTTTGGCGCCGTACTTCGAACGACCCTGGCAGCGGTTTTTCACGCCGTGGGTATCGAGAGTACCGCGGACAATGTGATAACGGACACCGGGAAGGTCCTTGACACGACCACCACGGATCAGCACAACGGAGTGTTCCTGGAGGTTGTGATCGATACCCGGGATGTAGGCTGTCACTTCAATTCCGTTTGTCAAGCGGACACGGGCTACTTTTCTCACGGCCGAGTTCGGCTTTTTCGGGGTGACTGTCATCACCCTTGTGCAAACGCCACGACGCTGCGGGCATGATTGCAGAGCCGGCGATTTGGTCTTGGAATGCAGGGACTTTCGGCCCTTGCGAACAAGCTGGTTTACTGTAGGCATTTCCTGATCCTTGTGCGTTCTCTTTTACAAGTTATGTGAATTTACGTACTGGAGAAAGAAAGGTCAAGAAACAACCCTCCGTTTCTCCGCACTTTTCTTACTCGTCCTGGTTTTCCTCGTCGATATCGTCGTCAATCTCGTCGATTTCATCATCGATATCGTCGTCGTCATCGTCGTCATCGTCCTCAAAATCGTCGGCCGCTCCGCCCGGGCCATCCTCGATCGTATAGCCCCGACTTGCAAATTCGGCTTCCTGCTCCTGATAGACTCCGATCTCCCGGCTAAGGACATACTCATCGGACTGACGTGCCTCGTGGACAACATAGGCCTCCTCCTGTGGCCATTCCATCTCGAGCTCGTCGTAGATATCCATGCCGGTACCGGCCGGAATCTTGTGCCCGATAATGACGTTTTCCTTGAGTCCGCGAAGGCAATCCGACCTTCCCTGAATTGCCGCGTTTGTCAGCACCTTTGTCGTTTCCTGGAAGGAAGCAGCCGAAAGGAAGCTTTCGATCGAGATGGATGCCTTGGTCAAACCAAGGAGAATCGGTTTGGCCTGTGCAGGTTGTCCGCCCCGGGCGATCGTCTCTTCGTTTTTACGCCTGAAAATATTCCGGTTGACCTTCTGTTCGATGATGAAGTCCGTATCACCGACATCCGTGATCTCGACCTTGCGCAACATCTGACGAATAATGACACCGATGTGCTTGTCATGAATCTTCACACCCTGGAGGCGATACACCTCCTGAACCTCATTCATGAGATAACGCATCAACTCCTGCTCGCCCTTGACCTCGAGAATGTCATGGGGATCAATGGCGCCATCACAGAGCTGATCGCCCGCCTTAACATCGTCTCCGTTGCGAACGAGGAGGTGTTTTCCGACAGGAATCGGGTATTTGTGATAGACGTCATCGGGAATGTTCCCGTTTTCATCCCGGTCCCCGTCATCAACAAGAACGATACGCTTGTTCTTGGAAATCTGGCTCTCGATGCTGATCGTTCCGTCAATTTTGGCAATGATGGCCGGATCCTTCGGTCTCCGTGCCTCAAAGAGCTCGGCAACGCGTGGCAGACCTCCGGTGATGTCCTTTGTCTTGGTCTGTTCGCGCGGAGTACGGGCAATGGTGTCACCAAGACTGATCTGGCTGCCATCTTCAACAACGAGGATGGCCCCACCAGGCATCATGTACTCGCGCTCCTCGGACTTGCCGGAGATGCGGATCTTGAGCTGTTCCTCATTCTTTTTGCGTGCTTCCAGGGCGACCAACTGTTTGCGTCCCGTCTTCTCGTCGATCGTCTCTTTGACGTTCTGCCCCAGCTTCATATTCTCGTAGACAACCTTGCCGGTTACCTCGGCAATGATGGGCTCGGAGTATGGATCGAACTTGGCAATCGGAGAACCGGCCTTGACCTCTTCCGCTTCTTCCACAAACAGCATGGAACCAACCTTGACCGGCAGAACGTTGTCGGCCACGCTCGTCAACAGCAGCCGGACCCTCTTGTCCACGGAAACATTGGCATGCTGGGGAGCACGGACTTCTTTTCCGTCCTCATCAATCCCGACCGGATCTCCTGCGATGACCATGTCACCATCTTTGACCTTTATGCTTTGCCATTTTGCAATAGCATAGGAACCGACGATTTTTTGAACAACCATCTCACCCTTGCGGGGCGTGATCCCGCGCAAACGCTTGTTGAGGGGATTCTCGAGGGGAATCCTATTCTCGGGCAGGGTTTTGATAATCGCATCGTACTTGAGTGTGAGCGTGTCATCCTTGATCTGACCGGCCGCAATACCTCCAACGTGGAAGGTACGCATCGTCAACTGGGTTCCCGGCTGACCGATGGACTGGGCCGCAATCGTTCCGACGGCCTCGCCTAGCTCAATCTGGCAGTTCGTCGCGAGATTCCGACCGTAGCATTTGCCACAAATACCATGAATCGATTCACAGGTCAAGACTGTCCTGATCCTGACAGCGTCAATACCGCACTTTTCGATGAACTCGGCCTGCTCATCAGTGATCTCGTCGTTTGCCTTGACGATCACTTCGCCCGACTTCGGATGGAGCACATCATCAGTGGCGGTCCGGCCAACAATCCTCTCGGCCAGCGTCTCGATGACGGTATCGCCTTCTTCGATGGCCCGCATCTCCATGCCGTTGATGGTCCCACAATCCATCTCGCTGATCATGACATCCTGTGCAATATCCACGAGACGACGCGTCAGATACCCGGCATCGGCTGTTTTGAGGGCTGTATCGGCAAGACCCTTGCGGGCACCGTGTGTCGAGATGAAGTACTCGAGAACATTGAGCCCTTCCTTGAAGTTGGAGACGATCGGATACTCGATGATCTCACCGGAAGGTTTGGCCATCAAGCCGCGCATGCCTGTCAACTGCTTGATCTGTTGCTGGCTGCCACGAGCTCCGGAGTCGGCCATAATATAGATGGAGTTGAATCCGTTTTTATCTTCCTTCATCCGCCGGAAGAGCACATCCGAAATCTTGTTATTGGCCTGGGTCCATTCGTTGATGATCATGTTGTATCGCTCAGCATTGGTCAAATGGCCGCTGCGATACATTTCGTGAACGTTCTCGACCTTTTTCCGGGCTTCATCAAGAATGGTGAATTTTTCGTCCGGAACAAGAAGGTCGTCCACGCCAATCGTCACTCCAAAGAGCGTCGCATAGCGAAAACCGAGATTCTTGATACTGTCAAGAATATCCACCAGGCTGGATGCGCCATACTTCTTGAATACATCCGCAATCAAGGAAGAAATCTCTTTTTTGCGAAGTTCATAATTGACAAAAGGATAGTCTTCGGGCAGCACCCGGTTGAAAATGATCCGACCCGGGGTAGTCACGATATTGGCACCCTTGAAGCGTACCTTGATCGGCTCCTGAAGGTGGATCTCCCTGAACTCGAGCGCCATCATCACTTCATGAAAATCCGAGAAGAGAAGCTTGCGGGTCTTGCTGCGCAATCGCGAGTCTTCTTTTGTCAGGTAACAGATACCAAGCACCATGTCCTGCGTCGGTCCCACGATCGGCTGTCCGTTGGCCGGATTGAGCAGATTCTTGGATGAGAGCATCAGGAACCAGCACTCGATCTGCGCTTCAGGTGAAAGCGGAACGTGGACAGCCATCTGGTCGCCGTCAAAGTCCGCGTTGAAGGCATGACAGACCAGCGGATGCAACTTGATGGCTTTGGAATCGACAAGAACCGGCTCGAACGCCTGGATACCGAGTCTGTGCAGGGTCGGTGCGCGGTTGAGAAGAACTGGATGCTCGCGGACAACTTCTTCCAGGACCGCCCAAACCTCTTCGGACTCCCGTTCGACCATTTTTTTGGCACTTTTGATATTGTAGACATGGCCCTTGTCGTTGAGCTTTTTCATGATGAACGGCTTGAAGAGCTCAAGTGCCATTTTCTTCGGGAGACCGCACTGATGCAGTTTGAGTTCAGGCCCGACCACAATCACGGAGCGGCCTGAATAATCGACACGCTTCCCGAGCAGGTTCTGTCTGAAACGCCCCTGCTTTCCCTTGAGCATGTCCGAGAGTGACTTGAGCGGGCGATTGCCCGGCCCCTTCACCATTCTCTTGCGCTTGGAATTGTCGAAGAGCGCATCGACGGCTTCCTGCAACATCCGCTTTTCGTTGCGGATGATGATTTCGGGAGCAAAGAGTTCCTGCAATCTTTTGAGCCGGTTGTTCCGGTTGATGACTCGTCGGTAGAGGTCGTTCAGGTCGGATGTCGCAAACCGGCCGCCATCCAGCTGCACCATCGGGCGCAACTCCGGAGGAATGACCGGAATCCGGGTCAGAATCATCCACTCCGGCTTGTTCTGCGAATTCAAGAAATCATCAACAATCTGCAAGCGCTTGAGCGTTCTCGGGTCCGTCTTGGCACCCTTCTCGATCATTCTTTCATGAAGCTCGGCGCGAAGGGTTTTCAGATCGATGGCCGCAAGGAGTTTGAGGACAACATCGGCACCGATCCCGGCTTCGAAGTTGTTCCCGTGTTTTTCCTTCATCTCGAGGTACTCTTCCTCGGAGATGAGTTGATTCGGCTCGAGGCTCGATTCACCTGGATCCGTCACAATGTATTTTTCGAAATAAATCACGGACCGGAGGTCATTCATGGACATATCGAGGAGCAGTCCGATCCGGCTGGGAACGGACTTGTAATACCAGATATGGGAAACGGGGCTGGCCAGGTCAATGTGGCCCATCCGCTCGCGACGAACCTTGAAATGCGAAACCTCGACACCGCACCGATCGCAAATCACACCCTTGTAGCGGATGGATTTAAATTTGCCGCAGTAACACTCCCACTCCTTGGTAGTGCCAAAGATCTTTTCACAAAAAAGACCATCCCGCTCTGGCCTGAGAGAGCGATAGTTGATGGTCTCGGGCTTTTTCACCTCGCCATACGACCATTCGAGAATGCGCTCCGGTGAGGCCAGCTGTATCATGATCCTGTCAAAATCACGAATATTTTTCATCAATTACTCCTTGTCCCAATTCCGCATGGTCAGTTGGCGCCTACAGCCTTCTCGCCCTTTTTGGCCTCGATGATCTTCTCATCCTTCTCGGTCAGGGCAATCTCCAACCCCTCGCGATCATAGATCCGCATGTCAAGTCCAAGTCCCCGCAATTCCTGTACGAGCACATTGAAGGACTCGGGGATGCTGGGTGCGGCCTGATAGTCACCCTTGACAATGGCTTCGTAAATCCTGGCCCTTCCCATCATGTCATCGCTCTTGACCGTCAGGAGTTCCTGGAGCGTATTGGCAGCTCCATAGGCCTCAAGTGCCCAAACTTCCATTTCTCCGAGGCGCTGGCCTCCGAACTGGGCCTTTCCTCCAAGAGGCTGCTGGGTGACCAACGAGTATGGACCAGTCGAACGTGCGTGCATCTTGTCGTCGACAAGGTGCGAGAGCTTCAGCATGTACAGGATCCCGCAGGTGACTTCATTCTCGAACGGTTCGCCGGTCTGCCCGTCATGGAGCCGGACACGACCGTATTCCGGAAGGCCGGCATCTTTCATCGAATTCCTGATATCATCGAAAGTGGCACCCTCGAACACAGGAGTCGCAACTGTTTCATTGCGAGTCTGCGCTGCCCAACCGAGGAGAGTCTCGAAAATCTGGCCGAGGTTCATACGGGAAGGCACACCGAGGGGGTTAAGGACAATATCGACAGGTGTCCCGTCGGCCAGAAACGGCATATCCTCCACGGGAAGAATGCGGGCCACAACACCCTTGTTTCCATGACGCCCGGCCATCTTGTCGCCTTCGGTCAACTTGCGCTTGGTGGCAACATAGACTTTGACACATTCCTCGACACCTGGAGAGAGTTCGTCATTATTGTCCCGCGAGAAAACACGGACATCAATGACGGTACCGCTGCAGCCATGGGACATGTAGAGGGATGTATCACGGACATCCCGCGATTTTTCTCCGAATATCGAATGGAGGAGCTTGAACTCGGGAGTCAGCTCGGTCTCCCCTTTCGGGGTGACCCTGCCGACAAGCATGTCACCGGGCTTGACCTTGGCGCCGATCCGGACAATGCCGTTTTCGTCAAGATTCCGGAACATCTCTTCCCCAACGTTGGGAATATCACGGGTGATCTCTTCTTTGCCCAGTTTTGTTTCTCTGGCATCGATGGAGAATTCGGTGATATGGATGGAACTGAAGACATCATACTTGACGATATTCTCGGAAAGCAGAATCGCGTCTTCGTAGTTGTAGCCGTTCCATGTGGTAAAAGCCACAAGCACGTTCCGTCCCAGCGCCAGTTCGCCCTGATCACAGGCCGGCCCGTCAGCGAGAACATCGCCCTCCTTGACCTCCTGGCCCTTGTAGGCGATGATCTTCTGGTTGATGCATGTATCCTGGTTCGAACGGCGATACTTGATCAGTTTGTAGGTATCAAGGTCATTCTTGTTTTTCTGGTTCTTGGGTTCGATGACAATCTCGGTCGATGAGATTTTGACAACGGTCCCTTCCCTTTTGGCCTGGACACAGACTCGTGAATCCTTGGCGACCCTGCCCTCAAGTCCTGTCCCGACAGCCGGAGCCTGGGGGAACATCAGCGGAACAGCCTGGCGCTGCATGTTGGAACCCATCAAGGCACGGTTGGCGTCATCATGCTCGAGGAAGGGAATCAGAGCTGTCGAAACCGAAATCAACTGCTTGGGCGAAACGTCCATATAGTCGACATCGGTTGCCGAGATCAGGGGATACTCGCCGCGATGACGGACTGTCACAAACTCGCTGGTAAACTTGCCCTTGGCGTCGATAGCCTCGTTGGCCTGGGCGATCTTGTAATGCTCCTCACGGATCGCATCGAGATACTCGATCTGGTCCGTGGCCCGGCCATTCTCGCACTTGCGGTACGGTGTCTCGAGGAAACCGTACGAATTGACCTTGGCATAGCAGGAGAGGGACATGATCAGACCGATGTTCGGTCCTTCAGGAGTTTCGATCGGGCACATTCTCCCATAATGCGTATGGTGAACGTCACGAACCTCGAAACCGGCGCGGTCGCGGGTCAAGCCACCCGGCCCGAGAGCATTGAGACGCCGCTTGTGCGTCAGCTCGGAAAGGGGATTGGTCTGATCCATGAACTGGGAGAGCTGTGATGATCCGAAGAATTCCTTGATGATCGCTGTCAAGGGCTTGATCGAGATGATCTTCTGCGGCTTCAAGTCCTCACGGTCATCACTGGACATTCTTTCCTTGATGGACCGTTCCATCCGCATGAAGCCCAGCTTGAGCTGGTTCATGAGGAGTTCACCGATCGAACGGATACGGCGCGTTCCCAAGTGGTCAATATCGTCAATGCTTCCGATTCCGCGATAGACCTTGATCAGGTAACGGACAGTCTCGATGATGTCTTCTTTAGTAAAAACGTTTTCGACGCTGCGGGTTTTGTCGTTATAGAGTTTGAGATTGAATTTGTAGCGGCCAACCTCGCCAAGATCGTAGCGCTTAGGATCGAAAAAGAGCTTGTTGATTTCCTTGTCGGCATTCTCAATTGTCGAAGGCTCACCAGGCTTGATGACGTTGTGGACCCTGGAGATAGCTTCCTCCCGGGTGTGTGCTTCTTCTTTGGTCTTGGCAAGAGTGTTCAAAAGACACTCGTCTTCCTTGAGTTTGGTCAAATCAAGAACCGGGATGGCCTTGATCCCCAATTCCTGCATTTTTTCGATGTCTTTTCCGAAGAGTTTTGATCCGGCCGGGAACAACACCTCCCCCGGATTGGCCGGGTCAACCACCTCACGCGCAAGCCGTTTTCCGTTGAATTGTTCACGCTCTTCCGGACTGAGACCGGCAATCTTTTTTTCTTCGACATCGTAGAAGAGAGCCATGATCTCGTCTTCGCGCGTGTACCCGAGGGCCATCAGGAAGGTCGTGAAGAGGATCTTCCTCTTCCTGTCAATCCTGACATGGATCAGTTCCTTCTTGAAATCCAGCTCGAACTCGAGCCAGGCACCCTTTTCAGGAATGATCTTGGCCTCATAGACAGCCATCCGGTCATTCCGGGAGAAGATCACGCCCGGAGACTTGTGGATCTGGGAGACGACCACCCGTTCAGCACCATTTATGATGAAGGTGCCCCGCTCAGTCATGAGGGGGATATCACCCATGTAGATTTCTTTTTCTTGGATTTCGCCAGTATCCTTGAGAACCAGCTGAAGCGTTGCCTTGAGGGGAATGGCATAGGTCTGCCCCTTCTCCCGTGCTTGCGCCTCATCATATTTGACATCACCGAATGTGTAATCCCTGTACTGAAGAATCACATTCCCGTCATTGCTTTCGATTGGAAAAATCTGCGTGAAGACGGCCTGAAGGCCTTGCTCAGCCTTCTTTTTGGCATGTCGCTGTAAAAACCACTCGTACGAATCAAGCTGGATGTCAATGAGGTTCGGTACCTCAAGAACTTCCTTGAGCTTCCCGTAGCTTCTGCGCACTCTGCCGACAGTCTTGGTCACCTTTGCCATCTTGTACCCCGGGAAAAAGTTTCTGTCGTTTCAACGACAGCGTAGTGAAATACTGCAAAAAATATACCAATAAATAGCAAAGAAAAGCCGGAAGACCTGTGAGGCTTGACTGAACAAACCCCACAGAAGCCTTCGGCTCATCCCTGCATCCGGATCCGGATAAAAGCCTTACTTGAGGACAACGACTGAACCCGCTTCTTCAAGCTGCTTCTTCATTGCTTCGGCCTCGGCCTTTGCAATGCTCTCCTTGATCGGCTTCGAGTTATCCTCAACAAGATCTTTCGCTTCCTTGAGGCCAAGACCGGTGATCTCGCGGACGACCTTGATCACGTTGATCTTGTTTGAAACCTCTTTGAGGAACACGGAGAACTCTGTCTGCTCTTCAGCAGCAGGAGCCCCACCGGCAGCCGGGCCAGCCATGACGGCAACCGGAGCAGCCGAAGCAGCCGTAACGTCAAACTTCTCCTCGAATGCCTTGCGAAGCTCGTTGAGCTCGAGCACTGTCATGCCCGCGATCGCGTCCAGGATTTCCTCTGATGTCAGCTTTGCCATATTATCTTCTCCTTATTTTTCAGCCGGTACCCATTGCAGGCAAGTATTTCGAAGACAATGGGTATTTCGGCAATTTGTACTGTGATACCTGCACTTCTCAACCGTTTGCGGCTCTCTTGTCCTCGAGCGCCTTGATGGAAAGTGCAAATGTCGAAAGAATGCTCTGCATGTCCCCGGCAAAGGTCGAAAGAACGGAAACCATTCCTCCGGCAATCTGGGAGAGCAACTGGCTTCTTCCGGGAAGCTTGGAAAGCTCCTTTGTCTCTTCGGGACCGAAGAACTGTCCGCCGACATAGGCTGCCCTGAGTGCCAGCTTTGTCTTGGTCTGGAAATCAAGAAGCGTTTTTGCCGCCGAAGGAGCCTCGGCGCCGACGAACGCGACAGAGGTCGGACCGCTGAAATACTTCTCGGCCCCGGAAACTCCATTCGCCCGGAGGGCAATCAGCGCAAGATTGTTTTTGACAACCTTGAAGGTAACTCCAATCTCGCGGAGCTTCCGACGAAGATCGGAAATTTGCTCTACCGTCAGACCTCGGTATTCAACGACGATAAAATCTCCGCTTTCGGCAAAACGGGCCTTGAGATCATCTACCTGTTCTATCTTTTCGGGTTTGGCCATGGTTTATTCCTTTCAGGAGAGCGTCTTCCAGTCAACCCTCACACCGGGCCCCATTGTCGAGGTCAATGTGACGTTGCGGATGTAGTCGCCCTTGAGATCAGTCGGCCGGCGGCGAAGAATCTCGCCAAAGAGAGTCCTGGCGTTCTCAAGGAGCTTGTCTGCATCGAGGGATGTCCGACCCAGACTCAGGTTGACAACACCCTTCTTGTCTGCACGGAACTCGGTCCGCCCTTTTTTGAACTCAGCGACCGCCTTGGGGATATCCGTGGTGACCGTTCCCGTCTTCGGGTTCGGCATCAGACCGCGTTTTCCGAGATAGGGTCCGAGTTTCGCCAGATCCTTCATCATATCGGGCGTCGCGATGGCAACATCGAAATCGTACCAGCCACCCTTGATCTTCTCGATAAGGTCTTCGGAACCGACATAATCGGCACCGGCTGTCTGGGCCGCACTGGCCATATCGCCCTTGGCGAAAACCAGGACGCGCTTCGACTTGCCGCTCTGATGGGGAAGGACAAAGGTATCGCGGATGGTGTGCTTGGCCAGAATGTTCAATGTGATCGAGATATCAAAACTCTCGTCAAACTTCGCCTTCGCATTGGCCTTGACAATCTCGACTGCTTCGGGGGCAGTGTAGAGACGGGCCCGCTCAACCTTGGAAGATGCTTCTGTGTATCGTTTGCTGTGCTTCATGCAGGTCTCTCCTCTCAGTCCACGACTTCGATGCCCATACTGCGGGCTGTTCCTGCAATGATCTTGCAGGCTGCGTCGACATCGTTGGCATTGAGATCGGGCATCTTGAGCTCGGCAATCTCACGCACTTTTGACATGGGAATCTTTGCGACCTTCTCCTTGGCCGAAGAGCTCGATCCCTTTGGGATGCCGCAGGCCTTGCGCAGCAGGACTGCTGCCGGAGGCGTTTTGGTCACAAAGGTGAACGAGCGGTCTTCATAAACCGTGATCACAGCGGGGATAACCAGATCCTTGTCCATGCCGGCAGTCTTTGCATTGAATGCCTTGCAGAACTCCATGATGTTCAAACCATGGGGACCCAGCGCAGAACCGACCGGCGGTGCCGGGGTTGCTGCTCCCGCAGCGATCTGGAGTTTGACTACTGCTTTGACTTTTTTTGCCATGACTCCATCCTTGTTTTAAAAAATCTTGTATCAGTCAGTACCCGGCGGTTCGGGTACATGCTGTCCGTGATGCAGGCTAGATTCTTTCAGCCTGTGTAAAACTGAGCTCGACCGGGGTTGCCCGTCCAAAAATCTCGACCTTGACCCTGATCGTCCCTTTTTCCTGATTGATCTCTTCCACAACACCCTTGAAGTCCTTGAAGGGACCTTCGACAACCGTCACCTGGTCGCCCATCGAGAAGTTGATCCGGACCGTCGGCTTGACCTCGGCGGACTTGATCTCTCCCATCTTGGCGAGCACGTGATAGACATCCTCGGTGGCCACAGGAGAAGGCCTGGTCGTTCTCGTTGAACCGAGAAAACCGGTCACACCGGTGATTCCGCGAATCTTCTGGTACGCGGCTTTCCACATCTGCTCGTCTTCGGGAATATCCATCTCGACAAGAATGTATCCGGGGAAGAACTTCTTTTTGGTTTCCCGTTTTTTTCCGGAGCGCATCTCGATCACGCTCTCCACGGGGATCTTTACATCGTGTACGACGTCGGCCAGCTCAAGGCGAGTCAAACGATCAATACCCTGCTTGACCTTGTTCTCATACCCGGAATAGGTATGGAGGATGTACCAATGCCGCGCCATATCATTCACCAATCAGCTTGATCAAAAACGTCATCAGGGCATCCATGCCGCCAAGGCCGAGCGAGACGACAACGAGAGAGACAAGAACAACGACTGTCGAATTGACCACTTCCTGCTTCTCGGGCCACTCGACTTTTTTCAGCTCTGCCTTGGACTCCCGAAAAAATTCGAACATGCGTTTCACGGTTATCACCTTCCATGATGGTACTGCACCAACCAGGTCGACTGCTTCGACAAGAACACAACCCCCGGACTGGAGACTGTTCCTCAATAAGCTACTCACAAGGAAACAGATATGCCCATAAAAAAAGAAACGGGACAGGGAGGACTCGAACCCCCAGCCTAGTGATTTGGAGTCACCCGCTCTACCATTGGAGCTACTGTCCCAGACACCCGGCCACAAAAGTGTCCGGGATTATTTCACTTCTTTGTGCACCGTGTGTTTGCGATCCCACGGGCAAAACTTGGAGAGCTCAAGTTTTTCGGAATGCAACTTCTTGTTCTTTGTGAGAGAGTAATTCCGCCGCTTGCATTCCTGACAGGCAAGCTGGATTTTCTCGCGTACTGACTTTGCCATTGGATACCTTCCCTGAATCTTTGACCGCCAGAAAACCGGAGACGGTCACGATACTCAAAAAAATGAGCCCTCGACCAGAATTGAACTGGTGACCACTTGCTTACCATGCAAGTGCTCTACCGACTGAGCTACGAGGGCATGCGCAGGTAACGCTGCAAAAATATAGTCAAGCCCGGGCGATACGGCAAATTTTTCAAACTTTTTTCTTCCCTCAGAACCGGATCTGCATCTTGAGCCCAACCTCAAACCCGAACGAGAGCCCGAAATCATCCTCGTTCAGTGCAAAACCGTCCGAAGACGGCAGGACAAGCCGCCAGCGCTCGAAAACAAAGGCCAGGTGCAAGACCCCATTCCAGTTACTGGTAAAGTCATAATCGATCGAGTGCTTGAGACGCAGATAGAATGTCCGTTCAAAAATTTCGCTGAAGTTGTACCGCCCCTCCCGGTTCCGGTCATACTCGCTCGTCGAGAACCGGATCAGGACCTCGTTCATGTGCTTCCATTCGGTATCAATCGGAATCTTGAGGCGGAAAATCTCCAGTGTTCCGGAGTGCTTTGTCTGGAACCCGATATCGAAGCGGATCCCGTGATCCCACTTGGTCAGACCGGGAACCTCGGTGATGGCCGGGGCCTTCCCGCCCGCCAGTTCTTCGAGATCACCGAAGGAATCCCCCCGCCCGTCCCCGCTGTCGGCTCCAAGGCCCATATACTCGTAGCCGGCATCACCCGCCACCAGAAACTGCTCCGTCCTGCTCCGCGTCACTTCCCACGCGAGGGCCATCGTGGTGGACCTGTTCCAGTTGACATTGAACCCAAGCGATGCCGCGAGTGTGTCACTGACCTGCTTTGTGTTGTAATCCCATGACCGGCCGATCTGCATCTTGAGCGCAAGGTCCTGAACGCTCTTTCCAGGAGAGGATGCTTCATCAAACAGCCAGAATCCGAGTTTTTTCAACGGAAAGTTCTTGTTGAACGAGAGGGAGCGTTGCCTGTTTTGCACATAACTCATCAGGTTGCGGGCCGTATTCTGCGTCTCCGTCAACTGCCAGTCGGCAGGCAGAAAATCGGCGAAGAGCGTCTCCCCATAATCGAGTCGCAGGGAAAGCGCAATCCGATGGGAAATCGAGAGATACGAGTTTCCCTCGTCTTTCAGTCGCGAAACATCGTCCAGCGCCGCATGCCGGCTCCCCAACCCGAGGACATCGCTTCCGGAAAATGGCTGGCTCATGAAGACACCATCCAGTTCGCGCCAGATCTGCGATTCTCCCATCTGCCCGGCGGTCTGGGAATACGAGAGATCCCGGGAAAGATCCAGGGAGAGACTCCGCAAGGGAAACTCCGGAAACGCGAGGACAAGCCCGTACTGGCTCTTGGCCGTTGTCGTGTCGTTGTTGGCATGGACATAATTTGTCTGCCCGGCCGGCAAGAGCATCCGGACAAAATTGGCATCCCGGGCGCTCCGTGAAAAAGATGCCGTCAGCGAGAGGAATCCGAGATTCCTGAAGGCTGCCGTATAATTCATCCCTTCCCCGATCGCCCCGATATTGGTACCCCCGACGCTATCCCCGATCCGGCCCATTCCGGAGAGCAGGGAGGCCGTTCTCTCTGCCCAGGCTTCCATCGGTCCCATCATGTCATAGGTACGGATCAGGTCCCGCATCCCGTCCCGCGAACGGGTCGAATCATAGCGCTCCCGCTCGGCAAAGGTCGTGAGCGAGACCTGGGCCTGGGAACGATTGATCCCGAGAAAATTGTCGGCACCCCAGATCAGGCTGAGACTCTCCTTTCGGTTCCAGGTGGCCGTCGCAGTCGTGGCGGCATTGGTATACCATGACCCGGCCACCCCGTTTGTCTGCCGTGACGAATCCGAGATAAAGAGGGAATCACTGGCCAACCACTTCCATGTGAACCCGGCCGGAAGTCTCCCGCCAAGCGTGACGCCGGCACTCTCGCTGTACTGTTTTTTGAGAACATCGGCCAGCGTCTCGACAAGATTGGTTGTACTGTCGATCACGTGTGTGACATTCCGCTGCACGGACCGGGTGTAGGTGTGTTCGAGCGAGGGAAAGTATCCTTTTGGAACACTCCACCCGATGGTGTGCCGCCATGTCCTGTTGGTCGTTGCATGCTGGAGCGTGAGCGGTGTTCTGGCCTCGTCGGTATCCGAACGTCTGGTTTCGTCGGAATACTGGAGCGACATGTCCAGTCCCCCGAGGATGGAAAACCGGGCACTAGTATTGGCCATCCGCGACGCCAGATCCTCGCCCTGCTGGCCGATGGAACGGAAACCGGAGGTGACGGCATCCAGGTCAAACCGGGCCGAGACAGGTCCCACGAGGGGGATCCCCCAGATTTCCACCAAGGGCTTGTCCGGACTGACAATATCGCCCCGCAGGCTGAATGCCGTTCCGCTCTTGGTCACGTCATCCGCCAGATGTCCTTCATTGACCCAAAGCTCACCCCTGTTGTCCGGCAGGAGGCTCCCGGTAGTATCGACGCCGACGGTGGCCCGTGTCACCTCGCGCAGATTGGGCTTTTTGGGACTGGTCGTTGCCCGTGCCAGGATCACCCCGTCTTTCCGGACAACAAACCTGTCCCCGGTTGTTCCCGGATCCAGGTCGAATTCGAGCTTGTGCCATTTTTTGCGGCCAGCACTGACGGCCTCGCCCGCTTTTTCCAGCGATGTGAGCGGAATACGCCATTGGTAATAGCGGTCATCGCTGTTCCCCAGGCGGAAGACAAAAGCCTCATTGGTATCACCGGCCTTTTCTTTGACAAACATGTAGAGGACCATCTTCCGGTAGAACGAAAAATCAAGGGTCGTATTGTAGACCCGGGTCACAGAACCGAAACTCCCCGTTCCACCGGAATCCCGGGGCATGTTGGAGAGGTTCCACTGGAGCTGGAGAGCCTTCTCGTTGAATTCGCTCTCCTCGGTATTGGACATCGTTCCGTGCAGGTCTTCAAAATCATCCCGATACTCGCGGAAGATTCTGTTGTCACGGTACTCGCTGTTTTCCCGTGTCGAAATCACGCTCGCTGAAAAGGCCGGAAGTGTCCGGTCCGGCACAACGGTATCGTCAATTCTCAGCACATCCCAGGTGGAACCCTTGAACCAGGCCCTGTCGATCAGGAGTCTTCCCCGTTCGCCGCCGGCACCGGTGATCGTGATCCTGACCGCATTGGCCCGTGAGAGGATGGCCAGGTTGGATTGCGAGAGGTTTTCGATCCTGAAGGTCAGTTCCTGCCAGCCGCCACCCTGGGGAATGCTGGCCAGCGCAGGTTCCGTAAAACCGGCCGCCGGAAAGAGAACCGTCTCCTCGGTTGTCGACAACACCCCGTCCCCGTCCAGATCCTCGCCGTCGATGACGCCATTTCCGGCATTCTTCCTTCCTCCACCGGGCCAGGTTGATTCCGCCCCGGCCGGAGTGAAGGCCCATCCGCCACTCCCGGCTGTTTCCTCACGGTCAAAAACGCCATCGCCATCGGCATCCTCATCCAGTCGGCCGATCTCGAAATGGATGGTGACCGGCGAGCCTGTCACATCCCCGTAGAGCGGATTCCCGTTCCCGTCAAATCCGCGCACACCCTGGTGCCGCAAGGAGAGCAAGAGCTGACTGATCCGGCTCAAGTCAAGCCCGCCGGCGCCGGCAATCGAACAAACAGCGTTCACCCAGGTACGCCCGCCGGAGAGGTCGTACTCCATCACAAGGGAATTCTCGCTGATTTCCGAAGTGCTCTCGTTCCGCCCACCGCCGGCCGTATACGGGCCTGGCTTGCGGGCATATCCATAGATCTGTGACGACGGAAGATTCCAGTTATAGCTCTCGAGGGAGTAGTCACCCGAAAGTCCATAGTCCCGATAATCCCGGTACAGCAGCCGGCCCCGCCCGGCCTGGGTCAAACCGCCGTTGACCGCCCGGGAGGGGGAGCCGGGCCACCACTTCTCCTCGGAACGGGTGATGGCGTAGCCCGTCACATCGGCTTCCATATCGGCAAAGATGGCCCGGTCAACCGTGTTCCGGTCATGAACGGAATATGCCGCCTCGGCCTCGATCCGGACCCGCCACTCCGGCCGCTTGACACCGAACAATTTCATCAGATCGATCCTCGCATCCTGTGCAAGAATCATCTGCGAGTCGGGAGTGGCCACCGGCTGTGGCGCTCCGGTGGGCTTCTGCCCCCCCGAATAGAACAGGGATGTCCCAAATTCGAGGCCGTCCACAGGCCGGATATCGGCCCTGGTCCCGAAGAGCGTCCGCTGGAGGGAATTGCCGTAGGGTTTGTACTCGTAACTGACCCGGATCGTATCACTCTCACCCAGAGCAACGAGAAAGACGAGTTCGCCTGTCGTGTAATCGATGCGATACTCCCTGTCCCGTGTCTGGATCGCTCCGTTGAGATAGACCCGCTCACTCCCCAGCATGACATTGTAGCGCAACTGGAAGGAATCCACTCGGTGCAAAAATGCCATCGAAATGGAATAGACCGAATCGCTCGCCTCGGGATCGTTCTGTGAATGATAGAGTATCTCCGGAACTCCGGGCTTCCCGTCAAAAGGCTCGAGGGCCTGGAACTCGAGCATCCCGTTTTCCGGGTTGAGCCGCCAGGCATCCGACTGAAACTGGACCTCACTGCTCCGCACTCCGTCGGCGGTTGTCACCACCGCCAATTCGAATCCCCGCGAGAGTTCGATATTCCTGTACCCGGTCAGATAGATGCCCTTTCGCTCGAACCGGGAGTAATACCCGACGCGCTTGAGGTAGACAAAACTCCGTCCGAGATCCTGGACCCGTTCGTGCGCAGCCCAGGGAGGAGCCGGATGGGAGAGTCCCGGAGTGTCGCTCCCGCCCACCGTCCAGAGCGCAAGAAGGTTCTGGTCACGGGTGACCGGTTTGGCCAGATCGAGCTGCCCGCTCGACTGGTTGAATATATAATCTTTGCCCTCGACAAGAACCGTATACAGACCGCCAGCAATCAGGAGGCTGCCGTTGGTGACGGTTGTTGTCAGGTAGAGCCGGAAGGAATTTTTGTCCAGCCCCGTATCCGGAATCCGGAAATAGCGATGCTTGACCCAGGAGGTATCGCGGAGCAGGACCTTCTGTTCGCTGCGCTGGCCCCTGAACTCCCTGGTCTCGCTGACACCCTTGGTCAGAGAGAGAACAGCCTGCATCCTGAAAAAATCGTTTTCCAGAGCGGCCTTGACCCCGAAGGCGGCTTTGGAGCCACCGGAGTACACGACGTATTTGCTTCCCGGCAGCGAGACATCGATCGTGCCGGCCGCGATTTCCTTGAGTATTTCTTCCTTGGCACCTGTGTAGCGGATATCATAGTCGTTTTCACGGCGCATGGTATTGTGGTTGATATTGACACTGATGCGCGGCCCGATCGAACCCACCAGGTTGATGTCAAGATTCTGTGCCAGCCTGAAATCCCGCGCAACCTCAACCCGTTTGACATATTTCCCCTCCTGGAGGTTCTGGTCGACACTGTCGAATCCCCAGAGGGCCGTTATCTCCTGCTGTCCCCTGAGAACCAGGCGGACATCACTGCTGATATCCCAGCGCCAACCACCGGCGCGTCCGCCGGTCCTGTCGTCGATAAGCTTCTGGTCCGCATCCCTGGCATTCTCGCGGGCGAGACGCCAACCCTGGAAAAGATCATCACGATAGCCGTTTCCGAGATCCCCGAACGGGTCCTCGAGCCGGTCCAGAATCCTCCCGCGCAGGACCCGGATCCGCATGCCTTCATCCAGCTCCGCCAGCAGGGAATCCGGACCAAGAAACGAAAACAACCGTGGCGGAGCATCGAGGCTCAAACCCGGGTTGGAGAGTCTCCGTTTGAGGATCTCAATGAGCCGCTCCTCACGTGACAGGATCCGGGTTGCCTCGGCTGTCAATCCATCCAGATCGGCTGGAAGTAAAAAGTCGTACCCTGAATCGGGCAGGATCCCTGCTTCGAGCGGCACGAAACAAAGGCACAGCAAAAGAACCGCAGCCAAAAAGCCGCGTCCGGAAATGCCAGGTCTTTCCGGGTACACGAACATGCCGTCAGAAATCCTCCCTGCTGCCCGCGTGAACCGGTGTCCCTCGCTGACGAATTTACACCCACTTCTTCCCGCCGGTAAGCTGGGCATAGATCGTTTTCGAGAGGCCGAAATCACCGTTGCGGCTCATGCTGTCCGCATATTGATCATACAGCATGTCGGTAAAGATCTCCTCCGCATTGCCTCCATCGATGAAGCCGCTCTTCTCGATGGATTTTCGCATCACGGTAATCATCTGTTTGACCAGGAGTCCTTCCATCTGTTGACAACTCTGTTTGAGTTTGGCATCCTGGGAGGGATCGTTGGCCAGCATCCGGGCAAACGTACTCTCCCCGGATTTTCCCTGTCCCGCAAGCTGTCCCGCCCTTTCAAGCGTCGACGCATTCCGGGCACCTGACACGGCAAGCTGCGTTTTGGCCGAGATGTCGATCATGCTCCCCCCCCTTACATCACGATGAGGCGCGCCTTCAAGGCGCCCGATTTTTCGATGGCCTGCAGGATATTGATGATGTCCGTGGCCCGCGCTCCGATCTGGTTCAGTCCATCCACGAGACTCTTGACGTCAGCCGACGAGAGCATGAAGGAATTCCCGATCTTCGCATCGCTGTAATTTCCTACGGTGATGCGGATCCCGTTGTACGAAACGGCCACAGTCCCGATCCGGACATTCTCCCCCATGACAACCGTGCCCGACTTCCCGTCAACCACCACCCGGGCCGGAGTATCGCACTCGATCTCGATCGTCTCGAGCGTGGCGATGAATCCGACGGGATTGTCTTTATAGCTGTCGGGAATCGTGACCGAGATACTGGTCGGATCCTCGACACGGTAGACAAGTCCCGAGAATTTTTTTGCCAGAGCCTTGCCTATATTGTCCATGGTCGAAAAATCGCGGTCATGGATGCTCAGTCTGACGGTGTTGTTTTCGTAGAAGGTGGCCGGAACACTGCGCTCCACGAGCGCTCCTTTGGGAATCCCGCCGGAGGCGGTCGTCGTCTCCGAACTCCCCCCGACCAAGACCTGCCCTTGGGCTACGGCATAGACCGCACCATTGGCCGCTTTGAGGGGTGTCTGGAGGAGAATCCCTCCCGTCAAGGAGCGTGCATCAGCGAGACTGGCTACCGTCACATCGATCCTGTCTCCCTCACGCGAGAAGGGATTGATTGTGGCGGTCACTATCACCACGGCACTGTTGGCAGCCTGGAGTTCCTGGTCACCGAAACTGACCCCGAGATTCCCCAAAAGTGTCCGGATCGTTTGTCTGGTCAGGGCTGAGCGGGCGGAATCACCCTTTCCGCCGAGACCAACGACCAGCCCGTATCCGATCAACTGGTTGTCACGCATCCCGCGAACGGTAGCGATATCCTTGATCCGGGCAGAGACGGCCCCGGCCAGACTGGCAACCGGAAGCAGGAGGGCGAGCAAACCTGTCACAAGACGCTTACCCATCAGCGTACACCTTTCCCCGTTCTGCACGGATCACCGCCCTGAACTCACGGGCCGTATGCGGGTTGCGCAGCCGGATCACATCCCCGACCCGACCATCCTCGAGGGCTTCGGAGGGGACCTCGATCCGCACCCCGTTTCCCGTCCAGACGACATCCAGGCGCATGCCCCGTCTCACAACCAAAGGTTTTTCGAGATGATCCGGGGTAATCCGCGCACCCTCCTGAATGTCGGTCAAAAGTCGTCGTCCCTTGACATCAACCAGGTGTACCTGGCTGGCCGGATCGCCCACATCATCCACCGGCTGCAAGCGGACATCCTCGGGCCTGAGGACTGTTCCCCGAAAACAAGCCGTGGCGGCAACAAGCACCCGTCCCGGGATCCTGATACGCCCATGGAGTGCCAGCGAAGCGAGTTCATGCCCGTCACGGGAAAACACCAGGCGCCCCTTCCAGGGACCGCTCTGGAGGACAGACTCAAAGCCCATGACCTCCATGTGGACTGGGGGACCGGGGAATTCCCGGGTCGCCGGAAGCAGGCCCGGATCGAGATCCAGGACAGCCTCCGGATTTTTGGCCTGTAGACCTGTCCGGATCCGGGCCAGCATCGCCTCGCGACCGATGCTCACACTGATACGGTTGATCCGGACGCTGGAACCGACCAGATAGAGCGGTCCGGCGTGCACACCACGAACCACGTCCAGAATTTCGGCATACTGCAGGACCCGTGTCAGCTCATGCTCCGCAAGCCGGACCACGACCAGACCGCGCAGGCCTTCGCCACCCTCCCCATCGAGACTGGCGATCTCTCCGAGGGTCACCTCCGCCCCACTCACTCGGGCGGACTCCAAGAGGCGCACCTCGAGCCCGGAAAGTCCCCGGCTGCCAATACACAGGAAGAGAATCAGGAGGAGGCCGCGCCGCATGGTCTTACCGCTTGAGGGAGGTCGCTGTTCCAAGCATCGAATCCGATGTCTGGATCGCTTTGGAGTTCATCTCATAGGCACGCTGGGCGACGATCATGTTGACCATCTCCTCGACGACCTTGACGTTGGACATTTCCAGAAAGCCCTGCTGGAGCTTGCCCATCCCCCGGTATCCCGGTCGCCCGGCAATGGCCGGCCCGGACGCTTCCGTTTCCTTGACGAGGTTCTCACCGATATTCTTGAGCCCGGCCGCATTGATAAAACGGTACAACTCGATGCCGCGACCGACGGGGATGTCTGTGTCACTCCCGCCAACCTTACAGGTGACCTGTCCATCCTGGGTGATGCTGATCGACTCAGGAAGGAAGCCCGTGGGGAAGATCAGGGGCGGTTCGAGGCGATACCCGTTGTGCGTGACGACCTGCCCGTTTGAATCGACCTTGAAAGCGCCATCTCGGGTGTATCCGATACTCCCGTCATAGAGCTGGATCCTGAAAAAGCCCTCGCCCTCGAGCGCGATATCGAGCTTGTTCCCGGTATTCTGCAGGGAGCCCTGGCTGTACATCTTTTGGGTAGCGGCCACCTTGACGCCGTGTCCGACCTGGATCCCGGTCGGGACCTGGGTGTCGAGGGAGGACGGCGTTCCGGCCAGACGCTCCTTTTGGTAGAGGAGGTCCTCAAAATCAGCACGTCCCTTTTTGAACCCGGTCGTGTTGACGTTGGAAAGGTTGTGGGAAATCGTGTCGATGTTGAACTGCTGCGCATGCATCCCGGATGCAGCCGTCCAGAGTGAACGCATCATAAGCGTCTCCTTGTGTTGGGCACATGGCCCGGCATCTCGCGGGCTCCCGGCGTCCCCGGGAATCCCCCTCTTGCGCGGCCTCCCCGGTCAAGGAGTCCAGCCGCAAAACCTGTTCACTGCCTGTTACAGACGCGCCACATCATTCACCAGTCTCTGCAGGAGCTGATCATGCGACTGGATCGATTTGTGACTGGCCTCGTACGAACGCTGGACCTCGATCATGCGGACCATCTCAGCCACGGCATTCACGTTAGAGGCTTCAAGAAACCCCTGCTGGATCTTCGGCCGGCCGTCCGCCACCTCGACCGCCGGTCCCGAATACTTGGTCTCTCGATAGAACGAATCGCCCTGCTTTTCGAGATAGCGCAGATTTTCGAAATTCACGACCCTGAGGCGATCCAGTTTTTCCGTCCGCTTCCACTCGTTCTGGTCATCATTGGTCAGACGGGTCCGCTCATCCTGCTCGTCCATGTTGACGATCACGTTCCCGTCCTGGTCGATCTGGAAGTTGAACTCCTTGAGCATCAGAGGTCCCTTTTCACCGAGAACCTTGTACCCGTCCTTGGTGACCAGAAATCCCTCGCGATCGATGAGAAACGAACCGTTGCGTGTGTAGCGCTCGCCGGCCGGGGTATCAATCACAAAAAAACCGTTTCCGTCGAGGGCCAGATCGAACTTGTTGCCCGTCTGCTTGAGTGCGCCCTGTTCATGCCGGGTATAGGCTTCGTTCATCTCGACACCGGTCCCGATCTTGCCCACAATCGGCGCCACATCGTACGAACCGATCGGGAGTTTGACCACGCCGTCATCGTTCATCCGGCTGATAAGCATCTCCGGGAAAGCCTTGAAGATCGCCGTATCGTACTTGTACCCGGTTTTGTCGACATTCGCCAGGTTGTTCGAGACGGTGTCCATGCGGTGCATCTCGGCAATCATTCCGGCAGCACCGGTATAGATTCCTCGTACCATGCCATTCTTTCCTTTCCGGCTGAACACCCTCAGCCCTTGTCATGCCCGTCCCCTCTCCGGAGACGGGAATCGTTCACGATTGGTCCTTGACCCTGGTGATTCGTGCTCCGAGCGCCATCAATTTCTCTTCCAGCTTCTCGTAGCCCCTGTCAACGTGGTAGATCCGTCGCACCAGACTGGTCCCCTCGGCCGCCAGGGCCGCGACCACAAGGGCCGCACCGGCCCTGAGGTCGGACGCCATCACCGGGGCGCCTTCCAGTTTCGGAACGCCACGCACCACGGCCGTCTGGCCCTCAAGCCGGATATCGGCACCCATCCGGTTGAGCTCCGCCACGTGGATGAACCGTTCGGGGTAGATCTTCTCGGTGATGACCGAGGTTCCTTCGGCATGCGCCAGCACAGCCATCATCTGGGCCTGCATATCGGTCGGATAGCCCGGGTAGGAGATCGGAAGAGCACACGTCTGAACTCCAGTCACCGCTTAACATCTC
>ERZ795056.1039-NODE-1039-length-33074-cov-12.243950_pt1 | contig 33074 bp, 27 predicted proteins | sample MGYA00375140_ERZ795056 | MGnify/ENA primary metagenome ERZ795056 (study PRJEB30185, sample SAMN05720227) | activated sludge metagenome | isolation source: Anaerobic digester | place: USA | collected 2015-03-09 ...
CCTTCCGAACGACCGCCGGTAATGATACAAATCTGGTACCCGGCCTGAAGCGCCCATTTTACCACCTGTCCGTCGCGCACGTTCATGGTACGCAGCAGTTCGCCGGCTTCCGTTATCAGGATGTTATTGTTGGTAAAAACGCCGTCTACGTCGAATACGAAGCCTTTGACGGCGCGTAATTTATCGAACAAGTGTACCAGTTCGATCTCTACCGGTTGCAGAACAGGTATATCGGAAGGAATATAACTGACCACCGCATCGAGTCCGACTTCGGGCAGGTCGTCTTTTCTGACTATTTGTTGTTCGCTCGCCATTCGTAAACCCATTTAGCCTGGATCTGTTCCAGGTGGCCTTCGCTGGATTCTTCACGCGTGCCCTCGAAATTGGGAATTTCAAGGATCCATTGCAGGAGTTCCGTGAAACGGATGCGGTAAATTTTGCTCTCGTCAAAATCTTCGCCGAAACGTTCGTACAGCGCCATGGCAACGTCTTCGTGATCGGCCCAGCCGAAGGGCATATTATCAAAATCGTGAAAAGGCATATGTGGATGGTGTTTTGTGTGTGGTGTTTAGTGTTTGGGGTACATTGCTCAGGCGATTGTTCATTATTCGGCAAATATTAAATAATCGCCTGAGCAATGTACCCCAAACACTAAACACCAAAAACCAAACACCAGATACTTAATGTTCGTGTCCGATAATTCGCCGCTGGTCCGGAATCGTCACCGTGATCTGTGCGGCTTCGTCCAGGATCACACACTGACAACCCAGCCGGCTTTCCAGACGCGGATTGATGGCGCGGTCGATAAAATCTTCTTCCTTGTCCGATATTTCTTCCAGAAAATCTTCTCCTTTTTCCACGTACAGGTGGCAGGTGGAACACGCGCAGACGCCCCCGCAATTGTGATTGAGGTGCACGTCGAAATCTTCCGTCAGTTCCAGAATGGACATGTCGACAAAATTGCCGGACACTGTTTTCGGCGGTATATTGGTATCTTCGAATTGAAATGTAACTGTAGCCATGGATTGCTCTGCCTTCAAGAGGGGTGCAAAGGTAATTTGTTGCGGGTTCAAACACTGCAATCCCAAGAAGGTTTTCTGAAATGAATGTTCAGAAGAATTCCCGCAGTACCAACTATGTCAAAAAAATCCTGTTCTTACGCCATCCCATTTATACCTGACCGGCATGTGCCTTCCGGTTTTTACCATCCGTTTTTCAATCTGAAACAACCGGGTCATTTTTTTTTCTTAAATAAGACCAATCAGTTCGGTTTAATATAGAAAAGCCCTACTTTTGGCTGTTTAGACCCTCGATAATAACTTTTCACAGCGCTTGTGTCATGCAATTTGGAACCCATCAATTACAGCCGACGAACGAGGAACCTGAGTTTAAAAAATGGAAATTCAGGGAGCTAAAGATTTACGCTTCTACCGAATGGCTGGCGGACAATAAAAAGAAATACCGCCAGGTGTTCGACCGGCTTGAAACGACTTATATCTATGCTGAACTGTCCTTTCACAACAAACATTTCGATATCGAGGACTGGGAGGTGAACGTAGAACTGCGTTGTTACGCGGTAAAAAAACAACGAAAAGAGATTTGTGTCCTGCCTTTTCGCCGCAAAGTGAGCAAATACGACGCTGTCGGATACATCCGGGAAGGCTGGGGCAACAAGCAGGAAGGTGTTTTCTGGAAAAAGGGCGCCTACTATTGGGAGGCCTGGATCGAAGGAGAAAAGGTGGGCTCCAAATATTTCTACGTCGAAGAAGCCGGGCGCCCGCTCAGCAAAACCGACAATCCATACTGCCAGATCACTTCGCTCCGCATGTACGAAGGCCCTTACGACGATATTCCGGAGTTCGAGCGCCAGTACATGAAGCGGTTTTACGGAGAAGAAACCCGGTACATCTATGCGGAAATCACGCTCAAAAACCTGCTGTTCAGCAAACAGTGGCAGTGCGAGTTGTTTATCAAATTTTACAATGACGCCCGCGAACTGAAAGGCCAGGTGGTACGCCTGCACAAAGTCGAAAAAAGCGACGACGGCATGAAAATTACCGCCGGCTGGGGCAGCAACGTGAAAGGCTCCTGGCGAAACGACCGCTATACTGCGGAAATCGTTTTTATGGACCAACTCGTGGCTGTGATGCCATTCGAAGTCGGCCTCGACTGGGATGAAGGGGTAAATGCCGTATTCCTGCCCGACAAAGGCCAGCAGGTTTTCCTGCAGCCCGACGAGGAAGATACCGAGAGTTTCGAAGAGGTGTTGTCCAAACTCAACGCCCTGATCGGCCTGAACGAGATCAAAAACAAGGTGCGCGAACACGCACAATACATTCAGTTTCTGCAACTTAGAAAGGAAAAAGGATTTGCCGAAAAAGACGGTATCAACGTACATTCTATTTTTATCGGCAACCCCGGCACCGGTAAAACGACCGTTGCCAAAATGATGGGCCGCCTGTATAAAAAAATGGGCCTGCTCACCAAAGGCCATGTACACGAAGTGGACCGTACTGATCTGGTCGGCGAATACATCGGCCAAACGGCGCCGAAAGTGAAGGATGCCATCGAAATGGCGCGCGGTGGCGTATTGTTCATCGACGAGGCATATTCCCTGGCCCGGAGCGCCGAAGATTCCAAGGATTTCGGCCGCGAGGTGATTGAAATTCTGGTGAAGGAATTGTCCAACGGTCCCGGCGACCTGGCAGTGATCGTAGCCGGTTACCCCAAGGAAATGAAAACCTTCCTGGATTCCAACCCGGGTCTGCGCAGTCGTTTCAAAATGACCTTCGAATTTGCCGATTACCTGCCGCAGGAACTCAGCCTGATTGCCGATTATGCCTGCAATGAAAAAGAAGTGCTCCTGGCTAAAGAAGCAAAAGTACTTGTAAATGAGTTGATTACGGAAGCATTCAGAAGCCGGGACCGCGCATTCGGTAATGCGCGTTTCGTGCACGACCTGATCGACAAAGCCAAAATACAACTCGGTTTGCGCATGATGGGCAACCCGGAAGTGCGTAGCCTGGCATCCGAGGCCCTGACCATCATCCTGAAAGACGACGTAGAAAAGGTGAAGGTGACACAGAAACGCCCATTGCCCAATATTCCGGTCGACGAAGCCCTGCTTTCCGTGGCGCTGCACGAACTGGACAGCCTCATCGGGATGCAAAACATCAAAAAGGACATCCGGGAACTGGTCAATCTGGTGCGTTTCAACCGGGAATCCGGCCGCGACGTACTCGGACGTTTCTTCCTGCATACTGTTTTTGTAGGCAATCCGGGCACCGGCAAAACGACTGTAGCGCGTATTCTTACCAAAATTTACAAAGCCCTCGGCGTACTCGAACGCGGCCATATGGTGGAAACTGATCGTCAGGGACTCGTAGCGGGTTATGTGGGTCAGACGGCTATTAAAACCACCGAACGGGTGGAAGAATCCATGGGCGGCGTGCTGTTTATCGACGAAGCCTATGCACTGACCAATTCCGGCCGCGGCTCACAGGGCGATTTCGGCGACGAGGCCATTCAAACCCTGCTGAAACGGATGGAGGACCACCGCGGACAGTTCTTCGTTTTCGTGGCAGGTTACCCTGAAAATATGGACCATTTCCTGAAAACGAACCCGGGCCTCAACAGCCGTTTCGACAAGGTGCTGCGTTTTGAAGATTATGCGCCGGAAGAACTGCTCGAAATCGCGTTGTTTATGTTTCAGCAGGAGCATTACCGTGTAGAGGAAGAAGCGCGGGAATACCTGGGTAAATACCTGCGGTTCCTGCACCAGTTCCGCGATAAATATTTCGGGAATGCACGTGCCGTTCGACAGGTGGTGATGGAAGGCATTAAAAATCAGAACCTCCGTATCGCACAAAATCGCCCTGAAGAAGACGAGCGTATGCACACCATTACAGCCGACGACGTAGCATCGTTCACATTTGAAAAAGACAAACTCAACCTGTTTGTCCGGAAGAATATCGGCTTCGGCAAATAGGAAACACGGATTTCGCGGATAAGAAGCGGATTTCGCGGATTTGATCTGAACAAATGCGGTCATTCGCTATTTAAGGAGAGTTCCATTCGGTGGTTTTATTCTGTACTTGAATACAGAAAAGCACATTGAATAGAACACTCCTTTTATTTTTTGTATTGGTAAACCGGTTTTCCTTTCAACGGAATCAAATCCGCGAAATCCGCTTCCAATCCGCGAAATCCGCGTTTCAAATCGCGTTGCTATGAAGAAAAAAATCGTCGTCGCCATCACCGGTTCCTCCGGCTCTATCTATGCCAAAACCCTGCTGGACACTTTGACGACCCTGTCGGATCAGATCGAGGCTGTAGGAGTGGTCTTGTCCGACAATGCCCGCCTGAACTGGGAACTGGAGATTGGAAAACCGGACTTCAGCCCCTACCCTTTCCAATTCTACGAAAAGAATGATTTTTTTGCTCCGTTTGCCAGCGGATCTGCCCGCTATGAAACGATGGTCGTTTGTCCATGCTCCATGGGCGTGCTGGCACGCATTGCTACCGGCATCAGCAACGACCTGATCACACGAGCCGCCGACGTGATCCTGAAAGAACGGCGACGGCTTGTTCTTATCACCCGCGATACCCCCCTCAGCCTGATTCATATCAACAACATGAAAACGGTAACCGAGGCCGGCGGCATTATTTGCCCAGCGAGCCCCTCTTTTTATTCCCGGCCTGAAGACCTGACCGCAATTGTTCGCACCGTCACCGACCGGGTACTCGATCTGGCAGGGTTTGAGTTGAAGAGTTACAGGTGGGGAGAAGATAACGGCTGAGTAAAATATTGTATAAAAAAGATCGCTCAAAGCAATTGTATTGATATAATTGAAACGCCGGCGCCTTTTTACTTTTGCACTTTCAGGTCAATAATTGACCCAAAAACGAATCATAACCATGTCCTACAGTAGTCTCCGCGAAGCCGTCAACGACCTTGAACGCAATGGCATGCTCCTCCGCATCCGCGAAGAAGTTGATCCCAACCTGGAAATTGCGGAGATACACCGGCAGGTGTTCGAGCGGCACGGACCGGCTATTTTGTTCGAGCGAGTCAAAGGCAGCCCGTTTCAGGCGGTCAGCAATGTGTACGGCACTTTCAAACAAACGGAATGGTTGTTTCGCCACAGCCTCGATCGGGTGAAAAGGGTGATCGAACTCAAAAAAGATCCTGCGGCATTTTTGAAAAACCCGTTGCGCTATTTGAGCGCGCCTTTCACTGCCGTGTCGGCGCTGCCAATGCGCAGCCTTGCAGGAGGCGCGGTTACATACGGCACGACAAGCATCGATCAGTTGCCGCAAATCAAAAGTTGGCCCATGGACGGCGGCGCTTTCGTTACCATGCCGCAGGTGTATACGGAAGACCCCGATCAACCCGGGCCCATGCATGGCAACCTGGGCATGTACCGCATCCAACTGTCTGGAAATGAGTACGTTCCGAATGAAGAAATCGGATTGCACTACCAGTTGCACCGGGGCATCGGTGTGCACCACACCCGATACAATGAACTGAACCGGCCTTTTCATGCCAGCGTTTTTGTGGGCGGACCGCCGAGTCACGCTTTTTCGGCCATCATGCCATTGCCGGAAGGATTGAGCGAACTGACGTTTGCCGGTATGCTCGCGCAGCGTCGTTTCAGGTATACCCGCCGGGATGGGCATTTCCTGAGTTCAGATGCCGATTTTGTCATCACCGGTGAAATCCTGAAAAACGTCAAAAAACCCGAGGGCCCTTTTGGCGATCACCTGGGTTACTACTCCCTCACGCACGATTTTCCGGTCATGCGCGTCCACAAAGTGTACCACCGCAAAAATCCGCTCTGGCATTTCAGCGTCGTCGGCCGGCCTCCCATGGAAGACAGCAGTTTCGGATGGCTGATCCACGAACTGGTGGCGCCGCTCACGCCGCAGGAATTCCCCGGCCTGAAGGAACTGCACGCCGTCGATGCGGCAGGCGTACACCCGCTGCTGCTGGCCATCGGACACGAGCGCTACATGCCTTTCCGCGAACGTGTACCGGAAGAGATCCTCACCATCGCCAACCGCATTCTTGGAACGGGGCAGACATCCCTGGCGAAGTTTCTGTTTATTGCCGCGGCTGACGATAATCCGTCGCTCGACACACACGACATCCCGCACTTTTTCCAACATTTTCTGGAACGTGTGGACTGGACACGCGACCTGCACTTTCAAACCAAAACCACCATCGACACGCTGGATTACTCCGGCTCGGGCTGGAATGCCGGCTCGAAAGTGGTCGCCGCCTGCCGGGGAGAACGCCGGCGCGAACTCAAAGCCGAATTGCCCGACAACTTCGCCTTGCCGGAAGGATTCAGCACGCCGCAGTTTTTTCAGCCGGGCATCCTGATGATTCAGGCGCCGCGTTTCGAATACGAAAAAACGGCACGCGAGCAGGCCATGGAACTTTGCCGGTGGCTCGAGCGTTTCGACCTCCAACACATTCCGCTGATCGTACTGGCCGACGACGCACGCTTTACCGCTGCCAACCTGAATAACTTTGTGTGGGTGGCGTTCACGCGGGCCAACCCGAGCCACGATCTGTACGGCGTGCAGGCTTTTACCGAATTCAAGCACTGGGGCTGCCGCGGTCCGCTGGTGATCGACGCCCGGAAAAAACCGCATCATGCCCCGGAACTGGAAATTGATCCTTCCGTAGTGCAAAACGCGCGAAAAGTGCTCGAAAGGCATAGGTTTTGAGGGCTGTTTAATTTTTTTTGAAAAAAATCCCGTGTGCACTTGGTTTTCCGGTCGTAGCGCTTTTATCTTTGCCCCGCTTCCGCAAAGAGGCCCGTTCGTCTAGGGGTTAGGACGCAGGATTTTCATTCCTGTAACACGGGTTCGATTCCCGTACGGGCTACAAAGCCACCTCCAAAAGAGGTGGCTTTTTTTATTTTGCAAATGCTCTGAACCATCCTGTTATCATTTGCCATCTGATAAAAAGATTAAACTATTCGATTTGAATCGAAGATAAAAGCCAACTTTTTCAAACAGCATTACTGCTGCATAATACACTTATATTATTTTACTGGAACCTATAACATCAAATTAATAATTTTTTATTCAATAAAATTATATTAATTTATTCCGTTTTTCCAAACAAATCCAATTTTCCCAAAATTATCCGCCCTGCCCCTTTACCTTCGCCGGTATCACTTTGCAACCTACATGGCGAAAAACGATCTCTTCCAACATTACCATGCTGCCCCGGAATTCTGGGATGAAATGCGGCTGCCCGATGGCGCCGTCCGCACGCACTACGAAGCCGTGGTACGTGAATTGAGTCAGTTACCTGCCGATGACCTGAAGCGGAAGGAGGAACTGGCCAAGCAACTTTTTATGAACCAGGGCATCACCTTCACGGTGTATTTCGAGAACGAGGGCATCGAACGCATTTTCCCGTTCGACATCATTCCGCGCATCATCGTGGAAAGTGAGTGGCTGCACATCGAGGAAGGCATCAAGCAGCGGCTGAAAGCGCTCAACCTGTTCCTGAAAGATATTTACAATGAGCAGCAAATCGTAAAAGACGGGATCGTGCCGGCCAGCCTGATCGTCACCTGTCCGCACTTCACCCGTGAAGTGTTCGGCATTCCGGTGATACACGATATTTACGTGCATATTGCCGGTATCGACCTGATACGGGATGCCGACGGGACGTATTACGTGCTGGAAGACAACCTGCGAACGCCATCCGGCGTGAGTTACATGCTCGAAAACCGGGAGATCACCAAGCGCATTTTTCCGAATATGCTGGCGGATAATTCGGTTAAAAAAGTGTCCGATTACCCGCTGATTCTTGGAAAAATTCTTCGGTCGCTGGCGCCGCGTCCTGTCGGTCAGCCGGTTGTAGCGCTACTCACGCCCGGTATCTTTAATTCTGCATATTACGAGCACACGTTCCTGGCCCGCTACATGGGCATCGAACTGGTGGAAGGGCGCGACCTGGTGGTAGACGATCACAAAGTGTATATGAAAACGACCCGTGGCAAACGCCAGGTGGACGTGATTTACCGCCGGGTGGACGACGACTTTCTCGATCCGCTCGTGTTCCGGCCCGACAGCGCGCTCGGTGTGCCGGGATTAATGTCGGCATACCGGCGTGGAAATGTGGCGCTGGTAAACGCCGTAGGCAACGGTGTGGCCGATGACAAAGCAATTTACGCTTACGTGCCCGATATGATCAAATATTACCTGAACGAAGAGCCGATCCTGCAAAACGTCCCTACCTACCGCATGGAAGATATCGAAGCGCGTGCGCACGTTTTTGCCAATATGGAAAAAATGGTCGTCAAGCGTACCAATGAATCGGGCGGCTACGGCATGGTGATGGGCAACAAGGCCAGCCCGGAAGAACTGGACGGCGCCAAAGCGGCTATCCTGGCCGATCCCCGCTCCTTCATTGCACAACCGATCATTAAACTTTCCACCGTACCCTGCCTGATAGATGGCAAATTGCAGCCCCGCCACGTCGATCTCCGGCCGTATGCACTGTGCGGTCCGCAAGGCATCGAGATCGTGCCGGGTGGGCTCACCAGGGTGGCTCTGCGCGAAGGTTCGCTGGTGGTGAATTCGTCGCAGGGCGGGGGGAGCAAGGATACGTGGGTCGTGGGTTAGTTATTGGTTATTGGTTATTGGTTATTAGTGGTCTCCGCTCAAGGATATAAAGGCAATGGCAATTAGTACAACTGATTGGCAATCAACACTTTCATACAATTCAAACACCCTGCACAACAAAACCCAAGAGCAACGCACACTAATAACCAATAACTAATAACCAATATCAACAAAACCCAAGAGCAACGCACACTGATAACTAATAACCAATAACCAATAACAAAAAATGTTAAGCCGCATCGCAGATTCCCTTTTTTGGATGGCCCGCTACATGGAGCGCACCGACGGTATGCTCCGGATGCTGAAGATCAACCTGATCACGGCGCTGGACCGGAGCGGACAAGCCAATTTCAACTGGCAGCCGGTATTGAAAATATTCACGTCGTTGCCGCCGGAAGAAGTGGAACGCCTGTCGCTCAACAGCGATGAGGTGCTGCGCTACATGATTTTTAACAAGGAAAACGAAAATTCCATCCGAAGTATAGTGGGCAAGGCCCGCGAGAACACACGCGGTGCACAGGACCATGTAACCAAGGAAGTGTGGGAAAGTATCAATGAATTTTACCACAAACTGAACGACCCGGGGCTGGAAAAAGCCATTGCCCGCGGCGAACAAATCGTTATGCTGAGTGGTCTGATCAATCAATACCTGCATTTTACAGGCGTAGCGGAAGTAACGATGCCACGCGAACAAGGATGGAACTACCTGAACCTGGGAAAATTCATCGAACGGGGCGTGATCACGGCGGATATTCTGGACATCAAATTCAGCAATATATCCAACGATCTGGCCAACCCATCCGATGTGCCCTACTGGCGCAACCTGCTGCTGTCGTTGAACTGTTATGAACTGTATCTGAAACGTTACCAGGGCAGCCTCGACGGGCAGAATGTGGCGGATCTGGCTATTTTGAATCCACAATTCCCGCGTTCGCTGGCCTATTGCCTTTTCCGGCTCGAACGTACTGTACAGCACCTGTCGGATGAGTACCCGGAAAATTCCGACCCGGTAAAAAAGATCATTGGCCGCCTGCGTGCCAAAGTTGAATTTGCCGATATGGAAAGTATTTCCGGCGTTGGATTGCACACCTTTTTGACAGAGATGAAACTCAACTTTTACCAGTTCAGCAATGCGCTGGGCAGGACTTATTTTGCCTACAACTAGACGATGCCGACTTTCAAGATCAACCACCTGACACAATACCGGTACGACCGACCGGTTCGGGAAAGCACCAACCAGATAAAGGTTTTTCCCGCTACCTACAACGGTCAGGAAACAACCCGGCATAAACTGACCATTACCGGCGAACCCTTTATTAACCGCTTCACCGATTACTGGGGCAATGAAGTGGGCTGGTTCACCCTGAACGCTTCGCACCAGGAATTGCTGATCGACAGCCAGGTTATCGTAAAAACGTCGAATTCGCTGCAAAATCCGCTTGTGACGTCGAGACTCGGCGACTGGGAACTTATACGGCAGGAAGTGAGCAGGCAATTGTATCTGCTCGATCTTTGCAGGCCGGAAAACATTGCCGCAGCCGATAAAATCGCATCCATCGTACTCGATTTACGCCATAGCCGCGATACCCCCGCTGTTTTTATTCAGCGGTGCTCCGAATACATATTCGATCATTTCACGTATCAGAAAGGAATCACCACCGTAGAAACCACACTCGACGAAATTCTGGAGCACCAGATGGGCGTGTGTCAGGACTTTGCGCACGTGCTCCTGCAAATCCTCCGCTCGGAAGGTATGCCTGCGCGTTACGTCAGCGGGTACATTTGTCCGAACAAGGACGGCGCACGCGGCGCAGGTGCCACCCATGCGTGGGTGGAAGTTTGGTTGCCCGAATCAGGCTGGGTCGGTATCGACCCCACCAACAATACCTGGGTGAGTGATCAGCACGTGAGCCTGGCTGTAGGCAGGCATTTTGAGGATTGCAGCCCTGCCAAGGGAACTTTTAAAGGACCCGCTAATCAGGAATTATCCGTCTTTCTCTCCGTCAGTTACGAGGACGGCAGCAAAGTGGAAGACAGCAATATGGTTCAGATGAGCAAAGAGCCGGTCTTTATTCAGAACGTGCAGATGGAGGAAGGCGTGCAGCAGCAGTGATTTTTGAAGGTTTATGAGGTTGATAAATGTTGATGAGGTTGATGGGGGTTGATATTAGGCGCCTCGAAAACAGAAGAATGCTTTTCTGTTCGAGTGGCCGTATATCAACCCTTATCAACCTCATCAACCCTTATCAACATTTATAAACCCTCATCAACAACCAACTAGTAGTCCGTTTCGTCGGGAATATCTTCCTCCTCATCACGACGGCGGGTCACAATGATGTGATCGTCTTCATCGCTGGAGCCGTCATCTACAATATCATCGTCTTCTTCGCCGTGTCCGTCGAATTCATCGCCAACTTCTACGTCAGCGAAATCTTCCCGAAGTTGACCTTCATCATCATAGTCTTCATCTTCTTTGACAAGACGTTTGGCTTCCAGAATGGTCATACGAATCAGGTAATAGGTATCGTCGGTCTCGAAAGGGAGTGCCGACACCTTTTTACCCTCCTTGTCCGTGTAGGAAAGAAGGTGATCTGCATAACCGGAAGGGTATTTCATTTTTACGAGGCGGACAATGTCTTCCGGAAGGGCATCGTAATCTTTGACAACGCGTTTTTTAGCCAAGGCCTGGTGTAATTTGGATTTTAGAATCAGTACGCTGGGCGAACCGTTTTTCGTTAGCGGCAAATTTAAACGAATGGGTTTCTATTCGTCAAAATTTTTTTCACTGATTTTTTATTGCCCTTTCCTGATTTCAACAATTTCGACCCTGCGCTCGCGTGCAGCATCGGGGTGATAAACGGAATTCCGCTCGTCGTGCAGGTCATCGCTGATGTTGTGGCGGGCATTTGTTTCGCCAAAACTCACTTCCGACAACTTTAATTGCCCGGACTGAATATAGGGTTTGAGGGCGCCGTCGGCAAAAAAATCAAAATAATTTTTTACGCTGCTGACCCTGCGCTTGCCGAGTTCGAGGTTATAATCGGATTTTGCACGCGGACTGGTGAAACCTTTGATGAGTACTTCGAGTTGTTCGCCTTTTTGCATGCGTACCAAAAGCAGATCGGCGAGTTGAATAAGTCGGTCGTAACCACGGCGTACTTCGTTCTCAAAAAAGTCGTCCGTCAGGTTTTCCGCAGCTTCGGAACGGGCGCCTGACAGACCCTGCGAAAAACGGGACCGGTATTCGTCCTGCTTTTCCAGGTAAGTTAAAACCGTTTCCTCGTATTGCTTTTTGGTAAAGCTGCGACGGGTGCGTTTATCCGGTTCGTCGTTGTCGAAATACAAAGGCAGCCCCACGAAGTCCGCCAGTTCCGGCTCTTTGACGGTTGGCGGTGTCGGTTGAGGTTCCGGATCCTGCTCGTGTTGTGGCGGCGGGGTCGCCAGCGTCGGAATGGTATCTTCTTTCGACAGTGGCACGTATTTCTCTTCTTCCCTGGGTAGTTTGAAAGAAAAAATATCATTGCAGCAGGACTTGCTGGCTTCATCCAGGTAAAACGATCCGGGCCTGTTACTACTCAGGTATCCGTTTTTGCTGTCCTTTTTCAGGAAATAATACAGGTCATTGTAACTGGAGTTCAATCCGACCCCTGCATTTCTGGGTTCGGAAAATGTTTCCTCGTCCTTTCCGGCTAAAAAAATATCGTAGCCGCCAAGTCCTGGCAAGCCGTCGGAGCTGTAGAATATTTTTTGCGTAGGCGAATGGAAGAACGGGGTGGCGTCATTTTCCGGCGTATTCAAAGCAGCAGCATTGACCGGTTTACTGAACCTGGGTAGTTTCCCGATTTTTTTGCCGGGTATCGGCAAGGCGCATTCACAAAAAAACACGGTATCGAGGGGCAGGTACCAGAGGTCGAGGTTGCCCTTGCCGCCGGGACGGTCGCTTGAAAACCACAAAACAGGCCCCTGATAATGTTCGTCATAACCGATCGACGGCTGTGTGGTGGTGTAACCAGGCATATTGACCGGTTCCGGCAGACGAACCGGCGGAAGCCAGCGGTTGCGGCGGTCGATTACGGTGAGCCACAATTCGCACTTGATTTCGGAAGGATTGACGTCCTGACAAACAGTGAAGACCACATAGTGCCCGTCCGGTGAGAAGGCCGTGTGCGCAATGTGGGCCGTATCCGCTACCGGAAAACCCTTTCCCGGTTCACGTGCGCGGCCGCCCTTGGCGGAGATCATGACCTTGGTGATTTTGTCTTTCGGGCGCCTGCGGGAATCTTTTTTATCGAAACGATAGGAAGAGAAGAATAGCGTATCACCGACTACGATCGGTGCAAAATCGCTGAACGGGCTGTTTACTTCCCTTCCCAGGTGCTTGATTTCTACCTGGGCAGGTGTGGCAGCAATGGATTTGGCATCCTGAAGGTGAGCGATTTCCCTGGTAACTTCTTCCCGGAGTTCTATGCCCAGCCCGGAAGTATCGTGTAAAAACTTCTCGAAGTGTTTCAGTGCTTTGTCGTAATCCCCCTGGCTCTTTTTGACTTCTCCCATGCGATATTCGAGCAACGGGAATTTTTTTTCCGCTTTTTTCGAGTGAGCAACTTTATCGTATCCTTTTTCTGCTTCTGAGTAAGCGCTGATCAGTCGGGCACAATCGGCATATTTCCACCATACGTCGAGATCGTCTTGTTGTTTCTTCAAAAAATTGTCGTAGTACTGGATCGCAGCGCCGTAATCCTTGTTTTCGACGGCGAGGTCTCCTGCCCGTTCCCAGGCTCTGAGCGGTTGAAGGAATGCTACCGGGGCGGTAGAACACCAGATAGTGAGGATGAAAAGAAATGATTTCATACGATTTGAATCGGATTAAGGTTGTTTAGGTGATGTTTTCACTGTTGATTGGGCAACAGTATTATAGAAGGCATTGGTTTCCCAAACGCACACATGATGATTTTCAGTTTATTGTAATCGGTAAAAATGCGACAAAACCCGATTTTTTAAAAAATCGGACACGCTTTCTTCAATTTGGGAGGTGGTACGGGCAATGTGCGGTACACAACCGCGACTTCAAGTCCTCCCCTGTTGTTTGTCGCAGCTTCAAATGCGGAAGTATTCCAGTCATAACTTACACCTACGGTCCAACTGCCGCGTTCTACCTGAAATGCCGGAATCAGCGCATCACCCAGGCGGCTGGAAAGCGTGAATTGAACGGCCGTTTCGGCTTCCACTTCATTTCGGGCAAGTACCCTCCTGACGCCCGCTCCAGCAATGATCTCGCGGGCTGTTTTCATCTGTTGCCAGGTACTCAGCACGACAATGTCGACAGATTCGGTCAATTGTTTTGTTGCATTTACATTTAATGCCATACGAACGGGTAAACGTGAACTGTTATCGTCCCCAAATCCGGACGAAGGCTGGTTCAAATGAAAAGCGCCGAGGCCTGCTACAATACGGGTTCTGGAATCTGCTGGTTCGTAGAGCCAGTTCATACCGGCAGAGAAGGTTGGAAATAAACCGCTCCGGTTGCCGAATGTTTCTTTGGAGGGCAGTGAGGGGTCAAAGTAATCGCCTCCCCATTGGTTTTTGAATTTCAGATTGCTGATGTCAAAACTTCGTTGTGCAAAGGCGATGCCAAATCCTGCCGAAAGCGCCTGGGAGGCGCCTACAGCATGCGCTACGCTGCATGTACCTCCAATTTGTGTCCACGTCAGCGCTGCGTCGCCGGCGCGGTCATGCTGTAATAAAAGGCCGAAAGCCACCAGATTGTTTTTCCTGCGCAGCGCCTTCCAGTCGAATCCACCGGTGAAGGTTTGGTACGACACCGGCACACTCGTCCATTGCGAACGATACAATGCTGTAGCACGCATGTCTCCGCGAAAGACTCCAGTGGAGGCGGGACTCAGGTGCATCGGATTGTGGTAAAACTGAGAAAAGTGTAGATCTTGCGCATCGGCTGTCGGTAGGGACACATACAACACGGTGGCCACAAGAATAAAAAAGCGCATACGGATTGATTTTATTCGAATGCCCGAAGGTAAGCCTTTCTATGCCATTAGTGCAAGTAGCAAGATGACATAAAGTTTTTTATTATGCTTTTTTTCAGAATCTTAAAATATAATAGAGTATTTCAACCCAGCAGGGCATTAATTAATTGCCAAAATGGCAAAACATAATCACTATGATAAGATTTGAAATTTGTGCCGTTAACATTCAATCGGCGCTGGCGGCGCAGGCAGCCGGCGCACACAGGATTGAATTGTGTTCCGCGCTGGACGTCGGCGGGCTCACGCCATCTCCCGGACTGATCCGCAAGGCCGTTGCCCTGCTGGATATTCCGGTCAATGTGTTGATTCGGCCGAGAGAAGGCGATTTTACTTTCGCCAGGCACGAATTTGAAGTGATGCTGGACGATATCCGTTTTTGCCGGGATGCGGGCGCCAACGGAGTCGTAGTAGGAGCGCTTACGCCCGATTTTGTGCTGGATGTTCCCCAAATGAAAGCGATGAAAGAGGCTGCAGGCGAAATGGAAATTGTTTGCCACCGCGCGTTCGATTTCACTTCCGATCCGCAGCAGGCACTCGAATCGCTGATCGAATGGGGGTATGTACGTGTTTTGAGTTCGGGGCAATCCGCAAATGCGATGGAAGGACGTTTTCTGCTGCAAAAACTGGTGCAGCAGGCAGCAGGGCGTATTTCAGTTATGCCCGGCGCGGGTATTTCAGCGGGAAATATTCGCGACATTGCATCCATCACGCTGGCAACGGAATTTCATTTTACCGGCAAAAAAAAGGTGAGCACGGAGCAGGAACATATTCCGGGGCTGGACAGCTGGCACTGGGAAAGTGACGTGGTTTTGATCCGGGAAATTATGGATGCGGTTTAGATCTCTCAATGGCTTAACAAATACGCCGCCAGCAATGCGACCGTGTAAATGGAATACCACTTGACATCCAGCCATTCGGAGGTCCTGAGGCCCTGCTTTTTTTCCAGAAACCAGATCAGTGCACCTTTTTCCAACCAGAAAGCCAGTACGACCGACCAGGCCAGGCCGTGCAGGCCGAAAGCATTGATAAAAGCAAATCCGAGGACTATTTTAAGAAGCAGTTCCACGATGCCGACCCGCAAAATAGCGGCAGGAAATCCCTTTGCCAGAACGATCGCATTGGGCAACAATACCCTGCTGGCCGTCAGCAACAGGTAAATATTAAACAATGCGGCACTTTCTTTAAAATCAGGATTAAAAACGATGGGGAAAAGCGGCCTGGTTACAAATAGCAAGACGATCGTAACCGGAAACAAAAAGTGCATCAGGCGCCGCGTCCTCGTTTTTAATTCCGACAAACCTTCCCGGGGCGCATTGATCAGCCGTGGGATCATGGAGGTGGCCAGTGCCGTCGCCAGTGCCGTCGCCAACGGAAATTCACGCGACCCGTAACGAAAAATGGCAAAAACGGCCGTATCCTGATAATACCATCCTACCAGCCAGTTGTCGAACAGCAAAATGAGGTTCCCGACGATCAGATTGGCGATCAGCGGGCCGGAAAAAACGAGATAACGGCGCAACAAGAGCATGTTTATCCGAAATATCCCTGTTTGCACGACCAGCCAAACCGTCCAGAAAAACTTCAGAGCCGCGAGTATAGCCAGCATTTCGAAAGCCTTTCCGAGCCCCATACCCAGCCATACCGGAATAAAAAAAGCAGCCACCTGTAAACCGAACGCTACCCCACCCCAAACCACAATATACAGGGGTTGCTCTTTGAGCAAATAAATGTACTCCACTACCAGGGAGGGTACGTTAAACAGCAGGTAAAGGCAAAAAAGGCCGAAAAAGGGTAATACCGGCTGTCCTGTAAAAAAAGGAACCACCCACCTTTCGCCAGTGATCAGCAGCAGGAACAGCGCCAGGGAAATTACAAAAAAAACCAGAAACACATTGAAAATGAACACTTTGCGCTCAGTGCTTTCAAGGCTGGAGTAAACCGGAGGAATTCCCTGCAACAAACCGTTCACCCAAAGAAACGTGAACATCGTTCCGATATAGAGCAGCATTTCATAGGCGCCGATCTCCTCGACAGCCAGGCCGCTTTTGGCAAAAAGAATACTGGTGAATACCACAGCTCCGAGGCGTTGCAACTGAAAAATCTGCAGCGCACGGGTGGTTGAAATCTGTTGTAAAAAACGAAACCCCATAGGTGGTGCAAACCTATGGGGTTTCCGTGATAAAACAAGCCAATCAGATCTGGGCGAGCAGGCGTTCTTTCAATTGCTTGAACTCGTCTTCGGTAATGATACCCGCATCTTTCATTTCCGACAACTTCCGGATCTTCTCCATGGCTGCATCGGCGTGGTTTTGTGCAGAGGGTTCGGTGCGGGTCACTTCGTCGGCCGCTTTTTTGCCGTTTTCAATTTCCGATTCATACCCTTTTTTGGCTTTTTTGAGGTCGATATCTTCCAGGGTTCCGCCGTGTTCAAAATGGTTGGCCACCACTTTTCCCAGGGCATATGTGGAAGCGCCGGACAAAGCGGGCATACTCAATTCGCCGATGATAGTGCCTACGCCCGGGATCGCTTTGATCAGGCTCGCGCCCAGCCGTGCAGCACTGCTGCCTACAACGGCGGAAACGATATTTTTTCCAAGGGCGTCCACGAAACTCACGCCGTAGATCTTGGCCAGTGTGCGCAACATGTTCAGTTGAACGGCGCTCACGGCCAGCAAATCGATACCGGGCACCGGCATCAGTGCGGCGCCCAGCGCGAAACCGACGTGGTTTTTGATGACTTCAATGGTTTTACCTTGCTTTTCTTCAGTACTCATAGTTTTGTTTAGCGTTTTTTCCTGCTCGATCAGGTCGAATAGAACCAGTAAGGGAGCAAATTTTCCGGGTGAAAAAATAGCCGACATGTTTTAGTTTTTGGTTAACAGCCACAAAAGAGCGGCATATGGAAGATGTACGACCGAAATTAACGACGTAGCGGCCTTCCGACAGGATAAAAACAATCTAATCGGGGAAAATCGCTTCGCAGAATGACGGTAAATTGACAGGGTTGTGCCAAGCGTTGTTCCTGAAAACCGGCCTCCGAACGTACCTTTGCCGCATGCAGCAACATACCTATCCCACACCCGAAACATTTACCCGCACCCGCAGCGGCGAACTTTTTGAAACGGCCAAAACCTATTTTCCGGGCGGCGTACATAGCCCCGTACGTGCTTTCAAAAGCGTTCAGGGCCCTCCGATTTTTTTTGAAAAAGGCGCAGGCAGCCACATTTACGATGTGGACGGACAGGCATTTGTAGATTTTTGTTGCTCCTGGGGACCACTCATTCTGGGACATTGCCCTCCGGAAGTGGTAAAGCCCGTTCAGGCTGCCGTAGCCAACGGGATGTCGTTCGGCACTCCTACCCCATTCGATCTTGAAATTGGAAAACTGGTACTGGATAATCACCGTTTCATTGAAATGATCCGGTTTGTCAGCAGTGGAACCGAAGCAGTAATGAGCGCCATTCGCCTGGCACGCGGCGTCACGAAACGGGATAAAATCATCAAGTTTGAAGGTTGCTACCATGGCCACGTCGATGCACTGCTGGTGAAAGCAGGATCTGGACTGGTCACCTTCGGCATCAGTACCTCGGCCGGCATTCCGGAGTCGTTTGCCAAAGAAACCATTGTAGTCCCGCTGGCCGATCCCGAAGCGCTGGAGCAGGCGCTGCAACAATACGCCGGCGATGTTGCGGCGATCATTATAGAACCGATTCCGGCAAATAACGGATTGCTGTTGCAGGACCGCGCTTTTCTACAGTTGCTGCGCGAAAAAGCCGACCAATACGGCTGTTTACTCATTTTTGACGAGGTCATTTCCGGTTTTCGCGTCGGCTTTGAAGGCGCTGCCGGGTTTTACAACATTCAGCCGGATATTATTACGTTTGGGAAAATCATCGGCGGCGGAATGCCGGTTGGAGCGTATGCAGCGAGCCGCAAAATCATGGAGCACATTGCGCCGGTCGGACCGGTATACCAGGCAGGCACCCTGAGTGCTAATCCTGTTGCCATGGCTGCCGGCATCGCGACACTGACGGAATTGCTGAAACCCGGCTTTTACGAGTCCCTGGAAGCAACAACGAAAGCCTTTACAGGCCGTTTGCAGCAGTTTTGCGACAGCAGGGGATACGAAATGGCATTCCCCAGCATCGGCTCCATTTTCTGGCCGACTTTCAGCAAAAAAAGTATCCGGCGCTCCGACGAAATCGACGGCTCGAAAATGGATTTATTCAAAAAAATGCATCTGGAATGCCTGAAACGCGGCGTGTATTTCGGCCCTTCAGGTTATGAAGTCGGGTTCATTTCTGCGGCGCACTCGCAGGACGACCTGGATTTTGCGGCCACACAAATCGAACGAAGCCTGGATTTGGTGTTTGGTGTATAGTGTTTTGTGTTTGGGGCGGTCGCTCCTGGCTCAACATGAAAACCAAGAGCAACCGCCCCAAACACAAAACACTATACACCAAACACTATTTGCGAATCGCTTCCACCGGATCCATCCGGCTTGCCTGCGAGGCAGGGATCAATCCTGACAGTACACCTACGATCACGGATGTAACCAGACCGACTAAAACGTTTCCAATGGAAAGGTGAATATCGAAATCGATCACCCGGGTGATGACCTCGGTGATGATCCAGATCAGGAAAAGTCCGAGGAAGCCTCCGACCATACACAGAGAAACGGCTTCAAACAAAATTTCCAGCAGGATAAACCAGCGTTTGGCGCCCAGGGCCATCTTGATGCCGATGAGGTTGGTGCGCTCGCGCACGGAGACGAACATGATATTGGCGACCGAGAACATACCTACCACGAGGGCAAAAATACCGATCACGAATCCCGCCAGGTTGAGGGTGCCGAACACACCGTCGAACAGGTTACTGAGGATGGATAAAGTATTGAGCGCGAAGTTGTTCTCTTCCAGCGGTTTGAGGCGGCGTTGTCCGCGCATGACACTTACGATCTCGTCTTTTACAATTTCAATGTCTACGTTTGGCGCCGCTTTCACCATCAGGCTGGTCTGTTGGCCACGGCCGTCGCTCCGTATACCGAAACCACGTCGTGCGAGGTTGTACCCTACCAGAATAACATTGTCGAAATTGAAGGGCTTGAGAATTTCCTTACCCGATTTGTTCAACACCCCGATGACCCGAAGTTTGCGCCCACCTACATTTACTTCTCGTTCGGTCGGGTCGATACCCTCTCCAAAAAGTCCTTCCGCTACCACTCCGCCGAGAATGCATACGTCCGATCCGCTCTGGTATTCTACCGGGGAAAAGTAACGCCCTTCATTCTGAAATTCGAGGTGAAATAATTCATAGCAGTCCTCCGTAATGCCCAGGAACGGCGCATCTTCCACGCTCGACGATTTCCACTTGACCGTTTTGGTACCCAGAAATTGCCAGAAGCCCACCTTGTCGGAATTTTCGAGTCTTTCTTTCAGGGCCAGAAATTCATTGTAGGAAAAATTCGGCCGGCGCATCCATTTCCAGTAATTGGCTCCAGGGTCTTCTCCCCAGGAAAATTTATCGATGTAAATTACATCGTTTCCCAGTTTGGACATGCTTTTACGGATATTATCCTCCAGGGAATTGACGGCGCTTTTTACACCGATAATGCAGAAGATGCCGATGGTAATACCCAACAGGGATAAAAACGAGCGCAGTTTATTGCCCATCAATTGTTGCCATGCCTGAGCGGCGCCCTCTAAAAGAATGCGGAAAAATTGACGCATAAAAAGTAGATCTGTTGCACGGTTGGTTCCGTGTGAATTCAAAGGTATCGCAGGCGCTGACGGCCTGCGATACCTTTCGATCAAAAGCGGGAGTTTTTCTATGAATCGGGTCCAGACGCACCTAATGCGACATCATCACACCCGGAATGGCCTGCCTGTTACCTTCCAAACCGGCAAAGGAAACCTTTAAGGCGCCGCCGCCGGAACTGTTGAAATACACAAGTTTGAAGTTGTGATACCCTTTTTGCAGGTATACGCGGCCGACCTTTTCTTCCATACCGTGTTCTCCATCGTTGTCTACAATAATTTCTCCGTCGATGTACAAAATACTGCCGTCATCCGATTCGGTCCAGAACTGGTAACCTCCTGTCTGCGCAGCGTTGAAATTGCCCTGCCATACGATGCCGCACGCTTCGGACGCACAAACAGGAACAGGTGTAATGTCCTGAACGACAAGGTTTTGTTTCAATGCGCCAGATTCCACACTTTCCGCATTGTACTTTCCATTGACCGATTTCACCTGCATCACGAGTCCGGGATCGGGCTGACGAAAAAACTGGAGCGCAGGTTTCATCACATAGGACTGCACTTCTTCGTTGGCGAGTTTGCTGGCGATAAAACCCGCCTTGAAGCCCCTGGCCTGAATTTGTCCGGGTTTTGCCGGTGAAAAGGTGCCGTCGTACAGCAGCGATGTTTCCCGCGGTTCGGTACCGTCGGTCGTGTAACGAATGGTGGAGCCGGGCGTTTTGTTTTCGATCGTTACGGATGGGCGAAGCGTGTACGGGTCGTATTCCACACGAATTTCAGGCTTTTCTACGAATGCTCCGAAACCGGCGATTTTGACGGCGAATGCATGAGACGATCCAATTCTGGAGGGATTGTATTCGGGAAGGTAGATGGTGGTACTACCGTTTGCTACTTCCGTTCTCAACTTTTCCCTGGTTGCCAGGAATGTCACTTCCGAACTGGCGCCTACCTGCAATCCTTTCAGCACCAGTTTTTTGTCGGCGGGATATTTCGGAAAAATGGCGTAGACCGATTTCGTTTTCGGGTTCCAGGTGAAAAACACTTCTTTCACTGCATAACCCGGATCGGGATTGACGGTCAGTTTCAACAAAGCATCGCCTCCAGTTTTCCAGCCGTCTACCTGGCTGGCTTTCCAGTCACGTTTGCCTTCACTCCACTGGTAAGCCGAGCGCCAGCGCCGGGTTCCGTAAATGGCTTCTCCATTGATTTCCAACCATTTACCTATTTCCAGCAGACGATCCTGCATAATGGGCGGTATCTGGCCGTGGGCATCCGGGCCGATATCGAGCAGGAAATTTCCGCCGCGTGAGGCCTTGTCTATCAGGTGTAAAACCAGCGACTGCGCAGAGTTGTAATCCCAGGCATTTTCCGCCCGGTTGTAGCCGTAGGAGAAACCCATACCACGGCTTTCTTCCCATGCATGGTCTTCAAAATCCATATCGGGCTGGTATTCAGGCGTATAGATTCCTGCATGTTTAAAACGGACGCCGCTTCCCCAGCGGTCGTTGACCACTACACGGTCGCGCACAGGGCTTTCATTGTACAACCAGGCCAGGAACTGCGGCGAACGCCACACTTCCGGAGTTGTATCCCAGTCGCCGTCGGACCATACCACCCAGGGCTTGTAACGTTGCACGAGATCATACAACTGCGGCATAGCATGGTCGGAAGCGTACCGTGCGGGATCGAATTGCCACAAGGGGTTGTACCATTCGTAGAGCGAGTAATACAGGCCCGGTTTCACACTCGTTTTATTGAGCGCGGTAAACAGATCGCCCAGCAGGTCGCGCTTCGGTCCGCGCACGTCGGCGCTCCAGGGAAAGCCCCAGGATTTACCGGCTTCCTTGCTAGGCCAGAGACAAAACCCGTCGTGGTGTTTGGAAGTGAGTACCACGTATTTGGCGCCGGCTTTTTCGAACAATTGCGCCCATTCATCCGGATTGTACAACTCGGCATGGAAGTCATCGGCGAGGTCGTAATACGTGCGGTCGCCAAAATTGATACGGTGGTATTCTTTTACCATTCCGTTGTGCTCGTTTTCGTTCAGGGAATGCTGATACCATTCCGCGTAACTGCCTCTTTCCGTAAATGCCGGTACCGAATAAACACCCCAATGGATAAAAATACCGAATTTACCATCCTGCCACCACTCGGGCGTAGGGCGTTGATCGAGAGAATTCCAGTTGGGTTGATACGTTGTTTGTGCGGTCGTCCGGAACAGACATAAAAGAAGCAGAAGTGCGGTCAGGTAACGCATAGAGTTGGAGAGTTTTGGTGAGAAGTTGCGGACAAATATAGGTGGTGATGCCGGAACGCGTTAGTTTTGCCAAGTTTTTGGTGTCCGGCTATCGCCGGACTGAAAAGGGAACCCGGTGTAAATCCGGGGCAGTCCCCGCTGCTGTAAGTTCTTTTTGGGAATAAGGTTTGACAAATTTTTATCCATAGAAATGATTGTCAAACAATTAAATTCTCAAAAAAGGTGTAATGTATTTTGCCACTGTTGGGTTTCAAACACAATGGGAAGGCGCATTACATCGGAACGAGCCAGAAGACCTGCCAGAAACGACGTCACCAACCGGGCTTCGGGTAGAAAGCGCGATGGAGTAAAAGTGCGAAGCGTTCGAAGTGCGAAGTCCTCAGTGCGAAGTCTTTGCGAAGTGCGAAGTCTGCAGCAGTGCGTGCTGCGCTTTGGCCGTCAACGCATTTTTATTACAATCGGTCCATCTTGCACCCGTTTGCCTTTCATTTCAATTTTTAAAAAATGAAAAGAATGAAAGTCAAGCAATTATCTTTCCTTTTACTGCTGCTTGCAGTACTATTTTCCGCCTGCAACCAGCAGGAAGAACCTGTCCAGTTCAAATACAACAGCGGTATTTTCGTGGTAAACGAAGGCCCGTTTGGAGGCACCGGTACTATTACCTGGCACGATCCGGCCACCGGCGCTACCGAGCAGGATATTTTCGGTAAAGCCAACGATGGCGCGGTACTCGGCGAGTTCGTGCAATCTCTCGCTTTCCATGACGGGAAAGGCTATATCTGTATCGGGAACGGCACCAAAATAGTTGTGGTGGATGCAGCAACGTTCAAGTACCTGGCTACGATCGAAGGACTTGTGAAACCACGTTACATTTTGCCTTACGGCGATCATTTTGCCCTGGTTACCCAGTGGGGCGCCGACGGGAATTCCGGTACCGTAGCGAAAGTAGACCTGACGACCAACAAGGTGCTGCAAACCTCCTCATTCATCGGTAAAGGTCCCGACAAAATGTTCCGATTCAATGACGACGTAGTGCTGATCCCGAATTCGGGCGGGTACAGTTCGGATTCCACGATCGCAGCATTCCGGCTTTCGACCTTTTCGGTAGACCACTACACCGTTACGGGCGGCAAAAACCCGGGCGTTTGCGCCCTGAATAATTCCGACGTTTTTGTGCTGTGTAAAGGCATTTACGGGTTTCCGGATCCCGTTGCACCAGGCTGGCTCGGGTTGGCAGATAATCCGGCAGTTGGGCAGTCGGTTCCACTTTTGTCCGATGATCTCTGTTCTTCTCCCGACCAAACTATCCTGTATTTCACAGGAGGAAACACTGTTTACCAGTTGAAAAACAATGTATTAAGTCCATTGATCCAGCAATCGACCTATGGGCTTGCATGCCACCCTGTAACGGGGCAGTTGATCTGCACAGACCCCAAAGATTACAATTCAGCAGGTGTAGCCACCATTTACAATCCGGACGGCACGCTGGTGGAAAGTTTTGCGACGGGGATTTCACCCGGGGAAGTGGTCGTGCGGTAGGGTTTGAATCAGGATTGGGGACTTTTGAATCAGGATTAGAAGGATTAAAAAAAGGATTAAAAGGATTTCTTTCGTGGGAGTGAATCCTTTTAATCCTTTTTTTTAATCCTTCCAATCCTGATTCAACAACCTAGTACTGCAAGCGCAGCACTTCCCCCTCCAGCATCTGCCCCTTCATTCTTTTTACAGGAATTTTGAAACCTTCACCGGTCGCAACCTCCTGACCGTCTTTTAGTTGCAAATTGTACTGAATGATCGACTGCGTAGCGTCGTACAGCGCGGCATGTACTTCCTGAACGGAATGCTCGGAGTGAAAGATCTCCATGTCCTCCTTGCCGAATTCGGCCATTCCGTATGTATAGCCGCTGTTGAGGTTGTTTTCCTGCAACATACCGAAGTAAATCCAGCAGTACACCGGCAGCGACTGTTCCTGCATCATGTTGCGGGCGCCGGCTGTGAAAAAAGGTTTGGAGGATACTACGTACTGGCTATTGAGGAAAACCCCGGAGGAGTTCGTTTTTTCGAGGGTAGCGGCTGCGACTTTCGTTAGTACTTTGTACAAATCCAGCGCTTTGCTGCTACTTCCAAGTATGGAAATGACCACCTGCGACTGGTGTTTGGCTATTTCAGGTCCGGCGTTTTTCCAAAGCCAGGAAATACTTGCAGCGGCCTGCACTTCTGCGGCTTCCACCGGATAATCGAGATGAGCCAGCATGACGGTGGCGCCTGCTACTGAAAAGACCAGTGTTTTATCGGAAATATTGATGGAATCGGGCTTCATTTTCCAGTCTGACCGCAAGGCCGACAGGATTTGCTGCGGGTCCGGGGCGATCTTGTCGTTCACCAGCACGCTGGCTGTTACTATTTTCTGAGAATTAGCAGGTTGAGCGGTAACAGCGAAGGACAGGATTATAAAAAAAAGACAAAACAGATGACGCATGGATGTGGTGGTATAATGAACGGTGAGGAATTTCAAAGACCGGGAACGGCCATTACAGGCGGCCAAAAATGCCGCGCTACGCGTCCCGAAACGAATTTACAAGCGTTATATTTCCTTTTCGATCAGATATACGTTGCGGGTGGGCGAGTTGCGGTTGATCATTTCGGCCAGAAAACCGGTGAGGAACAACTGCGTGCCGACGATCAGCGCCAGGATGCCGAAATAGAACAAGGGACGGTCGGCAATACCGACTTCCTTGTACGCAATTTTGGCAAGGCTGAGGTAGACCAAAATAGCAAAACCGATCAGGAAAGACAATATACCCAGCGTGCCGAACAAGTGCATGGGGCGTTTGCCGAATCGACCGACAAAAGAAACACTCATCAAATCGAGCGGGCCGTTGATAAAGCGCTCGAGGCCGAATTTGGTGGTGCCGTATTTCCTGGCGCGGTGCTCCACCACTTTTTCACCGATATTTGTAAATCCCGCCCATTTTGCCAGCACCGGAATATAACGGTGCATGTCGCCATACACTTCCACCGATTTGATCACTTCGGACCGATAGGATTTCAGCCCGCAATTAAAATCGTGCAGGGGAATACCGCTGATCCAGCGGGTGGCGGCGTTGTACAGTTTGGTAGGAATCGTTTTACTCAACGGGTCGTAACGCTTTTGTTTCCAGCCACTTACGAGGTCGTATCCGTCCTGTTTGATCATGCGGTACAGTTCGGGAATTTCATCCGGACTGTCCTGCAAATCGGCGTCCATGGTAATCACCACATCGCCCTGAGCTACTTCGAATGCAGTTTGCAGCGCGGCGCTTTTCCCGTAATTCCGGCGAAATTTGATGCCACGTACGGAAGTATTCGCTTGTTGCAACGACTCGATCACTTTCCAGGAGCCGTCGTTGCTGCCATCGTCGACGAACCATATTTCATAAGCATATGCTTCACGTTCGCAGACGCGGCGAATCCAGGCTTCGAGTTCGGGCAGGCTTTCTGCCTCGTTTTTAAGCGGTATGATGAGAGAGAGATCCAAACTGCTGCGTTTTTGTGTTAGGCGGATTTTGAGGATATGAGTATTTGAAGATATGAGGTTGTGAGTATTTGAGTAACAGAGTAGTTGAAATAAAATACCCGAATCCTCAAATCCTAAAGTTCAAAACTGGTTTTCGGGAGTATCTGAATTTTTGATTTCGGCAATTCTTCCTTTCGCTGGACATAAACCGGCATCAAAGGTTCGGAATCCTTGCTTACAACAACAGGTTTCCGGTGGTTTTTATCACTTTTCAACATACCGCTCCAACGAATGAATAACATTTCCTGCTGCTCTTCCGTCAGTTTCGGGTGCCGGTCATAAAACCCGCGAACCTGACGTTGTCGGCGTGCTTCGAACAAGGTCACAGCGCAAGCCACCGAAATGTTCAGGCTTTCGGCAAACCCGACCTGCGGAATGGTAAAACGCCCATCGCTCAATTCCAGCGCTTCCATACTCACACCATCATCTTCATTTCCAAAGAGCAGGGCTACCGGTTCCGAGAGTTCGCAGTCGTATACAGAAGGCGTATTTTCCCCGGGCGGCAAAGTTGCCAAAATACGGCCATATCGCTGCCTGACCCGGCTAAAACATTCTTCCAGATTTTCAAAATAATAAACGTCGATCCATTTGAAGGTGCCGCCGGAAGTACGTTTGCCCAGCACCAGGCCGCGTTTGTCCAGGTATTGGCGGGTGTAAACCACAAATACTTCGCGTATTCCAACTGCATCACACGAGCGCAGCACCGCACTGATGTTGAGCGGGTCGTAAATATTTTCCAGAATAACCGTCAGATCGGGCTGCGATTGCCGGATAACGGAACGGATCTTCTGTTCGCGGGAAGGCTGCATGTAAAGGAGTTGGGTTGATTAATTGGCAGGTACGAATCCGGTTTTTCCAAATTTCAGCAGGTGCACAAAGGTGTTTTCCACATAATCCGGCTGGTTTCGACCGTCATCTACCGCGCCGGCGGCGAACCGGTTGACAAACTGAAAATCGCCATGGAGCCCGCGAAACGCTTCCGTTCGCAAACGCTCCGGGAAGGAAAGTCCGTAGCGCGACAACATCCTTCCGGTAAACAGGGTAACGTCGTATCCGTTGAAACCGTCGTTGTCGGGAATGGTGCCGGTGGCATCATAAAATTTTTGCTGAAAAGCCTTGATCTGCTGCTGCGTGTAGTCGATGTAGGAAGCCGACGTGATATACACGTTGTTATTCATAAAGAATTCAGGCTCAATGGTTTCGAAGCCGGCCCATTGCGGCATGCCGTACACTTCCACCTGGTTGCTGCCTTTGATGGAATTGAGGTTGCGCAAAAACGCGTTGACAAAATCCTGGCTGGCCCAGGTCGGCAGGATAAAAACGGCGGTACGTCCCGGCCGGAGGTAACGTTTCAGGTCTACTTTTGAAAAGTTGGCCGTTTCATCGGGCACGATCAGTTCGTTGAATACGCTGCCGCCGATCGCATTGTTGGCATTGTGAAAATAAGCCAGGCGGTCCGCTTCCTTTACTTTGCACAGGAGTGTTACCTCGTCGGGGCGGTGGGTTCGGCGCACGTACCGTACGATGGCTTCACAATGCGCACGCAGCGACGGGTTGATCTGTATGAAACCCGGATTTTGTTTGGTCAGGTCGGCCGTCGGCGTTTCCGGAGAAACGATGATTTTCCGCCTCTGTTTCCCCCATTCCGCAAACATCTGAACATGGCTACTGCGTACCGGGCCTATAAAAACTGCTGCTTTTTCCAGTTTTGTATTGGACATAACTTTCTGAAAATCAGCATCATTAGCCTGTGTATCGTATACGTCCACTACAAAATTGGTGCGTTCCTCCCGCGACAACTGGTCGAGCGCGATTTTGGCTCCTGCATAAAACTGGTTGGCCAGTTCACTTTTTTCCGGTACGATCGTGCCGTCTGACTGTGCTGTCAGGAAAGGCAGCAAAAAGGCTACATGATAGGTGCTTCCTGTGCCCGCACCGGGTTGGGTGCCGGGTGTTCCCGGTTCGTTTTTGATCGGCGGTTTCGGATTCGCTGGATTGGTCCATCGAACCGTATCCATCGGTGCGGTGGGTGTAGGTCGCGTCGGCGCCGGGCGATTCGGTTGATTCGGCCGGGGGCGGGTCGTCACGCCTGTCCGGCTCGGCGGATGACAGGCGGTCCAGACAGCCGCCAGCAGGATATAGAAGAGTAGTTTTTTCACAGTAATTGATGGTTGAGGAAGGCGGGTGGTTGAGATTGTTGAGGGTTGAGAATGTTGAGGTGTTGAGATTGTTGAGGGTGCATTGCCCTTGGAATCAATTTTAGGTTTGCCAAGAGCAATGCACCCTCAACAATCTCAACACCTCAACATTCTCAACCACCTGCCTTTTTGGTGTTCTTATAACCCATTTCAAGCAGCAGTTTCATCACTTTTTCGCGGTGATTGCCCTGAATAATAATAACGCCGTCTTTGGCATTTCCGCCCGCAGCACACTTATTTTTAAGGGTTTTGGCCAGCTCCGCCAGTGCTTCGTCGGAGCCTTCGAACCCCTTGACTACTGTCGCTTCTTTACCACCTTTCACACGTTCCAGCCAGATGCGCAGCACTTGTCTGGCAGCGGGGCCGGTTTCAACGGGTTCCGGATCGGGCTGGAGTTTGAAATCAGGATCGGTGGAAAACACCAGGCCTCCGAGTCCTTCCAGAGAATTGAGTGATTTTTGTTTAGACATACAACTAAAATGTAGGAAATTTTGAGGGTGATTGGTTTTACGTTTTCTGTTCTAAACACTAAACACAAAAAATCAAACACCCTCGACATTTTAATAGCCCCACTTGATCCGGCGACTGAACCCGCCGGTACGCTGAGGAACGAGAATATGCAACGCTTTGTGCTTCATTTCAAATATCAGTTCGCCGCCCTGCACCAGCCCTTCCCCATCCAGGTGGGTATAATTTTTACCTTCCGTAGAAATCCGTACCCGGCTGGCGGTAAAATGTTCTACAAAATCGGCATCGTAAATTTTACCGTTCAAGGTGGCGGGTACAGCGGCGAAATACTGCCAGCGGGGAGCGTCTTTGAGGATCACCACTTCGAACAAACCATCGTCCATGAGCGCGTCCGGAGCGATCTGGACGTTGTATCCGTACATGGGGCCGTTGGCTACCGTAATAGCAAAACACTTTTCCGTGATCGATTTTCCATCCATTTCGATGGTACATTCAGACGGCGTGTAAGTGAGCCCCGCCTCTACTGACTTAATGAGGTAAGGGATAAATCCGCGCCAGTTGCTGCCTTTCATCCGATTGCTCACCAGTCCGTCGAAACCGATGCCGGCCAGGTTGATAAAAGGCCGGCCGTTCATCATACCGACGTCGATGGTTTGTTTTTTGGCCGTATTCAGTTTCCGGATGGCGCCATCGACGTCGCGGCCGTAACCGAGGTGCATAGCCAGCCCGTTTCCGGAGCCGGCCGGCACGATCCCGAGCAGGGCATTCGTTCCGATGAGGGCAGAGGCCACCTCGTTGACGGAGCCGTCGCCACCTACCGCCGTTATAATATCGTAGCCTTCGGCTACGGCCTGGAGCGCCAGTTCGCGGGCGTGGCCGGCGCGTTCGGTGAATTTGAAATCGTATTCGAAGCGGTCGGTATCCAGGTGTTTTTCGACACTTTCGCAGATGTGTTTCTGCAAATTGGTGCCCGCTTTGGGATTGACAATGAATGTGATACGTTGTGGGTGAAGCATTCCTGTCAAAACTTCACCTTTCATGTACGGCTGTATACGCTGCATATTATGATATCAATTCTTTTCTGCCTTGCAAATAGGTGCGCCACCTTTCGAGCACCGTCTCCATGTCTTTCGGCAATTCGGATTCAAACCGAAGAAATTCGCCCGAACGCGGGTGCTTGAAGCCGAGTACTTTGGCATGCAGAGCCTGGCGCGGCAGCAGTTTGAGGTTGCTTTCTACAAACTGCTTGTATTTTGAATAAAGTGTCCCCTTTAAAATCTGGTTTCCACCATATCTCGGGTCTCCAAAAAGGGTATGCCCGATAGATTTCAGGTGTACCCGAATCTGGTGTGTACGGCCCGTTTCCAGCTGACATTCAACCAACGTGCAATAATAAAACCTTTCGATGGCGCGCCAGTGCGTAACGGCCCATTTGCCGTCTTCGGCGTCGGGGAAAGTCATAAACAAGCGCCGGTCGTTTGGGTTGCGTCCTATGTTGGCACGAATGGTACCGGAATCCCCTTCCATATCGCCCCAGACAATTGCCTGGTAACGGCGTTCGATGGTATGGTGAAAAAACTGGTTGGCAAGGTGCGTCATGGCAAAATCCGTTTTCGCTACCAGCATTAACCCGGTCGTGTCTTTATCGATCCGGTGTACGATGCCGGCCCGGTTGGCTTCATTACCGTCCTTAACAGGCAGTTCTTCCTTTTTGGATTCCATCAAATGCCACACGACGGCATTAACGAGTGTGCCATTGGGAATACCTACGCCCGGATGCACGGCAAGACCGGCGGGTTTATTGATCACCATAACATCCTCGTCTTCATATACGATGTCGAGCGGGATGTTTTGCGGCTGGATCTGATAGGTCTCCTCCAGAGACCGCGGCAGGATGATCGATATGATATTGCCCGGCTTAACCTTGTAATTGGGCTTCACATCCATCTCGTTCACTTTCACGGAACCAGCCTTGATGGCGGTTTGAACCTTGCTGCGGGAACGATGCGCCAGTCGGTCGATCAGGAATTTATCCAGCCGGATCAGCGACTGTTTGGGGTCTGCCACAATCTCATGCCGCTCGTATAATTCGTCCCCCTGCGAGAGGTCTTCCACGTCGTCCGTCTCCTGAAAAGCGGTGTCTGCAATATCTTCCGGAGGTACATCTCCTGTGATTGGATGTTTCTGGTTCATTTCGGTGCTCATTGGTCAAATTTGATTTTCGATGCAAAAGTAGCGCATTTACCACGCATCCTCGGTAACATTGTAACACCTTAACTGAAATGAATGTTAGCAACGTGTGGAAAACCGGGGGATAACTAAACATGCCGGGATGCGGTGGTTTATAACCGGCAAATTTATCTTTGCCCGCTTTCCCTGCTGTAAAATGTCGGGAAAACTCCGGTTACTACTTGATTATCAAACCATTCGTACCAAAAAATGCGCACGACCATGCTGAAAGATATGGGAAAAGTCATCACGATTGCCAACCAGAAAGGCGGTGTAGGCAAAACGACTACCGCTATCAACCTCGCTGCTTCCCTGGCCATTCTTGAAAAAAAGGTCCTGCTCATCGACGCAGACCCGCAGGCAAACGCTTCTTCGGGCGTCGGCCAGGCCGACACTTCCGATTTCGTCAGCCTGTACGATTGTCTGGTACAGGGAACGGATCCCCGGAAAGCGATCATGAAAACGGAAACGCCGAACCTCGACCTGCTGCCCTCGAACATCGACCTGGTGGGCGCCGAACTGGAACTGGTAGACCGTCCGAACCGCGAATACATCCTTCGCGGTATCGTAGGGGAAATTCGCCAGGACTACGACTACATTTTTATCGATTGCCTGCCTTCGCTGGGTCTGATTACCGTGAATGCACTGGTGGCTGCCGATACGGTACTGATTCCGGTACAATGCGAAATGTTCTCCTTCGAGGGTCTGGCTAAACTGAAAAACACCATCACGCTGATCAAACAGGGATTCAACCCCAACCTGCAGGTAGAGGGATTGCTCATTTCGATGTACGACAGCCGCCTGCGCCTGGCCAACGCCATCGTGGAAGAAGTACGGAATAGTTCCAACGACTACGTATTTGAAACCATTATTCACCGCAATTCGCGCGTAGCGGAAGCGCCGATGTCGCACACACCCGTGGCGCTGTACGACGTGAACAGCAAAGGCGCTACCAACTTTTTCAACCTGGCCGAAGAGTTTTTGCGGCGTAATTGATTGATTTTGAACATGGCAAAGAAATTTGATACCGGCGGCATCAAAACCCTGCTGGGTAATTCCGCAAAACTGGAAAAAGCCGTACAGGAAAATCCGCAGGAAGTGGTGCGTGAACTCGCCACCGCTGTGGCCCTGCTGCCGATAGAACAGATCCACGCGAACACGGGACAGCCCCGCCAGAAGTTCGATAAGGATGCGTTGCAGGAACTGGCATCCAGCATCGAAGCGCATGGTATTATCCAGCCGATCACGGTGCGCCGTTTGCAGGACAAAGAATACCAGATTATTTCCGGTGAACGCCGTTTCCGCGCCAGCCAACTGGCCGGCCTGACGGAAATTCCCGCTTATGTGCGCATCGCCAACGACCAGGAATTACTGGAAATGGCGCTGATCGAAAACATTCAGCGCGAAGACCTGAACGCCTGGGAGGTTGCCATTTCATACGGCCGCCTGAAAGACGAATTCGCACTGACCGACGAAATGCTTTCCACCCGCGTCGGCAAGCAACGCAGCACGGTGACCAACTACCTGCGCCTGCTTCGTTTCGAAGGTGACGAAGACATTAAACGGGGCCTGATCGAAGAAAAAGTCTCCATGGGCCACGCCCGTGCACTGGCCGGTGTAAGCGATTTCGCGCTGCGTAACTCCCTGTATCACAAGATCGTATCCGAGGATTTGTCAGTACGCGCCGTGGAAGCGCTTATCGCGAGTTACCAGGAAAATAAAAAAGGTAAGGAATCTGCCCCGGACAAAAGCCTGCCGCCGCACCTGCGGGATATCCAGGATAAATTCAATGCGTTTTTCGGTGGCAAAGTGCAACTCAAACGCGACGATAAAGGCAAAGGACAACTGGTGGTTTCGTTTAAAAACGACGCGGAGTTGAACCGGCTGATTGACCTGATAGAACAGGATTAGAAG
>ERZ795056.1040-NODE-1040-length-33074-cov-9.128078_pt1 | contig 33074 bp, 31 predicted proteins | sample MGYA00375140_ERZ795056 | MGnify/ENA primary metagenome ERZ795056 (study PRJEB30185, sample SAMN05720227) | activated sludge metagenome | isolation source: Anaerobic digester | place: USA | collected 2015-03-09 ...
ACACGTTAAGCGACACTCTTTCCCTACACGACGCTCTTCCGATCTTCGGGGTCGAGGTTGGGATTGGCGGAGGTGAGGACGGGGATCTCGGCGCCGGAGGTGAAGTGGAGCGGGTCGACGGTGGAGTAGTAGCCCCAGCCGCTGCCGCCGTAGAGGTTGCCGAGGGTGGGGGCGCGGAAGCCGGTGCCGTAGGAGCTGCGAATGAGGATGGCTTCGACGGGCTGGTAGCGGAGGCCGGCGCGGGCGTTGGCGCTGTTGAAGGTGGCGCTGTCGCCGGAGCGCAGGTCGCGTGCCGCGATGCGGTCGGTGCGGCCGCCGAGGGTGAAGTCGAGGGCGTGGAGGAGCGGGGCGGAGTGGTCCTTGCTGGCGAGCGGGACGACGAGCTCGCCGAAGGCGGCGCGGGTGGTGCGGCGGCTTTCGCTTTCGGAGGCGCTGCCAAACCCGAGGAGTTCGCCGGCCTTGACGGTGGCATCGACCTCGCGGGTGAGGCGGGTGCGGTTGAGCTCGCCGCCGAGGGCGAGCATGAGGTCGCCGGCGGGCAGGGCGAAGAGCGGGCCGCTGACCTTGGCGTCGATCATGTCGAGGTCGGTGGTGTCGGTCACGCGGCCCTGGCGCTCGGCGCGGAGGAGGGCGGCGGTGTTGTCCCAAGAGGAGCCGTTGAGGGTGCCGGTGGCGGCGGTGGCGAAGGGGTTGAAGGCACCGGACTCGATCTCGGGCAGGAGGGAATCGACGGTGACGTCGTGCATCAGGTCGTTGATCTCTTCGGTGCGGATACGGCCGGCGGCGATTTCATAGTTCCAGTTTTCGAGGAACCGGCCGCGGGCACCGGCGAGGGCGCGCGTGAGGCGTTTATCGAAATGATCGAGGCGGTTGCCCAGCGGGACTGTGCGGTAGCGGACGAGGTCGAGGGTGTCGGCGTCGACGGGCAGGTAGGGGCCGGCCTTGGCGGCGTCGAGCAGGTCGCCCTCGATGAAGATGGGCGAGGCGGCGAGGCCGTTGTCGGTGATCTGGCGGGTGTGGGTGAGCTCGACGAAGGGCTGGAAGGCTTCGGAGACCTGGTAGTCGGCGGCGAGGTGGAAGCTGGTGCGGTCCTGGCCGGGGATGCTCGGGGCGGTGGAGCGGAAGTCGTAGGCGTCGTTGTTGAAATCGAACTCACGGTAGTCGGCGAGCGAGGCGGGCGCGCCGACGCCGTCGCGCAGGATGAGCTGGGTGCCGTCGGTCAGGTCGATGCGGCCGGGGAAGGTGGAGGAGCCGGCGAAGATGCCGCCGTCGGCGCGGTTGTCGGAGCTGTGGGAGACGGCGCGGTCGTCGGCGTAGATGGTGTCTTTTTCGAAGCGGTTGGCGACGACGACGACGTGACCCTTGCCGGAGGCGAAGGGTTTGCCGGCGACGACGCTGGCCTGCCACTGGCTGCCGTCGCCGTGCGTGGTGGCGCCGTAGCCGGTGGAGAACTCGACGCCGTCGTAGTCCTTTTTGAGGATGATGTTGACGACGCCGGAGAGGGCGTCGGCGCCATAGACTGCGCCCGCGCCGTCCTTGAGGACTTCGATGCGCTCGATGGCGGCGAGGGGGATGGAGTTGAGGTCGGAGAAGCCGCCGGAGCGGCGGCCGTTGACGAGGGTGAGGGTGCCGTTGAGGGCGCGGAGATTGGCGGAGGCGCGCCCGGTGCCGCCGTTGCTGTCGAGCTCGGTGCTGGCGTCGCCGAAGAAGCTGGGGATGGAGCGCAGGGCCTCGGCGGCGTTGGCGGCGCCAAAGGCGGTCATCTCCATGGGCGTGAAGACGGCCACGGGGGCGAGCGAGGCATCGGCCGCTTGCGGGAGCAGGGTGCCGGTGACGACAAACTGGTCGAGGGCGACCTCCTCTTGGGCGGCGGGCGCGGGAGCGGCCGCGGGTGTTTGGGCCGTGAGGGCGGCAGAGGAGATCAAGGCAAGGCTGGCTCCGACCAAGGGACGGAGGCGGCCCCGCGCGAAGCGGAGGGGACGGACGGTCATGTGCAGAAGCGAGAGAGTACGAGGAAGCGAGAGAGTACGCGTCGGCTTGAAGCGCGACGTGCGAGCAAATGCAAAGGAGCGCGCACGCGGGGAGCAATGCTTTACGTTTAATTGACAGATGGCGGTGCCGGAAATCTGACGGCGTGCGAGGGTGGGGAAAATGGGGGGGCGTTAACGCAACCGAGCGACTTCTTTCATTTCAGAGTTGCATACCGGCGATTTTGCGCCGGTTTTCTGAGGAGTTTGAGCCATCGCTTGATGAGTTCTCTTCGGGCGATGCGCCTTCAGTAAAACCCTCCGGTAAAAGACACCTTCCCAACCATGAGTACTAAACGCAATCCCTCCACGCCGCTGAGCACCAACAAGCAGTTGCTTGCTTGGGTCGAACAGACGGTCGCCCTCTGCCAGCCTGACCGCGTCCACTGGGTCGACGGCTCCCAAGAGGAAAACGATGCTCTGTGCGCCGAACTCGTCGCCGCGGGCACCTACATCAAGCTGAACGAAAAGCTCTGGCCGGGCTGCTTCTATGCCAAGTCCGATCCGGGTGACGTCGCCCGCGTGGAAGAGCGCACCTTCATCTGCTCCAAGAAGAAGGAAGACGCTGGTCCGACCAACTACTGGGCCGACCCGACCGAGATGAAGGCCAAGCTCACCGGCCTGTACAAGGGCTGCATGAAGGGCCGCACGATGTACGTGCTGCCGTTCTCGATGGGCCCCATCGGCTCCCCGATCAGCCAGATCGGCGTCGAGCTGACTGACAGCGCCTACGTGGTCACCAACATGCGCATCATGACCCGCATGAGCTCCAAGGTGTTCGAGCTCATCGACAAGGGCATGTTCTTCGTGCAGTGCATCCACTCCGTCGGCGCTCCCCTGGCCCCCGGCCAGAAGGACTCCACCTGGCCCTGCAACAAGGAAAAGTACATCACGCACTATCCGGAGACCCGCGAAATCTGGTCCTTCGGCTCCGGCTACGGCGGCAACGCCCTCCTCGGCAAGAAGTGCTTCGCTCTCCGCATCGCGTCCAACATGGCTCGCGACGAGGGCTGGCTGGCCGAGCACATGTTGATCCTCGGCGTCGAAGACCCGAAGGGCAACAAGACCTACGTCTCCGCGGCCTTCCCGAGCGCCTGCGGCAAGACCAACTTTGCCATGCTCATCCCGCCCTCGAACTTCAAGGGCTGGAAAGTCTGGACCGTCGGTGACGACATTGCCTGGATCAAACCCGGCAAGGATGGCCGTCTCTACGCCATCAACCCCGAGGCCGGCTTCTTCGGCGTCGCCCCGGGCACGTCCCTCAAGACCAACCCGAACGCGATCTACTCGCTCCAGAAGAACACCATCTTCACGAACGTCGCGCTCACTCCGGACGGTGGCGTCTGGTGGGAAGGTATGACCGACGAGGCTCCCGCCGAGCTCACCGACTGGCAGGGCAAGAAGTGGACGCCCGCCATCGCCAAGGAAACCGGCGCCAAGGCCGCGCACCCGAACGCCCGCTTCACCGCTCCGGCGTCGCAGTGCCCGACCATCGATCCGGCCTGGGAAAACCCCGAGGGCGTTCCGATCTCCGCCTTCATCTTCGGCGGCCGCCGCCCGACGACCATGCCGCTCGTGTTCCAGAGCTTCAACTGGTCGCACGGCGTGTACCTCGGCGCCACCATGGGCTCCGAGATGACCGCCGCCGCTGCCGGCACCATCGGCCAGGTCCGTCGCGACCCGATGGCTATGCTGCCCTTCTGTGGCTACAACGTCTCCGACTACTTCGCCCACTGGCTGTCCATGCAGAAGCGTGGCCTCAAGCTCCCCTCGATCTTCCACGTCAACTGGTTCCGCAAGACCGCTGACGGCAAGTTCATGTGGCCGGGCTACGGCGACAACATGCGCGTGCTGAAGTGGATCGTCGACCGCGTCTCCGGCAATGCCGCCGCTGTCGAAACCCCCATCGGCTTCGTCCCCAATTACGAAGACATGGAGTGGGCCGGCCTCGAGTTCACCAAGGCCGACTTCGAGCAAGTCATGGCGTTCGACAAGGACGCGTGGGCCAATGAAGTCGTCAGCCAGGAAGAATTCTTCTTCAAGCTGCGCGACCGCCTGCCGAAGCAGCTGCTCAACGAGCGCCAGTCGCTCGTGAACCGCCTGTAATCGCACGCGATTTCGCCCGATTCTCAAAGCCGCGCCGCAAGGCGCGGCTTTTTCGTTTTTTGACCTTGGTGGAAGCGCCTAAAAATGTAAGACCTAGTGACGATTTCTCCTCTTCACATGGCCACCGCTTTATTTGCTCGGGAAAAACTCATCGCCACCGCCCGCTCCCTCCCGGCCGCGCCGCAAGTCCTTACGGAACTAGGTCAACTGTTGCAGGATATAAATGTGGAGCTGGATCAGATTGCCGACCTGCTCAAGCGCGATGCCGCTTTGGCCGCCCGCATCATCCGCATCAGTAACAGCACGGTGTTTGGTGGTAGCGGTCGGATTGCCGCCATCGAGGAAGCCGTCAACCGCGTGGGCTTCAGTGAGGTGTATCGACTGGTGGGCATCGCGACCACCAGTCGCCTCGCCGATCGCGCTCTGGCCTATTACCAGGTCGATGCCGAGAAACTGCGCGAGCACATGTTTTGCACGGCTGTCGCGGCCGAGACCATTGCCGAACTCGCCGGCGTCAGCTCGCGCGACGCCTACACGGCTGGCCTCATGCGCTCCATCGGCATGCTCATTCTGGACCGGGTGGCACGCGAGAAACTGATCCTTTCCCAAGCCTACGATGGCGCAAAGTACCAGGGCTACCTCGAGTGGGAAGGTCAGCTCTTTGGCATCGGCAACGCCGAAGTGACCGCCCTCATCCTCGAAGACTGGCGTTTCCCGCCCGAGCTGATCGAGGGTCTGCGCCATCACTACCTGCTGGGAGACGAATCCTACGGCAACCGCTTCGCCTGCCTGCTCAACCTCGCGGGCCATGTGGTCAATGAGGTCGGTTGCGCACTCCCTGGCGAGCTCCCGTACTGGACGCCCTCGCCGCGTAAATTCGAGGCTGCCGGATTCCGCGAAGAACGTCTGGGCGACGCCATCGAGCGCACCCGGGAGCGTTTCGAAAAGCAACGCAGTTCCCTGCACGGCGCCTGAGCCGCCCCTCTGCCGGCTCAGCCCGCTTGCCCGCGCTGGCGTGCAGGCTCGCGTGGACATTTTGCCCGCCCGCCTTCTTTGTCGTGCCATGTCCGACGAGATTCCCTTCACCATCGTCTCCCAACTCTGCTTTGTCGGCAGGGAGGGCGGGCTGGTGAAGACGCTCTCCGGTTTTCAAAAAGGGCGGCACACGCTGCCCACGGCGGTCAACGACACCACACTCGCCTTCCTCGCCAAACTTTGCGCGGCCGATCTGGCGGAGCACGCCGAGGCGCGTTTCCAGCAGATCCGCGCCGGGCTCGGCTACAAGCGCCGCGAGCTCACGCTCTCCGTCCAGAGCCCCGCTGCGCTGCTCACCGCCGCCGGCTTTTCGTTTGAGATGGCCTATGGACTCGAGGAGGCCGACCCGTCCCGGTACACCGTCACGCATACGCTCCGCGGCCTGCGCGATCCGGCGCTCGCCCGGCACCCGGCGTTTGATGCGACCTTTGCCGGCACCTTTTCGGAAATCTCCTTTGGGCTGAGGCGCGGGGCACAGGTGGAGGCGGTGATCGATGCCATCGAGGGCCTCGACCGCGAGGACGGCCTGACGGTGGACTATCCGTCGGATTGCCACGAGTGCACGGTCTCGGTGCCGGGGGTCGAAGCTCAGGTGCGGTGCACAGGTGAATCGCTCGACCTGGTCTTCAACCGGGCCGGATCGCCGGCCGAGTTGATCGACGGGTTTGCGGCGGTGCGGCTGGCCTTTTCGCTCGATCCAGAGCTGGCCGGGCTGATCGGCTGAGGAGTGGTGGGCCCTGCGGGATTCGAACCCGCAACCAAGGGATTATGAGTCCCCTGCTCTAACCGTTGAGCTAAAGGCCCGAGCCCAAGAACGGCCAGACTGCGGCGAGGCCCTCCGCACTCAAGAGGAAAGACTTGGAAAAACGTTTCGACCGGCCGCCGGGCCGCAATTGCCCGAAAGGGCCTTTCGCGGGCGCTCAGACAGGCTCGATGTCGCTGTCGTCGCTGAGGACCTCGGGTTGCTGGTAGGCGGGAGGCTCCTGGTTGCCGGAAAGATGTTGTTCGACTTGTTGGACGAATCTCGCAGGCGCCACAGCCGGCTCAAGGTAGGCGGTGCATCCGGCGGCCAACGCTTTTTCGCTTTCGGCGAGCAGCGTGTGCGCGGCCATCGCGAGGATCGGGACGCCGCCGACTTCGTGGTGCTTGCGCAGTTCGCGGGCGAGGGCGTAGCCCTCCATCTGTGGCAGCCCGAGATCGAGAAGGATGAGGTCCGGGCGGAGGGTGGTGGCCATGCGAAGCCCCTGTACGCTTGTCTCGGCGCCATAGACACGGTGCCCTTGCGATTCCATGAGTGCGCGGGTTTTTTCGAAGCGTTGCGCGTCGGCATCGATGGCGAGGATTTTGGCTTTCATGGCGGGGAAGGGGGCTGCGTTCTGTAGGCTAATTATAAGAAAATCAGAACGTCCGGCGTGGCGAGGGACGGTGCGATTTCCTTCCGGGGTGGCACGGGCACGGGGCCGATGACGGGCTTTTTAGCGGGGTGGCGCAACGTGGCCTTGCGATGCGCCGGCGAATCGCCTCAGCTGAAAGTCTTATGCGCCATTTGCGATTGTTGCTGGGGTTGTTGGGCTTCGTGGCTGCCGCGCAGCCCGTCGTCGCGCAGCGTGAACTTTTTACGCCCGAAGAGCTGGCGGTCGTGGAGCAGAAGTGGCCCGAGGCCAAACGCGGCCCGATGTCGCTGCGCTACATCGTCCATGACGAGGGGCAGGGCGAACCTGCGGGCCCGGGCGACCGGGTGACCGTGAATTATCGCGGTACGTTCCTCGATGGCCGTCTGTTCGACGAGACCGGAGGCGGCCGGCCGCCTTTTGTTTTCCGAGTCGCGCGTGGCGAGGTGATCCCGGGCTGGGATATCGCGATGCAGATGATGCGCGAGGGTGGAAAGATGCTCGTGATCATCCCTCCTGAGATGGCGTATGGTACGCGTGGCGACCCGCCCCGGGTGCCGCGCCGTGCGACGCTCGTGTTTGAGATCTCGCTGGAGAAAATCGAGCGCACCACGACGCCCCCGCCGCCACCCCCGCCGCCGCCACCGAAGAAGAAAAAGTGGTGGAGTCTCGAAAAGACCCAGTGAATTTTTCCGAGCCCGTCTCCGATCTGGAGGCGGGCTTTTTTATGGGTGCAGAGATGGCATTTTCCGCACGGCAGGGTTTGCGGGGTTGACGTGTCTCCAGATCATCCTGCTCATGGGCAAGGCACGCGCAGCCTCCGCGGATGTCTGGCCGAACCCTTGAACCCTGAGAAAGACCATGCCCATGAACCTGCCCATTCCCGCAATCCCCGCCGAACTCGTCTCCCATTTGCAGGACTTGATTTTTGTTGGCCTGGTCGTGGCGCTTTCGATCGGCGCGTCGGTGATCGTCGGCCGTGTCGTCGAGTGGTTTGCGGTGCGTTTGCAGGCGCCACGCCTTTCGCTGCGGCCGCTGGTGATCACGGGACGCTTTCTGGTGCTGGTGGTCGCGATCAGCTCCTGCGCGGATCATTTTTTCGGGGTCGATTTCTTCGCGCTGATGGGCGGCGTGCTGGCGTTGATCGCAATCGGTTTTTTCGCAGTCTGGAGCACGCTCAGCAATGTGCTCTGTTCGCTTTTCCTGCTGACGGTGCGCCCGTTTCAAGTGGGCGATGAAGTCGAGTTGTTGCCTGACCCGGTGCGCGGGCGCGTCACCGATCTCAACCTGTTCTTCACGACGCTGGCGACGGATGACGGTCGCCTTGTGCAGATCCCCAACAACCTGTTTTTCCAGCGGGTGGTGGTGCGGCGGCGCACGGCGGTGGCCTTGCCGCTGGGCGAGCATTTCGCGCCGTCGCCTTCCAGCACGCCGCCGGCCGAGCCGCCACGCTGACGGCTTGGCGTGTGGCCACAAAAAACCCCGCGCGGCGTGCGCCGGCGGGGTGAGGGGGCTGGCCCGGGTTGGCAGGGTTTACTGCCAGTCGAGCACGAGGCGGGTGTAGTAGAGCGTGTCGAGCTTCTTGCGGTCGTCGATCGGACGGCTGTTGTACTGGTTGCTCACGCCCATGCGCAGTTTCCAGAAACCGGAGGCGATCGGGAGCTCCAGCGCGGAGTCGTGCGTGAGGCGGTAGTCCGCGAAATCCTCAAAGGAGGGGATGAACTGCACGTCGTTGATCAGCTTCAGATAGCTGTTGATATCGAGCTTGTGGTTCAGGCCGGTGGAGAGGACGAAGCCGTCGTTGTTCGGGGTGTCGTCGTCGTAGGACTCGAAACGGTAACCGGCACCGAGGCGGCCCACGAGGAGCTGGTGCGGCTTCTTGATGAGCCGATAGCTCATGCCGGCGTCGCTGGTGCTGCGCAGGTCCACGCCCGCGACCTTGTCGCTGGCGAGCTCGCTGCGGACATACCAGCCGGCGCGTTCGCTGAAGAAACTCGAGTAGTCCACACCGGCCCGCATCTGGTCGGTGCTGGTGGTCTTGACGCCATCGGTGTCGGTGCTGGTGGCGTAGTTGTAGTCGCCGTAGAATTTGAGCTCGTCCTGCGGGCTGCCGAGGGCGGCCACGAAGCCCATGCCGGCGCCGGTGCTCTTGGCGTTGCCCGTCTTGCCGACGATGTCGGCCGAGACTTGGAACTTCCACTTGCGGCGCATCGCCGTGACCTGCGGGTCTTCCTTGCCGGAGCCCCACGAGGCGGCGACCTTGCCGACCGAGGTGGTGATGGTGCCGTCGGCGCCGACGATCTGGATGGCGCCGTTTTCGGTGGCCACGCGGCCATCGATGCGGGTGCCGCTGGCCAGGCGCACGGAGAGTTCGCCATCGGTCGAGATCGCAGAGACCTCCGATTGCACGATGGTGAGGTCGCCGGCGTAGTCGGTCGTCAGGTAGATTTTGCCATCGGCGATCTTGGTGACCTTGCCGACGAGCCTGGCGCCGCTGGCGGTCTCGACGACGTCGGCGCGGGCAAACACGGCGAGGATCATCGAGATCAGCAGGAGGGGGAGGGTTTTGATGTTACTTTGCATGATGAAAAGAAGGGCGGTCGGTAGTGAAGGAGCGGAAATCCGGCCTATGTCGAGTAGATGCAAGCTCTACGCATAATTACTCCTCGGGCTCGGGGCTGGACAGTATGGGGGCGCGCATCTTGAGATGCCGCGTCATGGCCCAATCCTCTACGCTTCGCCCCTCGCTCATTGTCGCCGATCGCTGGCGCGACTACCAGTTGATCGACACGGGCGACGGCATGAAGCAGGAGCGCTGGGGGGCGCACACCCTCGTGCGCCCCGACCCCCAGATCCTCTGGCCCCGGCATGGCAAGACCCCCGGCGCCCGCTGGGACGGCTGGGATGGCTTTTACCACCGCAGTCAGGAGGGCGGCGGCAAATGGGAGTACCGGCGCCCGCTGCCCGAGCACTGGACCATCAATTACGATTCCCTGAAGCTGCGCTTCAAAATCCGCCCGACGAGTTTCAAACACACCGGGCTGTTTCCCGAGCAGGCCGTCAACTGGGAGTGGTTCAGCGCGAAGATCAAGGCCGCGCGTGCGGCCGGTCGTGAGGTGAGCGTGCTCAATCTTTTCGGCTACACCGGCGCGGCGAGTTGTGCCGCAGCCGCCGCCGGCGCGAGCGTCTGCCATGTCGACGCCGCCGAGGGCATGGTGAAATGGTGCCGCGAAAACGCCGCGCTCAGCGGTCTCGAATCGGCCCCGATTCGCTACATCGTCGATGACTGCCAGAAATTCGTGCGCCGCGAGCTCAAGCGCGGGCGCCGCTACGATGCGATCATCATGGACCCGCCGACATACGGCCGCGGCAGCACCGGCGAGATGTGGCGCCTGGAGGATCACCTCTGGCCTCTCTTGTGCGAGTGCCGCGAGGTGCTCAGCGACAGTCCCCTGTTTTTCCTGGTCAACGCGTACACGGCCCGGCTCTCCCCGACCGTCGTCGCCAACCTCCTCGCCGAGCTCCTCGGTGAGCGTGGCGGCGAGATCACGGCGGGCGAGGTGGGGCTACCCGTGCAGGTGGATGGCAAGGTCCTGCCTTGCGGCATCTACGGCCGCTGGGAGGCGTGAGCGGCTGGCTTAGCGCAGGGAGGTGCGCAGCCGCGCAAACCGCCGGTTGGCCTCCTCGGCGGCTTCTTCGACTTGCGCATCGCTCATCCCCGCCGCCGCCAGTTTGCGCGGTGACAGCTCCCAATGCCGCCGCTCGCCCGGCAGATCGAAGCCCGCGACGGCCGCCAGCCGTCCCGCCAGGTTGAGCAGGCAGGCAAAGCGGTTGTCCAGATCCTCCTCGCGCAGCAGATAGTGGTCGCGCACCCCATTGATGATCTCCTGAGGAAACCACCAGTCGGCAAAGACCAGCGCCGCCACGTCGCAGTTGGTGACGCCAAAGGTGCGCCCCTCCCAGTTGACGTAGGATCCGTGGAGGGCGTGGTCGTAGGGCTCCAGCGCCGGCATCCGGCTCGCCAGCCGGTCGAGGATCAGGATGCCCAGCGGACGCATCAGCCCCCCGGTGTATGCGTTGCGCGGGTCCATCTCGGAGACCTCCGCCAGCGCCTCGCTCGCGAGCGCGGTGTAGAGCATGTGCTCGTGCAACAATTCCGTGGAGACGCCGTAAAACGCCAGCGGGTTTTCCGCGAGCCGCTTGCTCGTGATCAGGCCGACGATCCGGTGCACTTCGCTCAGGCCGACGCGGTTGACGGCTTCGTCGATCGAGCCGATCCGCGCCGTGCCGTGAAATACGCTGTTGCTGATGTGCATGAGCCGCGCGGTCAGCGGGCCGTCGCGCTTGATCAAATCCGCCACCTGGCCGAGGTCCACGTTGATGTCTTCGATCAGCTGGCTGAGGCGCGCGAGGACCTTGGGCGCGGGCGGCAGGGTGCGCGCGATTTCGAGCAGTTTCTCTCGGGAAAACGATGCAGTGGCTTCAGCCATGTGGGGGCGCGGAAAGCGTCCGCCCTCTTTCGAGCCGGATCAAGCCCGGACCTTTTCAGGTGCCGTAGAGGCGGTCTCCGAAATCGCCAAGGCCTGGCAGGATGTACTTGCGCGCATCGAGGGCGCGATCGACCGCCGCCACGTAGACGTGCGTGTCGGGATGCGTTGCCCGGACGGCCTCGACGCCCTCGGGCGAGGCCACGATGCAGATCAGGCGCGGGGCGATGGCGCCGGCTTGGATCACGAGGTCGATGGCCTGGCTGGCCGAGCCGCCGGTCGCCAGCATCGGGTCGACGATGAGCGTGCGTGCGCCGGCCATGGGCGGCAGTTTGTGGTAATAACTCCGCGCGCGGGCGGTCTCGTGGTCGCGCTCCAGCCCGATGTAGCCCACGCTCACATCGGGAAACAGATCGACAAACGGCTGCACCATGCCGAGCCCCGCGCGCAGGATCGGCACGACCACCAGCGGCTGCGCGAGCACGCGGCCGGTCGTGGCCTCCATCGGTGTCTCGATGGGCTTTTCGAGAGTGGGCAGGTCGCGCGTCGCCGCGATGGCGAGCAGCAGGCTGAGCTGGTGTGCGAGCGCACGAAACGTCACCGGCTTGGTCGTCCGGTCGCGCAGGTGCGCGAGGAAATGCCCGGCGAGCGGATGGTCGAGGATGTGGAGCGGCATGGGCGTGGTGGGGTCAGGGCGTGAAGACGATGCGGTGCTGCGCCGGCCCAGGCAAAAGCGGCGTGGGCTCCCCGCGCAGCCATGCCTCGTGCCCGGCCTGGTAGAAGGGCGAGAGCGGGTGCCCGCTCTGCCCGGCGGGCGTCTGCAGGATACCTTCGCTCTCCGCACCCGGCGATACCACGAGGCGCTCACTCGCGCCGAATCCGGGCTGGGCCACGCGCGGCATGTGCCGGTCGCCCGCTTGAGGGGCGTCGGGCATGTCGAGGAAGCGGGCGAGGCATCCGGGCAGCGCCGACGAGAGCGGATGGCGGATGGCCGTGCGGTTGTATTGCCCCCAGCGGGCTTGCGCGGGAGTGAGCTTTTCCACCTTCAATTTTTCGAGCGTCGCATCGACGGCAGCCAGCAGCAGCGTATCCCAGTCGGCGTAGTCTGGCGCGAGCAGGTGTGCGGGCTTTTGCTCCAGCAGCGCCCATACCGCGGGCTCGATGTCGAAGGTTGCCCAGCTGAAGCGCTCGTCCTTGGCCGCGCAGGGCGCGAAGATCGGTGTGAGGCTGAGGCGGAGCGTGGCCTCGCGGAATTCGCGGACGAGCCGGTAGCCGGTTGAGTCGGTATCGGCGCGTCCGCTCCAGCGGATGATCTCCTGCAAAAATTCGGCGCGGTTCGGGCGGCCTGAGACGGCGTCCGGTGTGAGCACGCGGCAGGCGAGTTGCTGCCAGCGGGTGAGGAAGCCGGCGCGGTCGTCGAGTTGCACGGCGAGCAGGTCGCCGGGCGTGGCGCGGGTGAGGCGCTCCAGGTCCTCGCGGATCTGGCGGGCGCGGTACGGCGCGGAGTAGCCGCCATCGCCGAGCGTGGCGAGGGCCTCGCCGCCGAGGTGCCGCTGGTTGGCGGAGACGATCTGTCCGGAGGCGCCGGCAACGTGGACCGGGTGCTGCTCCGGCGGGAGGAATCCGTCCCAGCGGCGGTCGCGGTAGGTGCGCAGCGCGGGGAGGCGGCCGTCGAAGCCGATGCGGTTGGGCAGGCGGCCGGCGATGGTCCACGCGGTGGCGCCGGTGCGGTCGCCCACGATGAAGTTGAGCGCGGGCAGGCCGGCTCGCTGGGCGATGGCCACGGCCTCGCGGGCGTCGTCGGCGGTCTCCAGTTGTCCGATGGTGAGGTCGATGGCGTCGGCGCTGTGGGCCGTCCACGCGAGGGCGAGGCGGCGGCTACGCTCGCCTTCGCCGATGATCGGGCCCCACTCGGTCCATTGAGCGGAGAAGGGGACGGGCTCCTCGCCCTTCACTTCGATGAGCGACTGGCGCGTCGTGTATTCGGCGACGTCGCCGGCGCGGCGGTAGAACAGCTCTCGGGCGTCGGTGCTCGGTGGTTCGACGATGATCAAATCGCTCGTGTCGGCGTAGCTATTGGTGAAGCCCCACGCGATGGAGCCGTTGGTGCCGACGAGGACGAGGGGCAGGCCGGGCAGGGTGAGGCCGGCGACGCGGTGCGGGGCGAGCCCGTCGCTCCATTCGAGGACGGCGCGATACCAGGGGCCCGGCACGCGGAGGCCCAGGTGCATGTCGCACGCGAGCAGGGCGGCGCCGGAGGCGGTGCGGGTGCCGGCAAGGGCAAACGCATTGGAGCCGGGCGCGTCGCCTTCAGCCGGGTTTGCCCCGTTATTGGCGGGCTTGGTGGCGCGCAGATTGATCGCCGAGGCGGGTGGGATGTCCGCGAGCGGCGCGCGGGTGCCGTCGAGTGCCTCGTCATCCGGGCCGGAGAGCGGCGCGAAAAAGCGGGCGGCCTGTTCGCCGAGGATGTTGCGCACGGTGGCGTAGTTGCGCTCGTGTTCGCCGGGCGATTGCAGGTCGAGCGTGAGCGCGTAGCCGACGAGGAGGCTGTCGGCCTCGCTCCACGGGCGGGGTGTGGCGCGCAGAAAATGGTATTCCCAGGGCTTCGAGCCGAGGGCGGCGAGTCCGGCGTTGACGCCCTCGGTGTAGCGGCGGAGCAGCGCACGCTGGTCGGCGGGGAGTTTGGCGAGTGCGGCCTCGGCGTAGGCGCGGAAATCGTGGAGTCGGTTGGCGCGGTCGGTTTCGAGGGCGCGTTTGCCGAGGAGTGCGGCGAGCTCGCCGGCGGCGCGCCGCCGCATGAGGTCCATCTGGAAAAAGCGATCCTGGGCGTGCAACCAGCCGAGGGCTGCGGCGAGATCGGGGCGTGTGGAGCCGCGGAGCGTGGGCGTGCCGAGGGCATCGCGCTCGGCCGAGACGGCCGCGGACAGACCGGGCAACGGAGCCGTGCCGTCGAGGCGTGGCAGGCTGGCGCGCAGGCGCGAGTAGCCCCAGCCGGCAAAGCCGAGGCCGAGGAGAAGGGCTGCGCCGGAGACGGCGAGGGCGTGGCGGAGAAAACGGGAACGAGCCATGATGAAGGAGCCGCGAGGCTCCGGTTGATGTACCGGCTGTCTGGCGGAGTGCAATGTCGGGTCGCTTCCGACTCGACGCATCCGAGTGTGGCCGCAAGCTAACCCGATCCTCATGCGCCGTCTCCCCAGATTGTTTCTACCCCAGCTGTTGACCCTGATGTTTTTTGCGCTGGTGGGCGTGGTGGGCTGTGCGAGCAAGCCACCGACGCCCCCTGCGGCCACTGCGGCGGTCGTGCCGGCCATCGCGATTGATGGCCCGCTGGGGCGTCCGACGGCCCCCGGCCAGCTCGCCCCCATCTACCCCGTGATGCTCGGCATCGATGTGCTCGAACAGCAGAATTTCGCCCTCCTGCAGGGCAAGCGCGTGGGGTTGCTCACGCACAGCGCCGGCGTCAACCGCAAGGGCGAGAGCACGATGCAGGTGCTCCAGCGCGCGCCGGGCGTGAAACTCGTTTCCCTCTTCGGCATGGAGCATGGGCTCCGCGGCGAGATCCCCGCCGAGCGCACCTACCCCGACTACGTCGATAAACAGAGCGGCCTGAAGGTGCGCTCGCTCTACAACGGCAAGAGCCGCAAGCCCACCAAGGCCCAGCTCAGCGACCTCGATGTCGTCGTCGTCGACCTGCAGGACATCGGCACGCGCAGCTACACGTTCATCAGCGCGATGCGCCTGGTGATGGAGGGCTGCTTCGAGCAGGGCAAAGAGGTCGTGGTGCTCGACCGGCCCAACCCCCTCGGCGGCCTCAAGGTTGATGGCCCCCTGCTCGACCCTCAGTGGAAAAGCTACGTCGGCGCCTTCCCCACACCCTACGTCCACGGTCTGACCATCGGCGAACTCGCACGCTGGGCCAAGGACCAGCCCGGCATCCTCGAGGTGCCCGACGCCGTGCGCCAGCGCGGCAAACTCACCGTCGTGCCCATGCGCGGCTGGATGCGCTTCATGCGCTGGCCCGACACCGGCCTGAAATGGGTGCCCACCTCCCCCTACATCCAGGACTATGCGGCGGTGATGGGTTACCCGATGACCGGGCTCGGCTGCTACCTCGGCGGCTTCAGCCACGGCGTCGGCTCGCAGTATCCCTTCCGCGGCGTCTCCCACAACACCGTCAAAATCGATGTGATCGAGCGCGAGCTCCAGGCGCTGCGCCTGCCCGGCCTGCGTTTCCACCGCGTGAGCGTTGCCAATAAAAAAGGCGCCTCGCGCATCGGCCTCTTCGTCGAAGTGATCGACTGGGACGAGTGGCGCCCCACCGAGCTGAGTTTTTATCTGATGAAACTCGGCTGCAAACTGGAGTCGAAAAACCCCTACGCCGCCGCCCCGCAGGGCCAGGCCAACGGCTTCCTCCGCCACATGGGCTCCACCACCTTCTTCGAAGCGCTCAAGCGCGACGGCGCCAGGGTCGACGTCGATACCTACATCCGCACCTGGCAGGCGCAGGCGCAGGCCTACCAGCAGAAGGTCCGCCAGTACTGGCTCTACTAAATCACTTATGAAGACACCGATCTGGGCACTCGGGTTTGGCGCGGCGCTGCTCGCGCTCGGCGGCTGCTCGACCAGCCCCGTCTCCGGCGATGCCGGCGAAGCCACCCGCTACACGGTCAACAACACCGAGACCTTTCAACTGCTCGACAAGGCCGTCCAGGCGACCGTCGCCTGCACCGGCCTCATCGAAAGCGTCGGCACCGACGGGCGCCTCGAAGTCGCCGTCAACGTGAAGAACCGCGACACCCGCGCCCAAGTCATCCAGGTCGGCTGCCTCTTCAAACGTGTGCCTACGGCGCTGACCGGTCTCGAAGCTCCCTGGCAGACCGTGAAACTCGACGCCGGCGCGACCGAGACCGTGCGCTTCAAATCCCCCGCCGACGACGCCCGCAGCTACGCCGTCCGCGTCCGCCTGAACCGCTGAGGCGGTTTGCCGCTGCGCCTCTGCGTCATGCCCGCTGCGGCTTGATGCCGAGGGCGACCGCTGCGGCGGTCTGGTGGGCATCGTAGGTGTAGATTTCCGTGAAACTGTGGTGCAATGCCGTGACCAGATGGAGGCAGTCCGCCGACCGTAGGAATATCTGGTCGGGCAAGGTGGTGTAGGTTTTGGCTGCCGATTCGATGATTGTGGAATCGAGCGGCAACCACGTCCAGAATCCGCCCAAGTCGTCGTTGGAGAACTGCCGCACGGCGACCATGAATTGAGCGCGTGTCCATCTGCCTTCGCGGAGTTGACGGTGGAAAACGCCCATGAGCTCGGCCCGCACCAGTTCGGAGAGCGCCACTTGGTCTTCCGATTCGAGCAAGGCCCGCATCGCGGGCGACTCCTTCTCGGCGACGTAGAGTTTGGCCACCGCCGACGTATCGCAGAAAATCATTGCTCAGCGGTCTCCTCGTATTTCGTCGAGAGCCGCCTGTATGTCGTCCACAGGAGTGGCTGCCATCATGGCTTCATATTCGGGCAGCAGCACGCGTGTACGCTGTTGCGGCCTGACGAGCGCCGGATTGGCCAGCACCGCGACCAGTTCGCCTCGATCCGTGATCGGGATCGGACGCTTCGATGCCGCCGCACGGCGCACCGACAGGCCGGTCTCGTCGTGGAGTTGTTTGACTGTGATGACGGCGCTGGAGGGCATAAGTGTAAGAGAGTCTCTTTGTGTCGTTTTGTCAAGAGTCACAGAGTCACTAGCTGGCGTCGGCTTTTTATTCCGTGGCGTTGTCAATTTGCTGCGGCTGCTTTGGCCGTTTTCATCGCGAGATAGATATCTTCTGCAAGATGGGCCTTGCGGAAGATCAGCGGTCGAACATCGCGGTGGCCGCTTTTTACTACTTGTAGTGCTTCGACTTCTAGTAAACCCGTTTGAGCTGCTGGATCCTTGTTCGCAACCCCATTCCCTGTAAAAGAAATTGAAGAGATGCCTGTAAACGACAGCTCAATCCTGCCGTCAATTATCTCTAGGTTTTGTAGGGTGTAAACGCGCGGCTCCTCTGTGCCGACCGCGACTATCACGAGAACGGCCTTATGTTTAGAATGGACGTGCATATAGTATACAGCACCCGGCATATCTATGGCCTCCCACTCGCCGATTAATGTGTCCGCAGTGATCGAGGGGCTCTTTTCAAATGAGTCGATTTCGGCGGAGGCAGTATTGGTGAGCGCGATGGTTAGCCAAATCGAGATTAACCACAGGATATTCGTATGCAGGGGCAGTGCTTTCATTGAGAGTTGTTGAGGCTTTGGCTCTATCAAAAGCTAGAATTTGAGCATCACTCGGATGTTGGGCTATGGGGCGCGTTCGCTAGGGCTAGTGTGGTTCTGAAAGTAGTCCTCCAATGCGCGGATGAGCGGGGCGATTTCCTGCTGAGTCACGGCCCAGACGATCTTGAAATCGACTGCGCCGTAATCGCGGGCGATGCGATTGCGCATGCCTCGCAGGCTCTTGAAGGGCACTCCGGGCAACGCGGCCTCCGTCGTCTGATCGATCTTGTGCGCCGATTCGCCGAGCACGGAAATCCGCAGCGCGACGGCATCGCGCTTTTCGCGATTGTGCCAGAACTCCTCGAAGGTCACGCCGCTGACGTAGTCGCGGATCAGCCGCGCGGACTCCAGCATGTCATGCAGGTAGGCGTCCTGCGACTTGGGCGCGGGTCTAGGCATGGTAGATCTCTTGCGCCTCGGCCAGGATCGAAGCTTGGCGGAACGGATTGGTCATTTCCTCGACCGCGTCGCGGGTCAGCAGGTGGACGGGCACGCCGAGCAGGGCCGCCATCTCCTCTTCCATCGTGAAAAATCTCAGGCCGGGGTTTTGCGCGAACGTCGCGATCAGGTCCACGTCGCTGCCTGGTTTGGCGTCGCCGCGCACGGTCGAGCCAAACGACTCCAAGCGGATGATCCCGACCTCGCGGCAATAGTCGGCGAGTTTCTGGGCAACGGTTTCTGGCGACGGCGGGGTGCGCAACCGGCGGGGCGCTGGCCGCTCGCCGGCGCGGACGGCATTCCAATACGCGACAGACTTGGCGCGGTTGGCCTCTGTCTTGGCCTCGGACCGAGCCTGGCCCCCTTTTCGGCTGAGCGTTGCGTGGTTCACGCCTGTCATCCTAAGCGCTTAGGATTCTCCGTCGAACAATATATTGATAAGTAACACATTTTAATGGCCCGTTTGGATGTGCGAATTCCGCGGCTCCCGCGGTCGTGGATAGGCGCTAAAGCGTGGTCCTCCCAAACGTCGGGTTTTGTTGGGAGCTCACCCATGGGGCTGGCTACTTCGTGAGCCTGCTGATGAGGCGGCACGCACTCGAACCGATTTGCTCGGCAGATTGTCCGGCGAACTCCTGCGGGCGGTAGTACCCTTCGCTGGATAGGCGGGTGAGAATCGGGGTGAGGGCGCGGTTTAGTTCGATGGCTTGCAGGTCGGTCGAGTAGGTGGCGAATGCGGGCGACGCAGTCAGGTCGTGGAAACGGCGGATGAGCGTGAAGAGGACTGCCCAGGGCACCCATTGGGGAAACTCGGCCGGGCCATCCGGCGACCACGTCAGCAGAAAACGCCATTGCTCGCGGGGGGCGATGAAGCGTTTCTCGCGGCCGTCGCGGGTGGCGAAGAGGTGGCCGGAGATTTCGAGTTCGTTGAGGACGTTTTGCACGGAGCCGCGGAAATAGCCGGTTTCGCGGGCGATTTGCGCGGGATGGCCGGACTCGTGAGCCAGCAGCCACGCCAGTACCTCCGCACGCGACTGCATGCCGAAGAGCGCGCGCAGTTTCAGCAGAAACGCGGCGGGGTGGTTCGGGCGTGGCGGCTTGCTGAGGCCGCGCGACTCGATCGGAGGGCGCAGCCAGCCCCAGCGGAGGAACGTTTCGTCCGGCCGAGGCGGTGGCGGAAGATGGGGAAAGAGCAGCGCGGGCTGTGCGGTGGCCGGCGTTTTTTTCGCGAAGGCTTTCCATTTCGCATGAGCCGAGCGCTGCGTCAGGTGTTCGGCGAGGGCGCCGAGTACGGTGGGATCGCCGAGCGAGAGCTCGCGTTGGAGGCGCGCCATGCGGAGGAGGTTGATCCAGTCTCCGTTTTGCTGGAGCCAGTCGGTGGCTTCGTCGAAGAGCCGCACGTCGTGCCGTGCGAACACGGTCGAGGCCAGCAACAGCGCCTCCGGATCGACGGACGCGTTGCCGCTTGGCGCGATGTGCCCGGCGACGCCGAGCGCCGACCACTGCCGCCAGAGCAGATCGAGCATGGCGCGGAGCAGCGTTTCGCTAGAGTTGGTTAACGAGTTCTGCATGGCCGAGGTATTTGAGCATTTCGCCGAGGAGGAGTCGGAAGCCGTCGGAGGGATCTTGCGTGCGCGTTCATCTGGCGGCGTCGAGCAGTTCGTCGGCGCTGGGTTTCAGGTCGAGGAGGTCTTGCAGGTGCCGGCCGCCATCGCGGTCGACGGCGGCATGGAGCTTGAGGAAAATCTGATCCCGCCGGCTGATGTAGCTGATGAGGAGGCGCGGGCCGTAGGCTTTGGGCGTGAGGCGCGCTTGGAGGCCGTCAGGCAGGCCACAGTTGAAGAGGGTCGGATCGGCGACCTGAGCGTTGAGCCAGTCGCGCGGCAGATCGAGTTGCGCACCGACGTCGTTTGCCGCCGCGTGCAGCCATGCGGGCAGGGGGCGCGGGGTGACGAGCTGGTCCGCCTCGATCCGGGCGAGAATGTCCACGTCCTGCGTCGTCATGCGGCTCACCAAACCGAGCGCGAGGAGCGACGAGCCGCCGCAGACAACAAAGTGCTGGGACGGGTGATCTCGCGCCACCAGAAGCTCCCCCAGCAGGCCGAGGGCCCGGTCGAGCATGGCTGGCGTGATCGAGTGCATTGATTTACTTGAAATAATCATATTGGTTATTTCAAGTATAATATAGCACCTGAGGTATGCCCGATTACTCAACGCCGGGCTCGCGATGTGCAGCCGGGTGCGCCGGCGGATAAAGCGTTTGCTTCGCGGCGGAGGGGCGTCGAGTTTCGCGCCATGCAACTCGCTGAAATCAAAACTGAGATCGTGCCCGCCGGCACGGAGGCCGCCGACAATGTCCTGCTGGAGCTCGGCATCGACGGTTGGAGCATCCTGGAGGATGCGATCGCCAAACGCGCGTGGATCGTCGGCGTGTTTGCCACCCCGGACGAGGCGCGCAGCCGCTGGACCGAGCTGGTGCCGCTGTTGCAGGAGGCCGTCGTCGAGTGCCTCGGCGAGCCTGTGGTGCGCGATCTCGGCGACCGCGATTGGAAGGACAGCTACAAGGCCCATTTTAAGGCGTGGCAGTTTGGCCGCCTGCACTGGGTGCCGGAGTGGGAGCGCGCGACGTACCGCATCCCGTCCGACGAGGTCGTGCTCTGGCTCGACCCCGGCCTGGCCTTTGGCACGGGCAACCACGAGACCACGCGTCTGTGCGTGGAGCGGCTGGTGACGTTTGCCGAGAGCCACCCCGAGGCGCGCGTGATCGATGCCGGCTGCGGCTCGGGCATCCTCGCGCTGTCGGCGTCGCTCCTCGGCTACCGCGACGTGGTCGGTTTTGACAACGACCCCGAGGCCGTGCGCGTGAGCGAGGAAAACGCCGCGCTCAACCAGATGGCCGGTCGCGTGAAATTCTACGAAGGCGACCTGATCACCGGTCTGGCGGGCCGGCAGGGCGACATCGTGATGGCCAACATCCTCGCCGACGTGCTCGTGCGCTTTGCTCGCGAGCTGCTGGCTGCGGTGGCGCCCGGCGGCACGCTCGTCCTCAGCGGCATTCTTGCGCAAGAGCGCGACAAGGTGCGCGATGCGTTTGCCGCCGCCGCGCCCGGCTGGGCCGTCGATTCGCGCATCATGGGCGAGTGGTGCGACGTGCAACTGGTCCGTCCGGCGTTATAAGTCAGCCATTTGCAATCAATCGGCATCTTGCGTGGTTGGGGACGGGACGTTTTGTTAACTCCCCTTTCCTCCATGAAAAACATCATTGTTTCTCGTTTGGTGAAATCCGTCGGTGCGGGTGCGCTCGCGCTGGCTCTCCCTTCCGCGGCGCTCGCGGCTGAGGGCACGACGTCGTCCTGGGCCGCTGTCGGCGGCTCGCTCGGCGGTCTGCTGCTCGGCGTGATCCAGCTTGTGGTGGGCCTGAGCCTCGCCGCGTTTTCGATCACGAAGGGTCTCCAGCTGCTTTCGAAGCTCCTTGGTGGGCTCGATATCTGGGCCGAGGTGAAGAACAAGAACGTCGCCGTCGCGCTGCTCGCGGCCGGTGTGGTCGTCGCCTACACGCGGGTGATCGCCGGGGGCATCGGCGCGATGTCCGATTCGCTCGCCACGCTGGGCACGGGCAGCGTCTATTCGGGTGTGATCGGCCTGGTCTCGGGCGTGATCAACCTGTTCGTCGCCATCGCGGTGGCCAGCTTCGCCATCACGGTCGTGTTCCGCGTCATGGACAAGCTCACGACCTCGATCGACGAGAAGGCCGAGTTTAAGGGCAACAATGCCGCCATTGGCGCCCTGTACTGCGGCATCATGATCGGCGTCTCCAGCCTCGTGGCCGCCGGCGTCTCCGGCATCGGCTCGGGCGTCTCGCTCTTCCTCAATGCGTTGATCAACGCGGTCGTCGGCTAAGCTCAATCGAGTTTCTCAACCAAAACGCCGGCCTTCCGAAATGGAGGGCCGGCGTTTTTTTGTGCCCGCCGCCGGAGGCTTGAGCCATTCCGGGCGCGGCGGGCGAGTCTGCGTTACAGCTGCTCGAAGTGGCGGAGCAGCGCGTCGTCGACGAACAGGCCCGTGCGCTGCTGCACGCGCGGAGCGAGCAGGGTGGCGCGGCCCAGCGGCCCGACGGAGAACATGGGCAACGCGATCCGGTAGCGGCGCGCTGGATCGATCTTGGTGGTGTCGAGTGCGGGCGTGAGGCGTGTCCAGCCGCGCCACGCGGTGTCCTGCGGCTCCAGCTTGGACGCGGCGGCGAGCAGCTCGGTGCCCGTGATCTCGATCACGTCGATCCCGTGGTGATAGAAGAGCGGCTCGATGTCGGCCAGTCGCGTGACGCCGACGGTGATGGCGGTGTCGCCGAGCGGTGCGAGCCGGTGGGCGGCGGCGAAATCGGCGCCCGTGGCGAGGCGTGTCGCCTCGGCGACGGCCATCGCGAGGTCCTGGTTGGATGCTAGACGCGCCGGGATGAGCGGCGAGGTCTCGCGGCCCGGAGTCCAGGCCCAGGCGTTGTCGAAACTGCGCGTGGCGCGGAGCGCGCCGGAGGCGGTGTCGGCTACGTACAGATCGGCGCCGAAGAAATACTCGCGACCGAAGGCGGGGACGACGGCGCCCGGCGCGTAGGCGGCGGCGGTGTCGGCGGCGACCCAGAAGAGCAGGCGCTGCGGATCGACGGGATTGTAGTGCACGAGGCCGAGCATCGCGCCGGCGCCGGGCAACTCGGCCCCGTCGGAGCAGCGGATTTTGCCGTCGGCGAACTGCACCGGCAGCTGCGCGGCGAGGCGGGCGACGACCGCGTTTTCCGAGGCAGTGCCGATGAGCACGAGGTTGTGCCCCTTCAGGTCGGCTTCGGTGACGGCGGTGTCGGCTTTGACCGGCAGGCGGCCGTAGAGGTTTTGCTCGTGGTATGCGCCATCGGGGCCTTTTTCGCCGGCATCTTCGGCCCACTCGGAGTGGGCGGTTTTGCTGGCGGCCTCGGCGGCGGTGCGGAGGGCGGCCTGCGTGGCGGCGTCGCCGTGCGTGCCGTACACGATGAGGAGCGGCGAGCCGTCGTACACCTGGATCGGGCCGCCGGGCGTGTGCATGCGCCGCGGGTCGGCGGGCAGGGCGGCGACGGTGGTCCAGGTGGCGTTCTGGCGTACGAGCACCAGCGACTCCGGGAGCGGGGCGGCGACGGTGAACGGCACGGCACCGTTGACGGAGATTTGCAGCGGCTGCGTGCGGTCGAGCGGCGATTCGGCGAGGCGCAGGCGGAGGGCGTCGACGTTGGTCAGATCGGCCTGGAGGAGGTTTTGCGGGCAGGCGGTGAGGACGAAGCGCGCGGGCTTGGGCGCCGGGCCCCACTGGGCGACCTCGGCCCACCAGCCGCGCACGGCGGCGCAGTCGAGTGCGGTGAAGTCGATGTGGCGCACGTCGGTGGAGAGCGGGAGGACTTGTTGCGGGCCCCAGACTGCGCTGCGGGCGTTGCCGTCGGCGTAGTCCCAGACGGCGTGGCCGTAGCCGTTGGTGCGGTCGAAGATCACCTGGTTGCCCGCCTCGCGCAGCTGGTGGTACGCGGAGTGCGCGTGCATGACGGGGACGACCGGGTCGTCGTCGCTGTGCGTCGCGTAGATGGGAAACGTGGTCAGGTTGCCGAACGCTTCCTGGAGGGTGTAGCCGCAGGTGATCTGGCCGGAGGCGAAACGGTGCGGGTAGCGGGAGCCGAGTTTAAAGGTGGCGCCGCCGCCCATGCTGCCGCCGCCGAGGTGGATGCGGCGGGCGTCGATGTTCCAGTGGGCTTCGATGTAGTCGATGACGTGGAGCACGTCGGCCTGCGAGAGGCCGGTGTACCAGCCGCCGCGCCCGCGGCCGAGCACGTAGGCTTCAAAATTGCCGTCGTGGGGTGCTGCGCCGGTGGAGTGTTCGAGGTGGTTGCCGCTGTAGCCGTGCATCGAGACGGAGAGGGGCGTGGGACGCGCGGCGTCGTAATCGGACGGGATCACGAGCTTGAAGGGTTGGCCGGAACCGTCTGCGGGCGACTCGTAGGCCCACTCCTGCACGCCGCGCAGTTTGCCCAGCAGTTGCGGATCGGCGGCGATGCGCTGGACCCAGTCGGCGAGGCGGTCGGTTTTTTCTTTGGCCTGCGGGCTGTCGGCGCCATGGCGGGCGACGGCGGTCTCGGCCTCGAAACGGAGGAATTTGATCCAGCCGCGATAGGCGGTGAGGTCGTTGCGGGCGAGGGCGGTGTCGGCGGCGGTTTGTGCCTCGGCGAGCGTGGCGGCCGGGAGAGCGGCGCACACCAGACTCGCGGCGAGCAGTGCGAGGAGGAGTCGGAGTTTCTTCATGGGGATTAAAAGAGACAGGAGGAGTGTATCGGCACCGCGCGCGGCGGAGCGAGCCAAACCACAGCCCCCCCCCGCTCGCCGGTTTTCCCGGATGAAAAACCGACTATTCGCGAGGTGGCATCGGGACCGAGAGGGCGTCGGTGAGCAGGCGTTGGGTGTGTTGCAATACACCTGCGTCGAGCCGCGGCGAATGGCCGGGCACGACGACGTCGCAGGGCAGCTCGGCGAGTCGTCGGATGGCTCGGCGCCACGCCTGAAGGTCCGCCTCGGCGAGATTGCCGAGACGCGGCCCGCCGACGACGGCGCAGCCGCCGAAGAGCAGCCGGCGCGAGGGGAAATAGACGACGACCTTGTCGGGCGCCTGGGTGTGGCCGGGGAAAATCACCCGGACCTCTTCGCCGCCGAAGTGGAGCGTGAGCCCTTCGGCGAGGGCAAACTGGTGCGTGGGTGGATCGTAGGCGTTGGCCGCGTGGAGCGCGTAGTCGGGCGCGGCCTCGCCGCCGAGCATGCGCAGGAGGAGCGCGCGTTGGCGGTCGCCGTTTTCCGCCAGCAGGCGGGCGGTCAACTCGGAGCCATGGATGGGGATGCCGGCCTGCCGCAGCGCGTGGTTTCCGCCGAGATTATCGACGTGATAACCGGTGTTGATGGCCACGATGGGCCGCTCGCCCCACTTGGCGCGCGCCCAGTCGAGGAGTTGTTGCGCGGCGCCAGCGGTCCAGGTGGAGCCGGCGAGCACGAGGGTGCCGTCGGGCATCTCGACGAGCAGGGCGTTGCACGGGACCGGAATCGAGTGGGTGACGACGTGCGCGCCGTCGCCGATGTCACGTGCGATCAGGCCTGGCGCGAGTTCGGCCGGCTCGTCCGGACATGGCACTGGGGCGTCGCCCGCCGCCGCCGCGACATGGACGGACAGCGTGAGGCTTAGCCAGAGGAGAAAAAGGCGCGTGCGCATCGAGTGTAGTTGCTACAACGGCAGGCACGCCGGTCGGAGTGGTTTTCGCCAGCGTTTTGAATCAGGCGGTTTTTCGGGGTTTCGGGCAACCATTCGCCCGGCTTTGCGTCTTGCTGGCGTGCATTCGCCGCCGGCGGTGTTTACCTCTGAATTTAGATCCCACCTACACTCACTCACGCATGTCTTTTGCCCCCCTACGCACCCTCGCGCTCCTCGGTTTTGGCGCGACACTGTTCACCGCAACGAGTTTGGCCGCTGTACCGGTCCGCTCCGAGTCGTACGCGTGGCGTAGCGTGGCCATCGGCGGTGGCGGCTTTGTCACGGGCATCGAGTTTCACCCGACGGCGCCTGGCGTGGCGTACGCGCGCACCGATGTCGGCGGCGCCTATCGCTGGGACGGCGCCAGCCGCACCTGGCTGCCGCTGCTCGACTGGCTCGGGCGCGACGATTGGAACCTCCAGGGCATCGAGAGCCTCGCGCTTGATCCCTCCGACCCGCAGCGCGTCTATCTCGCCGCCGGCACTTACACGCATCCGAACGTCGGCGACGGCGCCATCCTCCGCTCGGCCGACGGCGGGCGCACTTGGGATCGCGCCGCCATCCCGGTGAAGTTTGGCGGCAACGAGGCCGGTCGTGGCTCCGGCGAACGTCTCGCGGTCGATCCGCAGTCGGGCAACATCCTCTATCTCGGCACGCGCCACGCCGGGCTCTGGCGCAGTGTGGACCACGGTGCGACTTGGGAACGCGTGGCGGGATTCCCCGATGTGCCCGACGACAGCGTGCTGCACCGCGATCCGCAGACGGCTGAAAAGGGCCGCCAGCGTTACAACTATCTCGCGCAGCCCGTCGGCATCGTTTGGGTGAAATTTGTGCCGCAGCCCGGTCACGCCGGCGAGCCGACCTCCACGATCTACGCCGCCATCTCGCGCGCCGCTGGCGGACTCTACCGCAGCACGGATGCCGGCCGCACCTGGGCTCCCGTGCCCGGCCAGCCGCAGGGTTTTCGCCCGACGGGCGCTTCGCTCGGCGGCGACGGCTCGCTCTTCGTGACGTATGCCGACCAACCCGGCCCCAACCGCATGACCGACGGCGCCGTCTGGAAACTCGACACCGCCACCGACCGCTGGACCGAGGTCACGCCCGAGAAGCCCGCGCCCGCCGGTACCGACGGTCGTCATTTCGGCTACGCCGCCGTGTGCGTGGATCGCAGCGATCCGGCGACCGTGGTCGTGACGACCTGGAACCGCGAAAAACCTTTCGACGAAATCTACCGCAGCACCGACGGCGGCCGCACCTGGCGCCCGCTCCTGGAGCGCGCGACGTGGGATCACTCCTCCGCGCCGTACACCGATACGATGACGCACCACTGGATGAGCGACATCGAGATCGACCCGCACTCGCGCGACCGGATGATGTTCACCACCGGCTACGGCATCTGGGCGACGGACAACGCCACCGCCTCCGACCGTGGCGAGCCCACCCGCTGGTCGTTCGAGAGCCGCAATCTGGAGGAGACCGTGCCGCTCTCGCTCGTGAGCCCGCCCGAGGGCGCGCACCTCATCAGCGGCCTCGGCGACGTCGACGGCTTCGTCCACGACGACCTCTCGCAGAGCCCTGAGGCGCGCTTCCCAGGACCGCGTTTCAAAAACACCGAGACGCTCGATTTCGCCGCTACGCATCCGGCGCTGATGGTGCGCTCCGGCACGACTTACCAGTGGGACAAAATCCACGGCGCGTGGTCCGAGGACGGCGGCCGCCACTGGCAGTCGTTTGCCGCCACGCCGCCGTCGCCGGATGCCACGAAACGTTTCAGCTCCGGCCCCATCGCGCTCTCTGCGGATGGCTCCGTGATCCTCTGGACGCTGCACGGCGGCCTGCCGCAACGCTCCACCGACCGCGGTGGTAGCTGGAGCCCGGTGACGGGCGCGCCCGTCGATCTTGCGCCCGTGGCCGACCGCGTGGAGCCCGGCACTTTCTACGGCTACGATGCCCTGGCGGGCATCCTCTACGTGAGCACGGATGGCGGACAGACTTTCGAGGCGACCCTGCGCGGCCTGCCCAAGGCCGAGCGCCAATGGTGGGGTGGCGTGCCGCAGCCCGAGGTGCGCGCGGTGCCCGGCCACGCGGGCGAGCTCTGGGTGGTCGCCGGTGAAAAACTCTACCGGTTCACCGAGCGCGGTCGCACGGTTTCCGTTGTCCCGGCGCTCGCGAAGGTCGGCTCTGTGGGCTTCGGCAAACCGGCTCCCGGCTCCGATTATCCCGCGATCTTTGCTGCCGCCGTGCTCGACGGGCAGGACGGCCTGTTTCGCTCCGACGACGCCGGCAAGACGTGGGTGAGCATCTCCGACGCCCAACACCGCTACGGCTCCGCGCGTCTGCTGACGGGTGACCCGCGCGTGTTTGGACGCGTTTACTTCGCGCCGCACGGGCGCGGCATCGTGTACGGCGAGCCGGCGAAGTGAGCGCCTCGCTTACGTGGCGGCGGGCGGCGTCTCGCGCAGCCAGTCGCGGAAGCCGCGTGCGAGCGTGCTGAGGTGCTGGCCGGGGTAGGTGAGCAGCCGGAAGGTGCGGTGGAGTTTCCGCCGTAGCGCGAGCTCGGCGAGCCGCCCCGTGGCCAGATCGCGCGCGACGGTGTGGCGCGAGAGCAGCGCCAGGCCCATCCCGGCGACCACGCCCTCTTTGATGGCCTCGATCCCGCCAAACTCGGCCGTGCCGGCCAGCCGTGGGATGCGGGCGAGCAGGGCCTCGCTCTGTTCGCGCGTGCCCGAGCCGCGTTCGCGCAACAGCCAGCGGGTGCCGGCGAGCTGGCGCGGCGTGATAGGCTGGGGCAGTCGGGCCAGTGGATGCGATGGCGCGGCGACGATCACGAGTTCGTCGTCGGCCCAGCGTTCGGCGTCGAGGTCGGCGGGCACGGCGCCCGATTCGATGAGCCCGAGGTCGATGGCGCCGGCGCGCAGGGCCCCGGCGATGTCGGCTGAGTTGGCGATGGTGAGTTCGACGGTCGTTTCGGGGTGCTGCGTGGTAAACGCAGGGAGCAGCGCCGGCAGGCAGTAGTTGCCGATGGTGAGACTGCATCCGATGCGGAGCCGCCCGACGAGGCGTCCGGCCTCGCCGCGCGCGGAGGCCAGCCACTCCTCGGCGCCTTTCACCAGGCCCTCCGCGCCGGACAGCAGGCGGCGCCCGCGGTCGTTGAGTTGCAGCCCGTGACCGGCCCGCACGAAGAGCGGGCCGCCTGCTGCGCGCTCCAGCGAGGCCAGCGCCATGCTGGCCGCCGAGCGTGTGAGGGCGCTGCGCGTGGCCGCCTCCGCCAGACTGCCGGCGCGTGCGGTGGCGACGAAGATTTCGAGCTGCCGGAGGGTGATGTCCATTGTTCAATCAGATTGAACGATCGGTTTAGGAGAATCAATCCAGTCGATGCTCCGTTTCTGGTATGCTCGGTGGCATGGCGACTCCGACCACTCAGGCTCCTTTCAATCGTCCGGCCCTCGCAGGCTGGCTCGCGCTCGCGGCGTGTGCGGCCGTGTTGCACGCTCCGCCGGCGGTGGCGCTGGTCGCCGGTGCGCTGGCGGCATGGTTGCTGGGCAATCCGGTGCGCGAGCGGACAAACCACTGGTCGGGGCAGTTGCTCAAAGCCTCGGTGGTGCTGCTGGGTTTCGGGCTGCAACTGGGCGTCGTGTGGACGGTCGGGCGGCGCTCGGCGGGCGTGGCGGTGGCGACGATCTCGGCCACGCTCGCCGCCGGCTGGCTGCTTGGCCGCTGGCTGCGGCTGGAGAAAAAACTCTCGCTGCTGGTCTCGGCGGGCACGGCGATCTGCGGCGGCAGCGCGATCGCGGCGCTCGCTCCGGCGATCGGTGCCGGCGTCGCGGAAACCGGCGTGGCGCTCGCCGTGGTGTTCCTGCTCAACGGCGTGGCGCTGGTGGTTTTCCCGTGGCTGGGCCACTGGGCGGGCACGGGGCCGGAGACGTACGGCCTGTTCTGCGCGCTGGCGGTGCACGACACGAGCAGCGTGGTCGGCGCGGCGGCCTCGATGGGCGCGCCGGCGCTGGCGGTGGCCACGACGGTGAAACTCACGCGTGCGCTGTGGATCGCGCCGCTGGCATGGGGCGCGGCGCGGGCGCATGGCCAGCCGGGCCGTTTCCCGGTGCCATGGTTTTTGTTGGGCTTCGTGGCGGCGTCGGCCGTGGTGACGGCCTGGCCGGCGCTGGCCGGGCTGGCAGGTCTGGGCAAGGCGGGCCTCTCGGCCGCGCTGGTGCTCGTGGGCGCGGGCTTCGGGCGCGAGCACTGGCACCAGTTGCGCGGCGCGGCGTTGGTGCAGGGCGTGCTCTTGTGGGCGCTGGTGTGCGCCGGTGTCGGGCTGGCGTTGCTCGCCGGGTGGATCGCCGTCTGAGCGCGCGGCTAGAAGAGCAGCGAGCCGTCTTCGGCGAACTTGAACATGGGGCCCCACGCCACTTCCCAGAAATGGCCGTCGGGGTCGCGGAAGTAGCCGCTGTGGCCGCCCCAGAAGACATCCTGCGCCTGCTTCACGATGGTGGCGCCGGCCTTCTCGGCGAGCGCGAGCGTGGCGGCGACCTCCTCGCGCGTGCGGACATTGTGTGCGAGCGTGATGCCGGAAAACTCCGCGCGCTCCGGCGAGAGCGTGGGCGAGATGTCCTCGGCGAGGGCCTTGGTCGGATAGAGGCCGAAGCGCGCGCCGCCCGTGGCGAAGTGCGCGATGCCGTCGCCGTCTTTGTACTTGGTCGGGAATCCGAGGCCGTCGCGGTAGAAACGCACGGCGCGGCCGAGATCGGCGACGCCGAGAGTGATGATGGATATGCGGGGTTCCATGATGGAGAGGGTGCGAGTCTAGCGTTGGCCGGCCATGCCGGATTGGAAAAATGGAAACTCAGCCGGCCTCCGTGGCGAGGTAGGTTTCCGGGGCGAGTCCGGTGAACTCGCGAAACTCGTGGATGAGGTGCGCCTGGTCGTAGTAGCCGTGCTCGGCGGCGAGGTCGGCCCAGCCGGCCGCCGGCGTGCGGTCCACGCGCTTGGCGAGCTGCACGAAACGCTCGATGCGCGCGTAGTGTTTCGGGCTCACTCCGAGGTGCTCGGCAAACACGCGCCCGAGGTACTGGCGCGTGCAGCCGGTGCGCGCCGTGAGTTCGTCGATGCGCAGACGCCCGCCGGTTTCGCGGATGAGCGCGGCCACGCGTTTCGTGAGCAGGGCGGTGCCGGCCACGCGGTCGAGCCGTCGCAGGAGCTGGCGCTCCAGCCAGCGCAGGCGGGCGTCGAGGGATCGCTTTCCGGCGAGCTGTTCGCTCGCGCACTCGCCGGCCCAGAGGGTATCGAGTCCGGCGGAGCGGTCGGTGAGTTCGCCTGCGGAGACACCAAACAACGCCGCGGCACATCCCGGATGAAAACGGATGCCCAGGTGCTCGCTCGTCTTCGCCAGCGAGAACGTCAGCGGACGCGTCATCGTGCCGACGACTTGCGCAGATCGTAGCGCGTGGCCCGCGTCGGCGAGGTGGAGCACGATGTCGGTGCAGCCGTCTGGCAGGACGCGCTGGGGCGGGGGAGTCTCGAAGGGGGCCACGCGGCTGACGCCTCGCCAGTAGCAACGCACATGGCCTGCGAGTGCAGGCGAGGGCGGAAACTCCTGGTAGTCGAAGGGGAGCATGCGGCGGGCGCGTTGCAGCGTGCCGTCGCCTGCGCGGGCCTCAAGCCTGCGCTGCGTCGGCGGGCTGTTAATTGTTAAGCAAATCCGCCGAGTTGCTTTATTCCGGCTGGCCATGCGCAGAGTGAGGGGTTTTCTCGGAGGGCATCTATGAGATTACACCTTCGCAGCCGTGTTTTCCTGGCCCTGATTGCCCTGGGCGCTTCGCGTTTGTTGGCAGCGGGCGAGACGGCCCCGGCCACGCCTTGGGCGGTGCCGACGGCCTCCGGCTTCACCGTGCCGGGCCTGCCCGCCGTCACCGGGCGTATCCACGTCGACCAGTTCGGCTACCTCCCCGACGAGCGCAAGGTCGCCATCCTCAGCGATCCGCAGGCTGGCTACAACGCCGCCGAATCCTATAAGCCCGGCAAAAAACTCGAAGTGCGCCGCGTCGGCGACGATGCCGTCGTCTTCAAGGACGAGCCCGAGCTGTACAACGCCGGCAAGACCGACGCCGCCTCCGGCGACCGCGGCTGGTGGTTCGACTTCACCAAGGTGGACGCCGTGGGCGACTACTACGTCTTCGACCCCGAGAAGAAGCTTCGCTCACACGTCTTCCGTATCGCGCCCGACGTGTACCACGGCGTGCTGCGCGCCGCCGTCCGCGCCCTCTACTACCAGCGCGAGGATATCGCGCACCGCCCGCCCTTCGCCGAAGAGCCGTGGACGGATGCCGCTACCTACACGCAGGATCGCCGTGCCCGCTCCCTCGCCGCTCGCGACGACGCCTCCACCGAGCGCGATCTGAGCGGCGGCTGGATGGACGCCGGCGATACCAACAAGTACCCGACTTTCCTGCCCGAGGTCATCCACCCGCTCCTCTACGCCTGGCGCGAAAACCGCGCCGCGTTTACCGACGATTTCGCCATCCCGGAGTCGGGCAACGGCCTCCCCGACCTGCTCGATGAGGTAAAGTATGAGCTCGATTGGCTGGTCAAGATGCAGGACACCGACGGCGGCGTCTTCATCAAGATGGGCGTGATCGACTACGCCGGCGGCGCCTGGCCCCTCAGCCAGGATAAACGCCCCCGCTACTACGGCCCCAAGGCCTCCGCCTCCACGCTCGCCTCCGCCGGCATCTTCGCGCACGCCGCCCGCGTTTACCGCGAGTTTCCCGAGTGGAAGAGCTTCGCCGCCGATCTCGAAAAACGCGCCATCCGCGCCTGGAAATGGTGCCAGACCAACCCCCGCTCCTACGAAGTCGACGACGGCACCATCAAGAGCGGCGACGCCGATAAAAACGCCGTCGAGCAGGACCGCTGGCAAGCACTCGCCGCCATGCACCTCTGGGTGCTCACCGGCCAGGCTTCCTACCACGATGCCTTCCGCAAAGGCTTCGTGAAATTCCGCCAGATCGCCGAGCCGTTCTGGTCGCCCTACGAGTCTGGCCAGGCCGAGGCGCTCCTCGACTACACCCGCCAGAAAGGCGCCGACAAGCACGTCGAGAAACGCATCCTCGAACAGCTCCGCAACTCGACCAAGAGCCCGAAGTTTATGCCGCAGGACGAGAAGTCCGACCTCTATCGCGCCTGGGTCGCGCCGGAGTCGTTCCACTGGGGCAGCGTCCTCGCACGCACCGGCTACGGCAAGATCGCGCAAGACGCCGTCATCCACGGCAGCGGCGTCCCCAAGAAGCAGCTCCGCCAGCGCGCCCTCGACATGCTCCACTCGATGCACGGCGTGAATCCCGTCGGTATCGTCTATCTGACGACCATGGGCGGCTACGGCGCCGAAGTCAGCGCCACGCGCATCTGGCACGACTGGTTCATGCCCGGCACCCCGCTCGCCGCCAACCCCGTCCCGGGACTCGTGGTCGGCGGCCCCAACCACTCGTACACAGGCGACATCGAGTGGCTCAAAAAACAGCCCGACGCCAAGTGCTACGCCGATTTCAACGAACCCTGGCCGTCCAACAGCTGGGAGCTCACCGAGCCGGCCATCTACTACCAGGCGATGTACGTGCGCCTGCTCGCCAACTTCGCCCGCCCCTACGGCGCCGAGTAAGCGCCGCGCGCTGCGACCATCTTTCGACACCCAAGCCGGGGCCAGCGCGCCCCGGCTTTTTCGCGCCCACGCCCGGCCGCTACCGTCCAGAGCCGCCCGGTGAATTTCGTAGGGGCGCAGTCTTGCTGCGCCCTCCGCCGGCTTCGCAGGGTCGAAGTAGCGCAGGCTTCCAGCCTGCATTCCCGAGCAGACTGGAAGTCTGCGCTACCACGGACCGCCGCACCCCATCTCGCCCTTCACTTTTCACCCTTCACTCTTCAATCATTTGCCGCTTGCCCCGGCCGGGCGCGTAAGCCTTCACTACCCGCCATGTTGCCAGCCCCAGCA
>ERZ795056.1048-NODE-1048-length-32951-cov-5.430478_pt1 | contig 32951 bp, 22 predicted proteins | sample MGYA00375140_ERZ795056 | MGnify/ENA primary metagenome ERZ795056 (study PRJEB30185, sample SAMN05720227) | activated sludge metagenome | isolation source: Anaerobic digester | place: USA | collected 2015-03-09 ...
GACTTGGACAGTCGTAAAACGCCCCCTCACCGATTTGCGTGACGCCGATGGGGATAGTCACGCTCGTCAGATTTGCACAGTGGGCGAACGCCCAATCCCCGACACTTGCGACATTGTTTGGTATTGTCACGCTCGTCAGACTGGCGCAGCTGTTGAACGATTGGCTTCCAATGTTGGTTACGCTGGAGGGGATCGTCACACTACCAAGGCGGAAGCAACCAAAGAACGTCCAGTCTCTGATATTGCTGACGTTGTTGGGGATGCTCACGTAGTCCAGCCCAGAGCAGCCCCAAAAAGCCCCTTCCCCGATACGGGTGACGCTGTTCGGAATCGTAACGCTGTACAGATCGCCGCAGGAAGAGAACGCCCCATCCCCGATGCTGACGACACCAATGGGTATCGTTACGCTGGTCAGGCTGCTGCAGCCGTCGAACGATTGGTTTCCGATGTTGGTGACACTCCCGGGAATCGTTACAGTGGACAGATTCGCACACCACCTGAACGCTTGGTTCCCAATCGTGGTAACGCCGTTTCGGATAATCACATCAACCAGGTTCTCGCATTCAAAGAACGCTCCCTCACCGATTCTGCTGACGCTGCTGGGGATGGTCACGTCGGCCAGACTGTTGCAGTGAGCAAACGCCCAGTCTCCAATGCTGGTGACGCTGCTGGGGATTGTCACGCTGTCAATGCCGCTGCCATTGAACGCTTGATTCCCGATGCTGGTGACACTATTGGGAATTGTCACACTGTCCAGGCTGTCCCATCCATAAAACGCCCAGTCTCCGATGCTGGTGACCGGTATGCCATTGATCGAGGGGGGAATGTTCGCCGAACCGCCAGAACCGGTGTAGCCGGTAATGGTGATCTTTCCGTTACTGGTCGTGGTCGTGAAGGGGTAAACTTGGGTAGGCACATCGGCTTGGACGCTAACATCATCCAACTTGAAGCTGGAGAACCCGCTGGCATTCATGACCACAGCAAAGCGGACCCAAATCGTCTCTCCGGCGTAGCCTAACAAGTTGAATGTCGCTTCGTTATAATAGCTACTACCAGTACCGGAATCCCTATCCAGATTGGATTTGATATCCAGAGGAACAAGAAGGTCACCATTTTCATCCATGAGGGTAGCCGCGAAATAATCCCCCTCAGAACCCGTTTCGTCCGAATAGATGTTGAGCCAATAGCTTAATGTTACGGAGGTCGCATCGGCGGGAACTGTAATTTCCTGATACATCACGTCGACGCATGAATCGACTTCGCCCAACACGGCATAGTGACTGCCAGAATGGGGATAGGCTGCGTTCCCCCCCACAATTGGACCGGACATATTCCATCCGGTCGTCCCATTCTCGAAGCCCCCGTTGACGATCAGTTCTTGAGTCTCCGATCCTCCCTCGCTTCCGTTGACAACCGTCACGCTGACGCTTCCCGTCTTCGTAATGCCCCCGCTGCTGTAGCGTGCAAAAACGGTCACCGCAGTATCTGCGTCAACGCTGCCCGCGCTCAGGACACCCGCAGCAGAGATGGACGCCGGACCGGAACTCACACTCCACGTAGGAGTGACGACGTAGTAGGTGCCGTCACTATAGTGCGCTGTTGCAGTGAACGGGTCGCTCGTCGTCTCCTCGTAGATTGCTGCAGGGCCGGAAACGGAAACGCTGCTAAGCACAGCCGGACCACTCGACGTGACATAGAATGTATACGGAGCAGACTCGGCGCTACCGTTGACGGCCTTGACGGTCCATGTAGCAGCCGCCGGACCAACGGCAATATTGTAGGTAATTCGAGTGGCCGTTACAGAAGCCGGCACTCTGTCTGAGTAAGTCGTAGTGCCATCATTGAAGGTTAACCGCGTGGAAGCGTTGAATCCTGTTCCGGTTATCGTGATGAGCCGTGTTTGAGGCAGAGGAAGGCCGGGAAAGGTGGAGGGTGAGACGCTTGTGATTGTCGGCGCGGATGAGGGAATCCACTTTAGGTAGAACCTGTCCGATATCGTAACATTTCCGCTGTTATCGTAGCAGTACACCCAGAATTCGTAGAGGACATTCGCGGAGTCAAGTTGGGTGTCGAATGACGCGTTGCCTTTGCCCACTGTATCCACCGCAGTCCACGCCCCATCAACGTACTTTCTGAAGCGATACTGAAACGGCCAGCGATAGGCCAATCCACTCTGTGAATCACTTCCGCTTGCACAAAGGGTGATGTTTGCCGTCCCGGTGATTGTTGGATTATCTGAGTCTTGTGAACTCGGGTAGCTCATTGAAACAGAAGCCGGACCCGTCTCAATTGACAAGTCCATTTGCAGTGATTGATAGATAGGGCCTCCAAGAAGCGGGTCATACAGAAGGGCATCATTACATATATCGAGACCAGCATTCTCGTAACAATATTCTACAAGACCATCACATCTGAAGTATCCATCACCCGACTGGGGGCTTGAATTGGGCGTCTTCCAACCTAGAGCCGTGTAATTCCAGTAATGCGCGTTAACTTGGTCCAGGGCATCATCAATGATTGAGGCGCGGATGGCGCCGGACGGGTTGTCCTTTGTCCGCGCACCCATGAAGTCGTTGCCGTCAAGAAAACCGTCCCAGTTGGTGACTGTAACTCTACTGCCATCAGAGTGAATCACGTACTTGACGCCTTCTTCATTATTGTACCGGTAAAGCAGTGCGGCGTGCCAATTGATTCCGAACACTACCCCGTCGCGATACACCGGGTCTGCCACTTCGGCCGTAACGGGCATCATCAACCCAAAGCTTGCGGCAAGGAAGGTGGCAAGCAGGATACATTTTCCACGGCATTGCATAGAACGAGTCTCTGAAGTTATGAAGATTTCGACCTCTCGATCAACAATATCAGCATCCGTTTTACCTGCTGGTCAGAAATATGTTCGACTCGCCTATTCGCGGCACCCATCGCCGCATCTGTTCCAATGGCAAGCAATGCTTCGATACACCCTTTGAGTACAACCGCCTCGGTGTCCGGTGTACTGTCCAAAACAGAGGTAATAACTGTTAGTACTCCGGGTGTCTTGGACTGACCAAGTCTGACGAGGGCCTTCCTTCGAACTCCGGGGTCTTCGTTGGTCTCGGTAGCCATGTCCTGCACAAGTCGGAAATTCGTTGGATCGCTCATGTCGAGGTCCGCGACCGCAGAGCGTTTGAGAACGGACTCCAGCGAGAACGGAGCGGATGCCGCCGTCTGAATATCAGTGACAACGCCTAACAGAATGGACTGGCTACCTTGCCAGTCTGATGCACCAATGGCGTTGATTGCGGCAAGCCGAACGTGGATGTCGTCGTTTGAGACAGCTAATGATCGGGTGACGTCGAAGACGGTTTGATCCATGTGTTGCGGCGCGACCTGAAGTGCAGAGACTCTGACGTCGGAATCGCCGTCGCGGATCAGGTGCAGGATATCTGCAGGGCGGGAGCGCGACACGGCAGTTTGGCTGAGCAAGATCGTAGCTGTGGCGCGTACAGTCTCCGATTCCCCTTGGCGAAGGGCAACGGTCCAAAGGCTGTCGTCCTTCGGATTCACCCCTGTCTTCATGAAGCATGCAAGCAACACATTGCGGTAGAACGGACGCCCTTCACCACTGTATAACTCATCCAGAATCACGGCACCGTCCGTCGGCACGTGATCAAGGAGTTGAGACAAGAAAGCGCGCGACCGGAATTCGAGAGTCTTCGGATCGGGATCGTGACTGCACAGAGTCTTCAGTTTGCTTAGATTCGCTTCAAATGTCAGACCGTTGTCGTAAACCAGTGTCGAAGAGTCGGGCGCTGTATTCGCCTGATTTGCCACAGAATACGTACGGCCTTCCCTGCGTGGTTCTTCCGACAAGGGCTTGGCCTCGGATTCGTGGATGATCACCATTGCATGGGAAGGTCCATCAAGAGTTGGAGACACTGTTCTGTCAGGCTGGGACGTCGAGGGGAGGGAAACCGGCATGCAACATGGGCAGCCAGCACGCAGCAGAAGAAATCCCGCAAGCATTACAGCGGCCGTAAACACGACAACCCCGAATTTGGTCCTCTTGCTCACGCTTGCGCCTTCATTTGCGTATTGAAAGAAGCGTATTTGCTTGCATCACGCGGGGGGGGACCGCGAAGGCCCAATCCTGAACAGGGTCCCACCTTAGTGAACGCGTTCCCATCACTTGATGCCGCTGCCAGAAAAAACTCGACACACTCAAGACACAAGAACATCTGCTGGCGCGGACAGCAAGGGAATCACGATTACAGCCTCAGGACTGAGAGTTCCCGTGTGACTGACAAGGTTTAACGTCTGCCTCGTGACCTGCCCCCTTCATTGATACCAACGCCTATGTTACTGGTACTACCTGCTCCGAGCCAGCCAAAAGGCTCCGGGGCTACGCCCCTCCGCCCCCCCCTATGACTCCATGAATCCCCTGGCACTTTCCGGCGCCCAGATCCTGTGGTTCTTCTTCCCTGACCTGAACTGGGCCGTCAGCAGGGCGAACGCCTCCTCAAACGGCTGATGGCATGATCTCGGACTCTCTCGCCTGCATTGAAAGAATCCCCGTCGTTGTCCGTAATTCGTTGATATAGGCGAAACTCCATCCGCTGGTTCAAACAGCAGGCCCCGCCGGTATAAAATCCTCTCGTCGCCGTCCGCCGCAAGGTGCAAGTCCGAGCCATTGACGATTTCAATGCGAATCATGTGCTCTATCCTTGGACCCAAGTGCTTCCGGACGGCATCGGAAAACCCCGTCAGGACATCCACGTTGTCGGTAGATGCAAAATAGCGGTCGCCAACCGTGCCCATGGACATGAGATACGAAAAGAAAAGAAAGTCGCTTCCCTGTGGGTCGGCAACCTTGATGACGCCAGCCCAGTTGCCGCGATGATCTTCGCCAAAGTACAAAGCCTGTGACCGACACAATCTTGACGTCTTGCTACGAACGCCCAGCATCAGAAGGCATGCTTCATCTTCCTGGCAACGCATCCAAGAGCTCCTGGGGAGACTGGGCGCGTCCGACACCGTGAGCCCAGCATCAGGCTGACCCTCACGACGGTAAAGGCTAATGTTGTTGGTTGGGAGATCAGACAAGCAATGAGGCAATATCGACTTCTTCGCCATCGTTCACGACCCGCACGTTCGGCATGAGCTCTGAGAACTTCGAGGCTGCTTCAGTGTGGATTGGCACCACCGCTCTCGGACGAAGACGGCTGCCGAGATTCACAAGATCCTTCGGATGCGCATGTCCCCCTGAGTGGATGAGGATAGGCTTGATACCATTCTGGCCGCAGTAACGCTGGACCGCGCCGTCCTTCTTGAGGTAGCCGCTCCACTGAGACCAGACGACAGCCGGCTGTGTTTGTTTTGCCAGATAGCACAACAAGGCTGCTGTGGCCCCGCTCGATCGCGCCAGGTAAACAAACTTGCTCGGAACTGACGCCAACTGATCGGCCGATACTTTTCCATCACGCGACATCTTGCAGGCAAGACTCCAGCAACCAGCCTCTTTGAGCCTTTCGACATGATTCCCGACGAACTTCACCCGCACGGACGGCCAATCCGACTGCGGCGCCTCAGGACAAAGGTCTTTGAGCTTCATAAGGACGTACGCCTGATAGCTGTCCATTACGAACTCCCGGCCGGCTGCTAGTGCGGCGCGGTAGACCGAGATGGCACGGTCGACGTTCTGCCCCGCTGCGACAACCACAACAATACCGGGGTCCTGCTTCAGCAAGTCACCAAGCCGCTTCTCAACATCCACCTCATCAGACAAGCCATGAGATGCCGGAGGCTGACCAATCGTGGTTCCCTCAAGAAGGAGCACATCAACATGTCCGGCCTCTGCAGGAAGCGCATCGAACAGATGCCGCTGTCGACCATGTGCGCGGAGATCACCAGAATACAGGATTCGTTGTCCGTCGGCCTCGACCAACAGGGCTCGGGAATCTGGTGCAACATGGTCGACAGGAATTCCCCGAACGGTGAATGATCCTATCTCAACGGTGCCAAGCGGCAACTCGCGTATATTCTGGGGAACTGCGGCGTCGGGAATGAAGATACGCGACACTTTGAGCATCTCGATTGTGCCTCGACTGGCATAGACCGGCACGTCCGGGTGGACGTGATGCGCAAGTCCGTAGTGATCAAGATGGGCGTGTGACAACACCAAGGCAGCAAAAGCGGGAGTTGATCCGGCATACAATCCATCGATGTCAGGAAGCACGCCTTCGGCGCGCAGCTCCTCACCCTTGCGAGTCATTGTGCCACGTGGCCAGTCGCTACCATCCTCTTGTGCTAGTGGCATCCCGGCATCCAGCAGGATACGATCGCCTTTGCAGGATCGAAGCTCGACGCAGGAACCCCCTATCTGCTTCGAACCACGATGAATGATGAAATGCACAGGTTACTCAAAGAATATGCTTCCGTCTCTTGAAAGCCAATCCTTGGGTAATTCCACAACCCTTAACTTGACTCCATTACTGAGTTGAGCTGGGGCAGAATGGCGAGGAGTGACAACTACCGCGACAGCTTCAATGTCCTTGGCCAGAAGATCGCTATACGCATTCGGTACGTCAGGAAGGTAGTGCTCACGTACCATCGCCAATGGATTCCCACGTACCGGATGGAAATCGCCCCCCTTTCCATCTCTCAAGAGCCAACTCGTGTATACTTCAAGCTCTTTGATGGCTGTATCCAAATCGTTGTCTTTCTTCAGTTCAACGACAATAATTCTGCCGTCACTGTTCACGCTGAGCAAATCGATATGACGGTGACGAGCCATTCTCTTGCCCGCCATAGGGTTGAGAATAACCGGGGCCTGAGACACAACCCGCTGCAAATCTTGGTTGAGACCCAGATGGTCCCTCGCCGTCTTGCCGATCGCAGTGTCAGCGAGAATCATGCTTTCCAGCCAGTGCTCCAGGAAGAAGCCAGGCACCGTTTTGTCCTGTCTTCGTGTTTTCGCAGCTGTTGGGAAATCATGCACATACGCGTCCAAGAATTCCTTGATCTTATCCAGAAGAGGCTTGAGATCACCGAGCACTGTAACTTCTTTGGGCCGTTTGATGCCGCGGATTCTGCCATCCGTCAGCTCTATGCATGTCTCGTATTGTCCCTTCAGAGAGAGTCGCAGGACCTCCAATCCACAATACCGAAAGCTTATGTAGCCACCATTGAAACGCGGTACCAAAACTAATTTGCGGTCATCAACATAAGGCTCAAGTAGTTGACCAATCGCCTCGATGTTGCCTTTGGTCTTGCTCAATTTAGTCAGGTCGTCCCCACACAATTCCAAGGCTACTTGACAAGCATGATAATTAAGCAGACTCATCGATCCCCCCTCCTCTTTCGACCTAGATCAGGGTCATCCGCTTTGATGGCCCAATCTGTGAAAAGCTGTGATCAATTCGGCGGTAGCGATATCGATCTCTTCGGGCGTGGTGAAACGGCCGATGCCGACACGAACAGTGCCGTTTGCCTCATCATATGACAACCCGATCGCTCCAAGAACATACGAAGGCTCTTGAGCTCCAGAGTTGCAGGCCGAACCAGTGCTAAGAGCCAACTCGGGCACGTTCAATATAAGGGCCTCGGCATCTATTCCGGGGAAAGTCAGGCTGCTGTTATTGGGCAATCTGTTTTCAAGTGCACCATTACGTTTTAGACCATGGATTCTTTGGAGAAGGTTCGCCTCAAGGGAATCACGCATTTGCTGCAGACGAATTGACTCCTCCGCCATTGCTTCTCCTGCAAGTCGACAAGCCTCTCCAAAACCAACGACGAGAGGAACATTGAGCGTCCCGGGGCGAAGACCATTCTCTTGATAGCCTCCGTATAAGAGCGGTCTAAGAACAGAGCGAGAAACGCCGCCACGAACATACAAAGCAGCAATACCTTTTGGACCACACATCTTGTGGGCACTCATAGAGAGCAAGTCCACTCCCCACGCGTCTATATCTATCGGGAGTTTCCCCGCAGCCTGTGCTGCATCACAATGAAATAAGGCCCCACGTTCATGAGCTAGACTGGAGAATGCGCAAATATCTTGAATTGTACCGATCTCGTTGTTAGCAGCCTGTATAGACACGAGCAGCGTGCGATCCGTTGTTTCTCTCGCGGCAACGTCCTTGCTAACACGTCCGAGTCTGTCAACAGGGAGAACAACAACATCAAATCCCTGCTGGCTTAGGACCTCTAGTGGCGCAAGTACGGACTTATGCTCGATTGCTGAAGTCACTATTCTGGTTCGGCGGGCAGGATCCTGCCGACTCGCAAGGCCCATAATTGCCAGGTTGTTGCTTTCCGTCGCCCCGCTTGTCAGTACGATGTCGTCGGTCTCTGCGCCAATAAAGGAGGCGATCTGTCCCCTCGCAGTTTCTACAGCCCGACGCGCTTCCCTTCCCATGGAGTGTATTTCGCTAGAAGGATTGGCAAACTTTCTTGAGAAAAAAGGCAGCATTGCCTGCACGACGCTTGGGTCACAGGGAGTCGTGGCATGGTAGTCTAGGTAGATCATCAGGGGCGTCCGGCGGTGCGTCCTATTATCGCAACGAGGCTCTCTATCTCGGGCGGAGTAACAAGAGGCACTTGTGCGGTGATAATCGAGCTATATCCCTCAATCTTGGCCGCAAGATGGCCTTTCCCAAGAAGCCGTTCAGCTCCCTTTTCGCCAAGGGCAATTTCTGATGTCCCTTCGCCATCTACGCGAAGAACCAATCGATTACCGAGATTCGCCCGAAGCTGTGGAGGCATGACATTCGCGTCTGGTCTTTGCGCCGCGAACACAAGGAAGATGCCCGCCGCCCTGGCTTTAACGCCAAGCCGCGAGACAATACTCGAGACTGCCTCCTTGTATTCCTCTCTCATCATCCATTCGGCGAATTCATCGTGTATAACCCAGAGTATCTCAGGACGTTCGGTAGCTGATGATTTGTCGTATAGGTCAGTAATATTGCTTACACGATTTGCCCGTAGCACTTCGTATCTTCGCTCCATTTCAGTTACAAGGTAGTCAAGGACTTTGAGCGAAGCATCTGGCGAGGTCACAATCTCCTGCTTGAGATGTGGCAGGTGCTCAAATGCAAAGTAGTCCACCCCCATCTTCGGATCGATCAAGACTATGCGGGCTTGAGATGGGGTGTTCGTAGATGCAATGGAGAGAATGATATTCTGCATGAGGACTGACTTGCCACTGCCCGTAGAGCCCGCGATCAGGGAATGCGGCGCATTCTTGAAGGGCGAGAGGAAAAGCAGTTCCCCATCTTCTTCGCGCACGCCGAGGAGTAGTTGTTGATTTCCATGCGAAGTGTCTGGTTGCCAACGAGACCATACTTCCGAGAGAGATAGCACTCTGCGGACAGGTCGAGCTACAAAGAGAGCGATAACACCAGGTTCCGCCCTGACAGAAACCAGATTGAGTTTGTGGGTAGTGAGGAATTCGGAGCGTCTCTTCAGGACCTGCTCGACCGTCAGATTGGCGCTCCCTTGGAATTTCAAGAGAGCCGCGTTAGGCGTCAGAACACTGCTCAGGAGCCTTGAGTGAAGCTGGAACTGTTGAAGCGCCCCTTTTGTCGCGTTTGCGGTTTGAAGAAGCCATGCTTGTTCATCCGCTCCGTCCGCGGCGGGTGCCTGTGCCGACGTCAGGAGATCGCGAATGGCCAGATCCGGCCATTCCGCAGAAGGTGCTTGTTTGGCGATCTTGGCCACAACCGTTGGCTGCGACACGGGAGCTGCTACCGGCGGCTGCTCAATAGATACAACATGTTCGGTTGGTTGCCTGGTTTCGGCGGAGACAACTTCTGTCTTCGCTTTTGAAGGTTTCTTCTCAACAACGGTATTAATCCGTTCCGTAGGCTTCCGATAAGAACGGACCGGCAACTTTTCTTCGCCCACAATTTCCTTCCTGAGACCCATTGGGTCAGAGTGCTGCCAATAATGTTGTAGCAGTGTCCGTAGCTTGGCTCTGGAAAACACTTCCTGATATGCGTCTTCACAGTCAGCAACGGCAACAGTCTCCGAGCATTCGGGGGCATCGCTTGGGCCGGAGACAAAGATGTGTGAGTATCCTCGAAGGTATATTTCGCAAGAGCCTTCACGTATCGCCCGACGCCATTCCGCGAGTTTCAGGTCTGCATTTGCAGGAAATTGAATTCCGCTTAGAACCATGTCCGAAAACCGACTCAGCCAAATGTCTCGATCAAGACGCCCCGGATCGCCAAACAGCGCTTTTGAGATGCGCCCCATTGTTTCTCGAAGTTGTTTTTGTGATTCCTTGCGTTTGTTGGCAAGGCTTGAGGCGTCGATGTATTTTGCTTCAGATATGACAACGGCAAGGCGGCGATTCCCATGAGCATCAATCTCGGGACTAAGACATAGAATATCAGCAATGTGTTCTTCCTTTTGTCCTAGCCAGTCAGCGTAATCATCCAAGAAGTACCATCCGAAGTATCGCCCCTGATCACCAAGCTCCATCTTGATTAAGAAACGGCTAAGGACCACACCGATGAGTTCGCTGGCGTTTCGACCTCTCTTTGCCGCACGCAGCACAAGGTCGCCGGAGATGTCGTTTGCATCATCAATCAATCTTTGCATCAGAGATGCACGCTCAATGTCCGACAGCTCAAGGTTCAGGCTGTTTAGCCGGTGAAGAACCATACTCCTTAGCAAGCCGAGGGGCGCTGTGGAGGAAATAAGGATGTTCCTCCCTTGTGTTTCAGACTGCTTGTAGCGGATCACTTTGACGCTTTGGTTAAGCAGTTGTCGTCGGTCCAGAAGTTCATCGTGGTTGACTACCCAGCAACCCAGGTTATGAGTTTCTCTGAAAATGCTAGCGGTGTCTGGATCGTTGAAATCAAGTTGCCTCGCGGGCAAAAGGCGTTTGCCCGTATTGCCATCCCAGTCGCCCTTAAGAAAGGTGGTGAGTGCTGTAATGAAGGCCCATCCCTCCTTTGCCGCCACAGGACAGCAGAGATATACGACCTATTTCATGTCGTCTATAGCCGCAGGACGACGACGAGACCAGCGCGGGGGTATCCACGATTCAAACGACACCGGTTCGGCACTCTCCAGGTACCATTCTAGGCGGGCGTGCCGAGCGATCACGTCTTGAAGGAAAACGATGTCGGTCGGAGGCCCGTCTGCGCTATCGGGAGGGGGTGCTTGATCGGCCATAATGCCGATTCGGAGCCGAGCCATGAAGTCGCGAGAGGCTTCGCTTGCAATAAATGAATCCGCATCGACATCGCTGGACTCTATTATTTTCTCGTAGAGGTCTCGCAGCTTTGCACCATTCCGGTGTCTCAGTATCACCTGGCAGCGCATATCCTCTTGGTCTTCATGTATCTCATTCAATCGGTTTACGATCGCCTGAGGAAGACGCGCCGAATCGCAATTGTAGAGAACTATGGAGAGGTTGGCCTGCTCGTGAGGATGCAATAACAAGAAGCGTTCAATGAGATCTGTGATGTGGGCGGCCGAATCGCTAGGATTTTCGTTAGTATCACAGTGGTTCTCTCGAGCCGCAATGGGAGACTCGTGTAACGAGTAGTCCAAATGTTGGTCGTTCAGGCTGAGAAGTTCGGCGCGATTCTCATACCATCCAAGAATGACCTCCGGATAGAAGGGATGTTGTAGTTCCTCAGCGAGTTCCGTGAAGTACAACCTGGTATCCCCAAAATAGACGTTCTCGGCCGTCAGCAGATGCCGAAGCAGCCCAGCAACGTATTGCGCCTTCACAGCTAGACCGGCGAGACGAAGGGGATGCCACGGGGCAACAATCGCGGTGACAGGCCCTCCGTCTACCTGGGCAACGCCTAGCTCCATCAACGGCCGGAGCAGGAGGGCGCGATTCCGGTCACCTTTGGCCTCTGAACAAATGGTCTCTAGTAGAGATCCATATAGCCGAACTTGCTGAACCAGAGATGTGCAGGTTAGTCCTTCGTTCCAGAAACCTGCAATGGCGGCCTTGTATGCTGCGGTGAACTGCTCGAAGAGCCCCAGGATCTTCTCATACACCGGCTGTGTAACAAGGTGCTGCCCGAGGCATTGCTTCAGGTTCTGTGGCCACGAGTATTCCAGGTCCGAGTCTTTCTTGTAGGTTGGTACTAGCGAACCTCTGTCCTTGTCAAACGTAGGAAGGAGAGTTCTGACATCGCGTAGGTCAACTGATTGACATCGGCCTTTACTGCTCACCACTTCGCGCGTCGTTCGACACGGCATCATGGGGTGTTCAACAAGGCGACTCCAGTCGGAATACAGCTCGGCGGATATTGCCGAGGGGCTGAACTTCCACAGAAGTTGCTTGGAGTACACTTCTATTTGGCCACCAGAAAGCGTGACCTCCAACTCAAGATAGAACTTCAACTGAAGGGCCGCTTTTGCAGTTGAGCGATTCACATATGGCTTGGATGCTGCACGCCACTGCTTGTCCAGGTCCGGAAAATCAAACAGCCGTCCAACTTCCCATGCGCATCCGCGCCCTATCAACTCCTTGATGCCGCGATACCGCATGGCGAAATAGAGTCCAGCATCGCAGTTCAGCTCCTTAAGGTCTTTGGGGGTTCTTCGGTCGGACGTGACTGTTAGTTTGCGCTTTGTGCTTTGCTGATCTTGGTCGAACAGTGCTTGGAGACAATCAGTCAGACCAACAGCAAAATCCTGAGTCTCTGCCGGACTTCCGAAGATGAAGTAGTCCCAGCGAGCTTTGAGAGAGGGCTTTTCTTTCAGTTCATGTCTGTGATTCCGGTAGAAATCTTCATCTTCGTCATCAGGATCAAGGGCTTTTCGCTGGGCGAGTCTGTTGAGGTAATCCCGTTCCATGTCTGTTAGCAGACCAGGGTCTCGCTCCTCGTAGAACTCAGCTGTGGCCTTGCCGAGGTTGAACTGTTCCCTCTTGAGCCCATCAAAAAGCGGCTTAATAAGCTCCCACTCGTACTTGGCTATATCTCCGGCTTCTTGAGTCCATCCGCTGGGTGAATGGATGAATCGACGGATCGCGTCATGGGAATCGGCCGGGATGCTGTCGGCCACTTTCTCGAACGCCGTCGAGAGGTCTTCTTCAGTTAGAAGACCCTGAGAGGGAGTCTGTTTCACGAGATAACACGCACGCTTCTTGAAAGCAGCACTGAAAAGATTTCGCCACTTGGAAGCGTGACCGGCAGTCTTCTCGCTAAGGCTAGTGAAATATGTGGTATCCCGGGGCGCGTGAAGCGCGGGCAATGCATAACCGAGGGCATTTATGATTGGATGGCCTTCATCAAGAATAGCCCTGCGAGTCTCCGCTACGTAGTCTGCGAAACGCACAAGCGACACCGCCCGCGAATCAAGTAATCCAACAAGCGCTTGTTTCCACCACTTCCGGTGGTCATCGGTAATCGGCAAACCATTTGCGGCGATCTCAACCCACAATCCGGGCTCGGCCTGGAGCTGCGCTGATCCAATAGGCACCAACTCCTTCAGTGATTGCTCTTCGTCGTCACCCGTATTGGCTACTAGGAGAGCGGGCTTCTCGCACGCACAATTGCGAAAGTAGGTCGTGCGTTCAGTCGTAAGAAGTTCCGGAGGGAGTCGATCGCCGACAACAAAATGCTTGGGCAGCTTGATTTCAATCTGCCGCGATAGTATCCGGTCGTCCAGAATGGATAGTGCTATTGCCGTCAACTGCTCCGAGCTGAAACAGTCCAGAAGATAGCGTGCAGTTCCCAGAGAGTCGCTTTCCGTCAAGCGATCACGCAGGAAAGAGGACACGACACTTCCTATTATCTGATCACTGGTCATTTGCTTCTCTGGGAATACGGGTTTAGCACGTATGCGCACCCATCGGACAGGCGTTTGAGCAGGCCCAGGCTGGCCAGTCTCTGTTCGAGACGCTTTGCATTCGCCTGAAATGGTTTCATCTCAAACTCGCCTTGGGGCAGAACCAGTTGTGCCTCTTTCTCTCCAAAAACAAGGCCGTATCTTTCGAATACACGAGACAAGAAGAGCCCGAACTCCATCCGCCTATTCACTGCAACCAGAATGAGAGTCTTTAGAAATTCATCACTGGGTGCATATCGGAGCTTATTGGTTCCTCTCTTGGAGACCAATCCGATCAAGCGACCGTAGTTTCTGTGAATGTTCGCGATGTGTTGGTGGTGGCGCCTCTTTGCAGCCGTCTTGAATTCCACCATCAGCGAGTCGGGGTCCGTTGTCCCATCGTAGTCTGCTCCCCATAAGACTTGCCGTTCGAGGAAATCCCTACACTTAGCGAACGCCCCAGGCTGACCCTTCGCTGCCTGCCATTCCGGTGAGAGCTCGATGTTGTCGATATACGCCATTACCGCTTGGGCAGACAACAGGTTGTTAGCTTGATAGATGTCACAGGAAACCTCTCGAACCAGCGTTTTCTTGGGAGCGACGACCTCGCACACCATGCAGTAAGGCATTGATGAGGAGATAATGTCGCGCGCAACAGTCAGCTGATACTTCACCAAGTGAAGCCCAGCTAAGTTGACGAGATGGGGAAACGAATCGAACCCTGGCATGTCGAGACTGAGAATCCCGAGCCAATCTTCCGACAGGAGATCGTAGGACTGATGCTTAGGATAGGGTAGGAAACTTTTTGCCAAATCAGATCCTCGGTCTTCCGCATCAGTAGGTTGCAGGCATTGCACGATCTTGTTCCACTTCGAACGCTCACCGTTCACCATGGGATTCAGGGCCTTAGCAAGCGCTTCTCGTGCTGAGCTACGGCAAAGCATGAGATACAAGAGCTCCCCCGTCCGCCCGAAGAAATTCCGGTCATTCGTGGAGGCATCCTTATTGAGGTCCTCGTAGAGACAATCGGGTCCGTAGGGAAACACGAACTTAGATGTCCATCGTTTGTTGGTGTCTACCTCCAGACTAGTAGACTGGATGATTGATACCAGGTCGGCGAAATCCTCGAAACTCTGATAATGTTCCCTGAGATAGCTGAACTTGGGATCAACAAGTCCCTGCGCGGATCGCATAAGGGCCAGCCATTGATCCCATTTGTGATCCTCACTGGTCGGCAGAGCGCTTGTCTCTGCGAGCTTTGGATTGTTGAAGAGGATGTTTCTGAGCTCCAATCTGCGAGCAGGTCTATACTTGAGGGTGTTAAACCCATCCACTTCACGAAAGGCGCGTCCCTTTGAGGACTCGTGAACGAATATGTTGAGAAACTCAAGGAATACGAGCCACGGCGTTTGTTCATCATGAAACCGATGCCCCCATATCGCTTCATCAACCCACATGGAGGGGTCTGGATTATCCAACGGAGGGAGCCTTTCATGAAGATACGTCATGAAATAACCTCAACAAATCTTTCCTCTGGGAGCCCTTGCTCTGACAACGACAGGATTCTCACCTCAACATGATGGTCACTCTCCACCGCTCCGTTAGCTTCTGAACGCTCGCTGGCAGCAGAGAGAAGGTGGCTCTTGAAGGACAGCACATCCTCATAGCACTCTTTTGAGAAACTCGAGGGAAGAGCTCCTTCCGTAGCCACCCTTGAAAGGAACTCGTAGCGGACAAGTGTCATCCCGAATGTGACAACCTGTGTGGGTGAAAGCTGGACTTTCAGTACGACCTTCCGCGTGTCTTCGTCAAGGCCGAGAAACACTCGCTCACCCTTGTTCGGGTCAACGGATACGCGGTCTACAAGGAGACGGCTAATCTTGGACTGAGAGTAATTGCCGCTGGTAGCGAGATAGAGCTCCCGATCACTGTTCATCAGCATGCCCGTGAATATCCTGTTCATCCCTTTGACTAGTCGGGAGAGGATCGGTCGCCTAATCTGAGATTCGGCCTCCAAAGGGCGAACAACATCACTCAGGAATTCGCCTGCGAACTTGAAGACGGTTAGTTCCCAAAGACGAAGATCATGTTCGATGTCTTTTGGAATTTTGAAGAAAAGACCCCGCCTTTGGGATACAAGAAGCTCAAGGAACTTGCGGGTTCCTTCGCCTTCGTCTTCGCCTCCCTCGACATACTGTTGACGCGCAATGTAGAAAGCTTCATCTGCGCCATAGAACTTGTCACTCGCAACCAATTGCTCGAAGTACTTGTTCAGCTTCTCATCCGACTCTCCAAAGATAAGAATATTATCAACCCGGTTTGACGTCTCATGCCCGATCTGGAAGCGATCAAGATGCTCGAATACCGTGATCGATGTCCGTCTGTTCTCGGGGAGATTCCCGCCAAAGATGTTGTTAAACAAGCTGGCCTGGGCTGTTGTTCCGTCTCGAACAATGGCGGCTACATCTCGCGGAGTCATCAGGAAGTCTTTGGCGTATGGATGACCAAGCACCGCGTTGGTCAACAACAGGAGTATCTGGCGAATGGGAAGGTGGATGCCGTTGAGATCACACAACTCAATCAAATGACGCAGGCGCTCTTGAACCAGAGGTTGCTGCAGGAGCTCGTAGTTGTGTCTGATTGGACATCTTGCCCCAAAAAAGCCATCCGGTTCGACGGCTTCCGCATAGCACGAATTCCATCCCTGATGGGAAACAAAACTCTGCAGCGCCCGAGCAAAAAGCTCCGCGGAGTTCCAACGACTGAGATTGAAGAACTTCAGCCGCACACCCTCTACCTGCTGACGGTCCTCAACCAAGAGATCTTCCAGCACTTGTCTAGCCCTTTGCACATACTCGTTGTCGGGAAGGCGACGCCAGCATTCAACAAGCTGACCGTCGTTCGCAGCTATCAAAAACACCTCGTCCATCTCGGGATCAAAGAAAGAGCGCGAGCAGCGAGTGAGGAGATCCTGTTTCTCGGAAGTCCAAGGCAGTCCCTGTTGCGGCGCCCAGGCACTCAGATCGCGTATGAAGTGGATGGTGACATTCCTGTGAAGGTTAGGGTCCTCTTGATTTGGCCATGTTTTTCGGTCTTTTGGGTAGGCAAAACTCAACGACAAGTGCGGGTTGTCCGATTGCCATTCGTCAGGCGATCCATCGAGAAGAGTCCACACCTGTCTACACAAGTGAGTCTTACCGTCTCCGGCAGTCCCGGTGAGAATGACGGAGATAGGATCAGCCGTTGTCTTGTCAAATGAAGTAGCGACTCCCTCCAACGCCGGGTGCCGAAAATCGATTGGATCGACGCCCGCGCGACGAGCCGCGCGCTGGATTGTTTCGTCGTACATGTTGTCATTACGAGCTATTGGCCCGTATTGACGAAGGAATCTTATCCACTTCATGTTTTGTCCCGATGCCGCGCAACACTCGTTTCAGAAAGCCTCAGGGCGACTCCATCCGCGAATATCTAGTTTCTCAATGCTAGAATGCAAACCGCCGTCTTATCCCAGGTCGCGTGCTCAAAACGGAAGTGTATTTCAGAGGGAATTATTATAGTTGGCATATTAAACATGCTTTCGGCGTGTCTTCCTCGAACTCAGCGCCCGCAAACACCTCTACTAGTCTCCTGTTGCCACGACTCTTCCGGTTTCGCTCCTGTATCTCTGCAAATCGCCTTTTGATCGCAGCCACATTTTCTGGCTTCCGGAGTTCTGCCAGCGGCATGTTCTGATTCCAAGTGAATGTCTTCCCTGGTTCAGGGCTTGTCTTTTCGTACGCCTCTGCTTGGGCGAAAAGAGCCGGATGCGACTCAAAAAGGCGGACCCATTCAATCGGCTTCTGAAAGAAACAGAAGTAACAGCCGGAATGTGTCCGTCCCCATTTAAGATACGGCGGAAGACCGATCCCGCTTTCCTGGAGAATTCTCATTACACCTTGATAGTCGATTCCGTGGTCCTTGAACGGGAAAACAGCCTTGATGTTTGGCTTTGTACTTATGTATCCAACTCGGTCTTCGTCCGCTCGAATCCCTACATAACTGATAACGTGATCTTCACCTACATACTTCTCGAAGGGTCTGAGCTTAAGCATCTTTGTACACCAACGCATGTTGGGAGCTGGTAAGTAGCCTCCGAATACCTCTAGCCAGTGGTCAAAGCCTGCTTCGGCGTTGAGGTGCGTTATCTTCTTGCCGAGATAAGCTTCGACACGGTTGAGGTACTCGTATGTTTCATCGAGTTCCTTGGCGGTGTCGCAAAAGACATATTCCATGTCAGGAATCTTATCCCGCATGAACAGGGCGAGAGCCGTGCTGTCCTTGCCCCCAGAGAGGCTAAGAATATGGCGTGGCTTCTGGTTCACGACTCCTCCGTTGCGGCAAGGTGCTTCCAGAGGGCTCGACAAACCGCGACCACGGCAGAGCGCCCCCGCTTGGAGATGATAGCCTCGATATCTTTTCGGAGTAACTCGACCGACTCTTCATCTTCTTTGTTGAGATACACAACTTCCTGTCGTTCTTCACCCGTAGCCTTGGTGACGGCTATGCGAACTCCGTCGGCCAGCGAGTGTTGGTTCTTGGTAGTGAAGACGGCGCTCTCAACACGCTTGAACCGCCCGATAAGCACAGCCAATTCCCTCTCAAAGAGGTCCTCTTCTTCATCACGCCACTTCGACGGGGGACGCAAAGCCAGATAACTACCTACTGACTCAAGCCAGTCAGACTCAGGCAGATTGTCATCCATGAGGCGAAGACAAAACGCCTTGAGCTTGGGCTCAGATATGTTCATGAGTAGGCGTTCAGCGCGCTTTGCAATATCTGCCCGACAGTCTTCAGAAACGTCGAACGGAAGACCGAATCCGCTTCTTAGAGACTGTTGCATTCGGGACTGAAGCGAGGGGAAGGCTTCTCTCAGCTCGCTCAGAGAGCTCTTCAAATGCGTGATAAAAGTAGTAACTTCGGAGCTCGTCATTCTGCTGCCGGTCTCGATCCTTTGGCCGGCTGAAGCCACCGGCAGATCATGGAAGACAAGGCGGATCGGTTCTCGCGCCGCCAATATAGCGTCGCGAACGGCCTGTGCGCCCTTTGAAAGTCGCTTAGTGTTTCGCACGTACTCGGGTAGCTGAGCTACAAAAAGGCACAGTTGCTTTACTACATGCAGCAGTTCGGGTGCCTTCCCTGGCTTAACTGGAAGCTCAAGCATGCGAGCCAGCTCATTAAACACTTCTGATCTTAAACCCTCGATTTTGCAGTATTGGATGTCGAAGTTTTCGGGAGCCTTTGTCATTCGCAAGAAGGCGTCCTTGCCAATCTCTCGCAAGAACGTGCCGTTTTCGTAGAGAGCGACCTCTTGTTCCTGAGAGACAGCAATTACGGCGAGCAATACAGGGATCACGCCATCACGCAGCCCATAAGGAGGTCTTCGGAGTTCCCTGAATATGGTTTGAACGCTGACTCGTGCGTCCGGCTTCTGTTTGATGAGATCTCGTATTCGCTTCAGTGCAGGACGAAGGTGGCACGGGTCACCATGTGGCGGATCAACTAAAACCCACTGACCCTTCACTTGTCGGTGTAGTCCAGATGCCTTGAGAACGGACAGATACATGGACATTTCTGGCGGTTTGCGCTCTTCGGGCATGCCAAGCAGTTTTTCGCCTGGGCGCGCGAACATTGCTTCGATGAGACGCATTCTTGCAGCGGCAGCGGCAGAACTGAGGATGCTTCTATTGACCAATTCGTTCCTGAGCCGCGGAGCATCACAATACGCGTGGTCGCAGAGATCCGACAGTGTCGAGAGGACGTTGCGCCCCGACTCAAGACGAAGCTCTTTGCCATCATGAAACCAGGTGAGCGTATTCTTGTTCGTTAACCGAGTCAGTCCGACGTAATCCTGAATCGCTGACTTAAGGCTGTTTTGGGCGCACGCTCGATAGCGAGAGACCTCATCACGAGCATAGGGGTCGGAGTTCAGCTCGGGAGTGTTCGACGCTACCCAATCCCATCTCTGAGCTTCAAGCACTAGTCCTGACAACTTCTCCAGTGGTTGAGGGATTGCTGTGAGCAGGATTTGCGTGCCATCGGAACGTGTTTGCTTCGCAGCATCTATGGCCTTCCGACGATCATCTTCCGTTTCACAGAGCATGACAACGATCTGTCCGTCAGCAGTCAGCGCGGTCTTGTCAGGCTGTCCGAGGGTATCGGCGACCGAACTATACTTAACGTGAAAGTAACGCAGATTGCCTGTTTTGATGTAATGACGACGTGCAACGACAGGGCTTGCATCGAGCTGATCAGCAATAGCGTTCGCGATACCTGTAACATTCGGGATCTGCCTTCTCGCCTCGTCACAACACCTCTCAATATCGACGCTGGTGTATGGCCAGAGGCAGTATCCCCTTGTGTCGCCCCGGAAGTGCAGAACTCCGCGCTTCTTAAGCGTCGGGAGAGCGTGTCGCACACGCTTTCGCTTATCTGCATCTATTCCCGCAACAGACCACTCAAGACGCTCTTGCGTTGGTAGCAGATCATCCGAGTTAATGAGGTTAAGGATTCCTACTGTCTTAAGGATTTCAACCTCAAGCTGATCTTCGGAGACAAAGCTCTCAACTACGGACTCGATGACAGACCAGCGACTACGGTAGCTGATTACCGCAAGCCGATGCCCGAAATTGGCACGAACATAGTCATACAAATCGTGTAGGCGGTATGGCTCGGCACCGTGAAGCGGTCGAGATGCAAAGGCCCGCAATCCAAAAGGCTCAAATGAGTAGATATAGCTGAAGAGCGAGCGCTCGTTTTGCCCAAAGCGATGGAACGTACGCAGCAGCACGGGGAGAACAAATGGGTCTATGGGAAATAAGCCGACAGCGCTTTTCACCAAGGCTTGCTGGTTCAACGTGGCGCCATACCATCCAAGTTCAACAGCCTTCGCCATCGTCTGAGTCATCCGGGTACGGAAGTGACCCGGAAGGGCATCGACCTTAACGGAAAGGGCTGACTCGATGAGTAGCATTACTTGGTCGAGAGGGTGATTGAAGGCAATTTCTTCGAGCCTACCAGCTATCTTCTCCCATTCTCGCTGGGAAGTCTGCGTGAGTTGGTCGGTATAGGCGTTAAAGCCTTGGTGAAGCAGGCACACCAGGAAGATGGGTTTGTCGCCACTCCGACATGCCGCTTCAGCTAGGCTCTGGAGAAGAAAGATGTCGTGTGTCTGTGACCGAGAGGAAGCGTATTCGAGAAACTTGCCCACCTCATCCAGAATGATCAGCAAGCCCTGGCCTCTTCCTGCGTCAATGATTCTCGCCGTTGTTTTCGAGAGAACATCAACCACCCTGTTGTCCGGCGGAACTCCGTGCCGCAACAGTGAACGAATCTCATCTTTAATGGTGGAGGCTATCTTGGCGGGCAGAATATCGGGCAGGACGGCCTCCAGCCGCTCGAGTATGGCAGTCGACATGGGCTGACGATTCCCGACGACTAGCAGGGATATGTAGCTGGACCTGGCGGCTTGCGGGGCGATTTCGCTGACCTGGCGGTATAGATCCCGAGGCAATCTTCGTCGTGCATCGTTGAGGGCTGAGGCCAGCAGAAGCGCAAACGAGGATTTCCCGGATCCGTAGTCACCCGTGAGTCGCCAAGCCCGGCGACTAGATTGTGGCTGCAGCCCCTCAGCCATACGGGCAAGGCATCCTCCGCCAAACTCAGTAAGACAATAACCCGAAAGGGCATGGGGATCATGGAAATCGCGGATCAGTTCGGCGGATCTGAGGAATCGCGGGGCTAGCCGAAGACATGTCATGATACTTGCATCATGCATATGCTTCCGCCTCCATATAGACCCGCGAAAGAGGGAAACTCTCAGGGGCAGATTGTTTCCGTACAATCACGGGTTGCATCGCAGATTCACGAAACTCAAAAAAGCCGTTTGTTTCATCCTCAAGACTCTCGCATCTGTTCCGTATGTCATCTTCTGGAAGCTTGAATACCTGCCCGGGACCATGATGACCGTTTGCGATCAAATTAAACGAGAGTGTAGATTCCTCCGCATGCCACAGCCTCCAGAAATCATCGAGACAATAGCCAAAGAGAGCGGAGGATATCTCTGGTTTAGGCTCACGACGGAAAGCATAGACTGGCTCATGCCTGCCTGTATTCGCCGCAGATTGCCGGACGCCGATTTGCCTTAACAACTCCAACTCGACTAGCGGACAGTCGAGATTGTCCTCTCGGACTTCTCCCTTGCGACCTCGCGTCGGGACGTATGAATGAAGAAATACATCGTACTGCTGACCGAGCACGCTGTCGGACACGGGCTTGTCGTTGGCGGGATTCATTTTCCGCATGACACGAAATGCCGACGAAGCGGAGAGCTCCGGATCCTGCCACTTATTCAAGAAGAAATCCCAGGCGAAGATCTGGCACTGTCGATTGACGGCCAGATTCCAGTGGATCAGCCACAGAGTCTGAACATCCTCCATATATGGGTCCAATGGGGCCTTTCGTCCACTGCCCCTCATCAGCGCCTTACCCAAAACTGAAACACGGTATCCGGATTTGTCGGCGGGTTCGATGATTCTGGCCGCTTCCGCCCAAAAGCGGATCGAACGGACCATGTTCTTTCCGACGCCAAGCGTCACCATGGCTTGATCTTCGTCAGCGAAAAGCAGCGGGGCGTCTGCAATTGCCTCTGCGGCTTTTGGCAGCCATGCATAACGGCAAGGAAACGTTTCATGCCCCGAGAACCTATATTCACACCGTTGAATAGCTGACGCCATCTTCACATCCACTCCTCGATCCTAAAGGATGAATGATTGCCGCACTCGGTCTATTTTAACAGACAAAATCTTTCAGTATCACGCAAAACTACCACAACTCGCCTGTGTCCGAACACTTGAAGGACCTTAAATCGTTTGTGAAATCGAACCGAAGGCTGGCAAGCGAGCAATTGACAATAGTTCGTATATATGCATACTGTAACTAATCAGCTATTACGAACTATACGGCTATGACCGCGAGAACTAAGGAACAACCACAGAAAGTCATCCGTTGCGCGATCTACACGCGCGTCTCGACGGATGATCAGGCGAAGGGGGAATACAGCTCTCTTGATGCGCAGAAGGACATCTGCGAGCACTACGTTGCCATCCACAAAGAGGATGACTGGGTATCATCTCTCCACATTAAAGATGCCGGCTACTCCGGCAATACGCTGGACCGGCCAGGCCTCAACAGACTGCTGAACGAGGTAAGGTCTGGCAATGTAGATATGATCGTTGTCTATAAGCTCGATCGTCTGTCCCGATCGCTTCGCCAATTCTACGATTTCTGGGAAGAGCTGCAACGGCACAAGGTCAACTTTGTCTCTGCGACACAACAGATCGATACGGGCACACCACATGGCATGCTCTTCCTTAACATGCTTCTCAGCTTCGCGCAGTTCGAACGAGAACAGACCCGTGAAAAAACCCGAGCGAAGCTTCTCGAAAGAGCGAAGCATGGGAAATGGAATGGAGGGTGGGTTCCTACGGGTTATACATACGACAAGAAGACACAGAAGCTTCACAAGAAGCCTGAAGAAGCGGCTCTGGTGAAGGAGATATTCAATCAGGCTATCCAGCTAAGAAACGCAACGGCTGTAGCGAAACACCTGAACAAGCTAGGCATACGCACCCGCAAGCGTGAGCTTGTCAGGAAGGATCTATCGAAACGAATCGTCGGGGAGGCACGATTCATTGGCTACCGAATTCAGGCACTGGTGGCTAATCCGATCTACAAAGGCATCGTCATAAAGGAAGGCAAAGAATACAGATCGGAGCACCCAGCTATAGTCTCCGAACAACTTTGGCAGGCGGCCAACGACGTCCTGAAGCCGAGAGAGAAACAGGAATCTCAACTGTATGGTCGCGACAAGCACGTTCACTTATTGAAGGGTGTTCTCAGATGCGGACATTGCGGGTTGAGACTGACCCCCTACCCCGCAGGCAAGAAGGACAAGCAAGGCAATCCGTATCTTTACTACACGTGCACCCGAGTATCGAAGGAGGGAGGCGAAGCCGAATGTCCCGTCCGAAGCATCCCCGCCAGAGCATTCGAGGAACTGATCATTCGCTACCTCGGCCAGATCGGCCATCATCCGGATATCATCAAGGCAACGATCGAAGCCGCCAATCAAACCAAGAATGAGGCCGTCCGCCCCTTAAAGGCAAAGCTTGCCGAACTGGACAAGCGCTTCTCCCAACTTGCCGATGCTGTCGCCACATGCGTTGAGACAGCGAAGAAACGCGGAGCAAGAAGCATCGCTGATGAGTTCATTGAAGAGGCAGAACGACTTGCCGAAGAAAAGCGTCAGATTGGGCTGCAGAGGGAGAAGCTCCGGATTGACATCGAATACAAGGAGAAGACGGTCACCGACGCCAAGACAATTGCAGACAGCCTCCTTCGATTCGATAAGGCCATCATGCATCTAGCCCCAGACGAACAGAAGGAAATGATTCGGCTTCTCGTGAAGGAGATCATTGTTTACCACTTCGATCCCGAAAAGGACTCGATCGCCTGCCAGCCAGGGGTATTCAAAGCGAGGATACGAACTAAGTGGTACCGGGTTAACATCACCCTTTACGCAATGGACCTATTATCAAGGGTCTCAGAAGACGGGAAGATAAGTTCGGATTTCAGCAAGATTGGCTCCGGCGACAGGGCTCGAACCTGTAACCTAGTGATTAACAGTCACCCGCTCTACCATTGAGCTACGCCGGAACCTTAGGGCTGCGAGACGAACACACTAGCGAGGAACAGGCCCAAGTCAAGCCCCGAGCCACCTCGTGAAAGCAGTTTTCAAATCGGCTGGCGACCCTTCAAGGCTCGAGCCAGCGTCACGGGATCGGCATACGACAGATCGCTTCCCGCAGGGATGCCAAAGGCCAGACGTGAAACGCGGATTTTCCGGCCCGCGAGACTGTGGCTCAGGAATGCCGCTGTGGCATCGCTCTCCACATCCGTGCCCAACGCAAGAATCACTTCCTGCACTCCCTCGGCCTCGATTCTCTTCACCAGCGCATCAACCCGCAGATCACCAAGCCCCTCACCCTTCATCGGCGAGAGTTTGCCCATCAGGGAGTGATATCGCCCACGGTAATCCCCCGCCCTCTCGATCAACAGAATATCCCCGGGATCCTCCACAACGCACAGCATTCGCCCATCTCGCCGCGAATCCGTGCAGAGGGAGCATGGATTCCGGGTCTTTTCGGTCAAACCACCGCAGGATGTACAGACACAGACCTCTTCCTGTACCTCGGCCAGCGCATCCATCAGGTTTCTGATGAAGCCGGAATCGTCACGCGCCAACTTCATGGCCATACGCTCGGCCGAACGGCGACCCACGCCCGGCAGCCTGGCCAATACCGCGGAAAGTTTTCTGATGGATTCCAGTTCGCTCATCGGATCTCAGAGACCGGGCAATCCCATCCCGCCCGTCAGCTTGCCCATTTCTTCCGAAGCCATCTCGCGCGCTGCCTTCAGAGCGCCATCGACCGCCGCAACAACAAGATCCTGCAGCATCTCGACATCACCCGGATCCACAACCTTGGGATCAATACGAACACTCAAAATCGATCCATCGCCTCGCGCAACGGCCGTAACCATCCCACCGCCACTCGAAAACTCGATCGTACGCTCCGCCAGTTCCGCCTGCACCTTCTCCATGTTCTTCTGCATCGAGGCGGCCTGTTTCATCAGTTTCATCATGTTGACCATCGCGCACTTCCTCCACGATAAATCGGCGACCTACTCTCTCACATCGATGATATCACCATTGAACATCTCCAAGGTCTTGCGAACCGTGGGGTCCTTGATCCACTCAAGCCGCGTCTTGGCCGTCAGCGCCGCTTTCGTCTGCGAGGCCGGCGCAGCCTCCGTGCCCGGATGCGTCTGCTTGAGTTTGATGTCGCCCGGAAGCGTGGACCGCGAATCGAGCACGGTGAATTCGACATTCACATCGCGTTTCAGGACCTCCCCCAATACCTGCTTGATCGCATTCCTGTTGCGCGGAAAATCGATCTTGTCCTTGTTCGTGGCAAATTCAGGATCAAAACCAATCGTGACCGTGTTCCCTGTAATGCTCACGGGCTTCGCGTCCAACAGGTATCCCTTGGCGAGAACAGCCGTATGGCCAATGCGGTCCACAATCTCATGCCAATGCGCCACCATGCTCTTGAGTTCATCCTCGCCGCCCTCTGGTTCTGTCACCGCAGCCGGAGCCGCCGCCTTATGAGCGACCGGTCTGGCGGGCGGAATCATCGTTTCCCGGGCGGCGGCCGCTGGCCGCTGGGCTTTTGGGGAGTAGCTGGATTCCTCCCGCGCGGGGCTTCCTCCCGCACCCATGGACGATTTCAGCCGATTCAGTTCCCCGATCAAGGCATCGAGGGAGACCGTCGTAACCGCTCTCGCACAGCGAATGACCGCCGTCTCCAACAGCGTCCGGCGGGAAAGTGCAAAGCGCATCCGATTCTCGGCTTCTGACAGGATGTCGAGCACCCGCAGCGCACGCTCTGCATCCACCGCCTCCGCCTGCATCTTGATGGTGGCCACCTGGCCTTCTGTCAAATCGAGCCCGACGATACTCTCACCCGCATACTGGCAGATCAGAATGTTGCGGAAGTGCTCCAGCAGTTCCAGTACCGCCCGCTGAATATCCTTGCCGCTCTCATCCAACTCCGCCACCAGCTCAATGGCCTTGGAGATGTTCCCGTCCAAAATGGATTGCGCCAGACCTTCCAGCATCTGTCGCGCAACCAACCCAAACACCGAGAGCACATCTTCTTCCTTAATGCTCTTCCCGCGGAAGGCGATCAGTTGATCCATCGCCGATTCGGCGTCGCGCAGTCCACCCTCCGCCCCACGCGCGATCGCCAGCAGGGCGTCCTGATCGATCTTCACCTTCTCGGCAGACGCAATCTCCGAGAGGCGGCCGACGATATCCTTCGTTGAAATCCGGTGCAGATCGAAACGCTGACACCGCGACAGGATGGTGGCCGGCACCTTCTGCGGCTCGGTGGTGGCAAACAGAAACTTCACGTGACGCGGCGGCTCTTCGAGTGTCTTCAGCAACGCATTGAACGCGGCCGTAGACAGCATGTGCACTTCGTCAATGATGTAGATCTTGAATGGACCGCGGGCAGGCGCGTAACGCACGTTGTCCCGGAGGTCACGGACGTTGTCCACGCCCGTGTTCGATGCCGCATCGATCTCAAGCACATCAAGACCGTTGCCGCCCATGATCTCCTTGCAGGAATCGCACTTTCCGCACGGCTCGCCTGTCGGCCCCTTCTGGCAATTCAGTGCCTTCGCAAGAATCCGGGCGATGGACGTCTTGCCCACGCCGCGCGGACCCACAAAGAGGTAGGCATGCGCCACCCTGTCCGACTCGATGGCGTTCTTCAGGGTCTGGGTGACATGTTGCTGCCCAACGATTTCATCAAACCGTTGTGGCCGCCACTTCCTCGCAAGAACTTCGTATGCCATGGCAAGCTCCCTGAAGTTTCTAAGGACCGCCGCTACTCAGTCACTCTATCCTATATATAAGCAAACAGGGCCGTGCCCCCTCGATTGCCGGCAACGTTCGGGCAACGCACTCCGGTTGCAGACTCGGGCCAGGTTGGCCCACGGCACCCGGATGGTCATGACGTACCGTTGCTACCTTCCGGTCCTGGCGGGGTTGGTCACTATCCGTCGCATAGGTCCCGGCCTTCATCGCCTGCTTCCGGCGCAAAGACACCGTTCGCTGCCGTCTCCCTCGGGACGTCAACCCTGCTAGAGCGGGTTGCAGGTCATCCCGACTTTTGAGGGTCGGGACTCAGGGCACCGCTACCTCCCCGTCCAGCACGGCCTGCGACAACACTACCCACAGTCACCCCGAATGGCAAGTTGTGCGGTACGCTTAATCGATCATTTGCCTCTTGTCAGCCCGCAGCGCTCATGCATCATGGTGCCCATGCGTATTCTCCTCAGCAACGACGATGGCATTTACGCGCCGGGCATCCTGGCGCTCTATAATGCGGTGAAGGATCTTGGCGAAGTTCAGGTGGTCGCGCCCGACGCCGAACGTAGCGCGGTCGGCCACGCCATCACCCTCTCCGATCCCATCAAGACCCGCAAGGTCTCCAGGGATGGCGCCTTCTTCGGCTACGGCGTGGGCGGAACCCCCGCCGATTGCGTCAAGCTGGCCGTCTGCGGCCTGCTCGAGCAGAAACCCGACCTCGTGATCAGCGGAATCAACCTCGGACCCAATGCCGGCATCAGCGTCATCTACTCGGGGACGGTCTCCGCTGCAACCGAAGGTACCATCCTCGGCATTCCCAGCATGGCGATTTCTCTCAACACCTTCTCCGAGCCGATCTGGGACACCGCGGCACGCGTCGCCCGACACCTCGTCGGTGTCATCCAGGACAAGGGCCTGCCGCCCGACACGCTCCTGAATGTCAATGTGCCCAACGTCCCCATGGATCGCGTCCAGGGCTATGCCGTGACACGCATGGGCCAGTCGCGGTTCGTGGAAGTCTTCCATCGTCGCACGGATCCGCGCGGCAATGTCTACTACTGGATGGATGGCGAACTGGAACAGATCGGCGACATCACCGACACCGACGTGGAAGCCCTTAAGAAGGGCAAGGTCTCACTGACGCCAATCTGGTTCGATCTCACCCATCACGCGGCGATATCTCATCTCCAGAACTGGCACCTCGACAAGCCGCAGTAGCCGCGCTCAAAGCGTCTGGATCACTTCATTCTCCGCGGCTACCAGCGCGTCGTAGATCGCGGCCGCATCCGGCGCATCACGCAACTCGAGCAGCACGCTGGTGTGATGACACAACATGCACAGCCGTGCCAACACGTGCAGATGGATGCGGTCGTCCTGACAGCAGACGAGGAAGAAGAGATCGGTCGTCGCACCATCGGGCGACCCGAACGGCACAGGTTGTATGGCACGCCCGAGGACGATGAACGAGTCCTCGAACATGTAAGGCTCCTGACTCTTGGGATGCAGAAGGGCAATTCCTCCCGCCAGCGCCGTCGGGCAAAGACGCTCCCGCCCTTCGATGCTCTCCTGAAGTTCCTTCGCATTGCACACAAGCCCGGTCTGGTCTGCAATCTTCACCATGTCCCGTATAACAGAGGAGCGCGTCTTCGACGTTAGGGCGGGTTCAATGTAGGCCGGCTTGATCAACTCCGGCATGATCGCGTGCTGCTTGGAGAGATCGTGTACCTTGGCCGAGGTGCCCTTGTGGTACGCCTCCAACGGTTTGCCCTTCAGACCGAGAATTCGTTGCGACGCCCACTCGTCGATTTCCTTCTTCCGGAACACCAGCCGATCGCCCTGCCGCTGATGAGGAATGTCGCGCGTGCGCACAAGCTCCTCCACAGCCGCACGACCGATGTGCAGGTAGTTGGCCGCCTCATCCAGGTTGAGAGTGCGATGGGACATAAACAGACGTATCTAATAACCGCTCAGGCGAAAAACAGCACGCAGAAACTGGCGTTTCGAAACACAAAAGGAGAGCGAAGCTTGAATCGAAGGATGGGCGAGAAGGTCCCGGGGATGGCTTGCCAAGCCGTAGTCTCGGAGCGGAAAGTCCGCCTTCGCTTTCCTCTGCGCTCCGAGCGAAGGATGGAGCCAACGGTCGGATTCGAACCGACGACCTGATCATTACGAATGACCTGCTCTGCCAGCTGAGCTACGTTGGCCTCAAGGGAAAAACGGAGTCACTATAGGTCCCGGAAACGCAATGTCAAGACACGGCAGCGCGTGTGTGAACATACTGCCCGGCTACTCGATCGCATCACCCTCGTCCAGCCATGCCTTGCCTGTGGTCCACTCCCCGGTAAACGCCAAAAGTATCTCGTCCTTGCCCGTCTTCAGAGACTCGTAAACGAGGTTGTAAACCTGCCGGCCATCCTCGAATCGTCCCCTCGCGATGGATGCGCGGTAGTGGACAAGCTTCCGGTGAGGCACCATGACGGGCGTAATGTCCAAGCTCAATCCCTCGACGATCCCCAGTTCCGCGCCCGCACTGTTCAGCCATGTGATCCTGCCATCGCTGATGGAGAACACGCCCGATTTCCACTGACCCGGATCAAGTTCCACCCGCTTCTCTGCAGAAGCTGATTCCTTCTTGTCTTTCGTCTCTGAGGGAGGCACCGGGGCGGCCTTCGGTTTCGGAACCTTCAGACCGCACTGCTGCGAAAGCCAATCGCCCAACCGCGCCGCGAACGCCGGCTGCCAACTGCCGTCGTCCGACAGTTCCATAGTCAACGCGCAGTCCCGAAGCGCAACTCGCTGCAGCATGGAACGCTCACCACGCCCGCGCCCAAGGAATGACCAGTCAACCTCGGCCGCCGTCACCCGAAACTCGGCACGAGACACTTCATCGGTCGAACTCACCACTATCCCGTTCAGCACCATGTTCAACGAAAGCGTCGCCTTGCTCCCCTGTATCTTCACCGGCAACCCCAACCGGTCGGCAAGATACTCCGCGACATACGACCGGAACCCATCCGTGCCGATCGCCAGGTAGACCGCCACATAGGCAATCGAAACCAGCAGCAGCGTAGTCACCACCAGTCGAAGTACGGCGTGCCCCTTCGGTGATGGCGCGGCGGCCTCGCGTACGCGCGCTTCCTCAACCGCGTCCACCTTCGCTGGCCGAGACTTACCCACCTGACAGCTCCGTGGCCCTGTGATGTGCGGCCTTGATCGCCTCAACCCATTTTTCCGCAACGCCACCCGCCGCCAGCACACCCAGCGCGGCTGCCGTCGTTCCACCCTTTGACGTCACCCTCGCCCGAAGCTCTGCGGCATCCAGTCCTGTCTGAATGATCAGCCGCGCAGAGCCCTCCACCGTGGCGTTCACAAGTTCCCGCGCCACCACGTCGTTCAAGCCCAAGTCAGCCGCGGCTTTCATCATCGCTTCGATAAGGAAGAAGACATAGGCAGGCCCGCTGCCGCTCAGCGCGGTCACTGCATCCATATCCTTCTCCGCCACGCGAACCACGCTGCCGACGCTGCCGAGAATGCGCTCCGCCGTCCCCATGTCCATCTCTCCCGCCCAACGCCCGCCACAGATCGCCGAAACCCCCTGTCCAACCAACGCAGGCGTGTTCGGCATGACACGAACCACGCGAATGCCATTCTCCATCCGATCCTCAATCCAGCGCGTCGTGATCCCGGCCGCTATGCTGAGCACCAGAGCATCTTTCGACGCCGCCCCCTTCAGTTCCTTCAGCAAGTCGCCCAGCGACTGCGGCTTCACCGCAAGCACTACGACATCCGCCTGCCCTGCCGCATCGCGATTGCTTTCGACGGCATTCACCTTCAAATTGTCACGGAAGAATGCCAGCCTTTCCGGACGTACATCTGTCACGGTCACACCCGACGCATCACACACCCGTCCATCCAACACGCCCCGGACCAGCGCCTCGGCCATGTTGCCTGCACCCAGAAATGTGATCTTCATCTTGCTCACGGCTTCACCTCCCGCTCACCGAAAATCGCTGTACCCACCCTCACCCACGTCGCGCCTTCTTCAATCGCGACTTCGAAATCGTGACTCATGCCCATCGACAACTCCTCAAGCGCAAACCCGGACTCGGCCCGCCACTGGTCACGCAATTCGCGCAGCTTGCGGAAATGCGCCCGGGCCTTCTCGGCATCGTCCGTAGCCGGGGGCATCGTCATAAGGCCTGCCACGTTGAGATGATTTAATCCCGTGGCGGCCGTCAGCACCGCGGGCACATCCTCGGGCGCGAGTCCAAACTTCGACGCTTCGCCCGACACATTGACCTCGAGCAGAACCGGCATCGTCTTCCCCACCTCCGACGACGCCCGGTCAACCGTTTCCAGCAGGCGTAACGAATCCACAGAGTGGATTCGATCGAACAGCTCGACGGCCAGGCCAACCTTGTTCCGCTGCAGGTGACCGATCATATGCCACGTCAGCATACTCGGGCATAGGGGTATCTTCGCCTTGGCTTCCTGAACCTTGCTTTCGCCAAAAACCGTCAGCCCGCAATCCACGGCATCGCGAATCATCTCGGCTCCATACGTCTTGGAAACCGCGATCAGTTGCACCGACGACGGGTCGCGGCCGCACCGCGCGCAGGCCTGCGCCATGCGCTGCATCACGGCATCCACCCGTTCCTGTAGCGACACGTTCACGGGCCTCTTATAACGATTTTCCCAACCATTGGAAAAGCATATGCTATATTTTTCCAACCCTTGGAAAAACAGACCTGGAGGAGCGCCCCATGAAAGAGACGACCATTGAAGTTGCCGGCAAGAAAGCCACGGCCTTTGTACTTCCCGCCGGACCCGTCAGCCTCGTGTACGCCATAACCGATCGCGGCCTCATCGCCTGCGGGCTGATCGACATCAGCGTACTGGAACGCTTCAACTTCCCGGCGCTCCGCATCAAGGCGCGCGGAAAGCCGCTCATCGCAAGCGCGGAGGACCTTCTCGCCGGCGAGGTGAAAGATATGAACGCGCAGGCTGCGGCACTGGGATTGAAACCGGGCATCTCGGGACGCGAAGCCCTCGAAGCACTCTGAGCGAGCGGCGAGATTCAGAACTGACCGGTGAGGCGTATCCGCCGGTCGACTTCGACCTGGTTCTTGATCTCGTCACTGTTGGCAAATTGCTCGAAGAGGTTGACCACGCTCGGAATCAGTTCCGGCGGCATCTTCTGACCCACGAGAAAATATTTCCCCTGCCGCGCGATCTGCTGCTCCTGCTCCATCTGCGCCCGCCCTACGGACCAGATGAACTCCAGGCGATGGCCCACGGTCTTCGTCAACCAGACCTTCATCTGCTGATCGCCAACCAGTTCACGCATCTTGTCTCTGAACTGAGTCTCTGTCATGCCCACGGATTGTACCCCAAACCCGGGGCGCCGTTTAAACAAATAAGACATGGGAAACAGATGAAGGGGGATGGCTCGCCAAGCGTCTCGTCCCGGCATTGCCTTCAGCAGCGCCAGAAGTTCGAAGCCCACCGCGCTCCGGATGAAGACTGGCTTGCCAAGGTGTAGTTCGGAGCACACCGCGTTCCAGACGAAGACTGGCTTGCCAAGGCGTAGTTCGGAGCACTCCGTGCTCCGGACGAAGACTGGAGATCGGAAGAGCGT
>ERZ795056.1049-NODE-1049-length-32860-cov-18.723579_pt1 | contig 32860 bp, 26 predicted proteins | sample MGYA00375140_ERZ795056 | MGnify/ENA primary metagenome ERZ795056 (study PRJEB30185, sample SAMN05720227) | activated sludge metagenome | isolation source: Anaerobic digester | place: USA | collected 2015-03-09 ...
AAAATGATAAAAAGTAAAAAATACGTAAAAAAAATGTAGTTGTGCAACAGACACTTCCGAACTTCGCACCGAATAAAAGTTAGTCTGCGACTAACAGAAAAAATTTTTCGATAAATTTCAAATAATCATCCGAATAAGTATCTTTATTTCCTTAAAAATAAAACTACCGGTAATGCAAAAATTCATAACACACGTGGTTTTTATATGTGCTATTATATTGCTGACAACGAAAACTCAGGCACAATACCAGCCGGGCGATACCATAAGCATACAAACATTTACCTTCGGTTCTCCGCAGGACGCCAGATTCCTCTTTCCTCCCGATACGGTCCGTGTAAACAAGATTCTAATGTATTATACGCTGAAATGCAACCCGGCCCAAAATCCCGCATGTGGCGAATGGGACTATCTGACCAATACGTACCTTTATGAACATACCGGTGTGCTTGATTCCACACTGCTCCATGCCCCAAGTTATATGGTAAACGGCTCCAGCCCCGATTCCGTTGAATTTATGATGCAGCCATCATGGGACTATGCACCGCATTTCAACACACAAATGGTGCATACCAATACGCTCAGCTTCGATTCTGCCGTGTTCAACAATGGCGTCATCGTTACTGAAAACCCCTTTAATACTATCTTTCCCGAAAGCCGCTCCCAGTACCTGTGGAAAGCTTCTGAGTTGCTTGCTGCAGGTCTGTCCGCAGGTAATATTACAGGGCTCAGGTTTAATATTCAGAATACTGGAAGTGAACTGAAAAACCTTACACTACGTATTAAAAATACCGTCCTCGATTCGCTGACATCCATGAGCTTTGAGAGTACTGGGTTTGTCACGGTGTACAGCAATAATAGATCATTTCCTGCGACAGGCTGGAATACCATTCAGTTTACCACTCCTTTTGCATGGAATGGAACGGATAATCTGGCAATTGATATTTCCTTCGATAACCAAATTCCGGGAATAACCAACCAGGTTTTTTCTGAAAATACATTCCTGAAAACCGGAGTCTTTTCGGCAGTTTCCGACAAGTCATTGTTTTTTTTCGGCAATGATTTTGTGGATGTCCCTCAAGAAGCATTCGCATCTATCGACAGCGCCATCACCATATCATTATGGCAGTACGGTAACCCGCTTTTTCAGCCGCAAAATCAGATGGTGTTCGAAGGATACGACTCCCTGAACAACCGGGTGATCAATGCCCATATTCCCTGGGGCGACGGCACCATATACTGGGATGCAGGAAACAGCAGCACAACAAGCTACGACCGCATAAATAAAGCGGCCAACACGCAGGATTACGAAGGAAAATGGAATCACTGGGCCTTCACAAAAAATGTCGCTACGGGCAGCATGAAAATATACCTGAACGGCACGTTGTGGCATTCCGGAACAGGCAAAACAAAGAGAATGTATGGTATAAAGAATTTTAAACTCGGCGCTGCCGCTCCGGGAAATTATAACTACGACGGATATATTGATGAGTTCGCAGTTTGGAATACCGAACTTGATTCGGCTACTATAAGTAAATGGATGCGCAAAGACCTCGACTCCGGACATCCCTATGATTCCAGTCTTCAGTTATATTACAAATTCGATGATAACGCTATGTTCACAGCGGCTGATTCCAGCGGCAATGTCAATCACGGGACACTTTTCGGACTTCCTGTTTATGTGTTTAACAAGGGCAGCGAGATCGAACGTAATTTCAGCGAGACCTCGTTAAGGCCGGCAGTAATCTTTGAGCAAGGGACCTATGAATCTCATATTGATACGGTCATCACCATTGATTCCGTTATGAAAGATCCTATGCAAATTGTGTTTTACAACGATTCACTGCAGCCGTTGATCCCCATGGATACGCTCACCGTTTGGCCTTCATATTACAACCATTACGTATTTGATCATTTAGGCCATGCCGTTGATTCCACCTTTGTAATTCCTGATTCCCTGATATGTCTGAAGCAATGGTACTATTACAGCGAACATTTTGAAGTAGTCAACCGCTTTGAACTGGGCCGTTACATAACTCCCTACGGTAACGGATTATCCCTGGGAAATGGTATCACCTGGATTTTTGACCTGAGCGATTACCGCCCCCTGCTGAAGGATTCTGTGCATCTCAGCGCGGGCAACTGGCAGGAGTTGATGGATATGCGTTTTGAATTTATTCTTGGAACGCCGTCCCGTGACCCGCTGAGTATCAAAAACCTGTGGAATGGCAATTTTGATTACGGATTTGCTGACAATCCTATTGAAAACCGCCTTACACCAAAGAAAATTATTATTCCTTCCAATGCCGTGAATGTCCGCTGGAAATCGCGTGTAACCGGCCACGGCATGGATACTCCGCAGAATTGTGCCGAGTTTTGTCCTAAGTACCATTTCTATAAAGTGAACGGAGTTCAGCAGTACCAGCAGCTTGTGTGGCGCGACAACTGTGCCCTGAACCCACTGTATCCGCAGGGGGGCACCTGGGTTTATTCCCGTTCGAACTGGTGCCCGGGCGCTGAAGTCAGGACATATGATTTTGAGATTACCCCATTTGTCACCCCCGGCGATACGGCTACCCTCGACCACGATGTTCAGCCCTATACCCATACCGGCGGGTGGGACTATTACCAGATAGAAGATCAGCTGGTAACCTACGGACCATATAATTTTACTAAGGATGCCGAGGTCTATGAAATAAAGACACCATCCAGAAATTTTTTATATAAACGGATGAACCCAATATGCAACAATCCGCTCATTACTATCAGAAACAATGGCAGTGATACGTTGAAAACGCTCACCATTACATACGGCCTTGAGGGTGGCACACCAAGCACTTTCAACTGGTCGGGAAGTCTGGCTCCGACAGCAAAAGCCGATGTACAGCTTGAACATTTTTCGTGGGCTGTAAACAGCGGAACATTTTATGCCAGTGTTTCCCAACCCAATGGTGTACAGGATGAATACCCACTGAACGACAGGATGACCACCGGTTATGATGGTGCACAAGAGTTTCCTGCGGATATTATTTTTGAAGTAAAGACAAATAATTATCCGGGTGAAAATGAGTACACTGTTAAAGATGATCTTGGAAATGTTTTGTTGCATAAAACTTTTTCCCAGGCCAATGCTACTTATCAGGATACGCTGCATTTGGCGCAGGGGTGCTATGAATTCCGCTTTACCGACAACGATGATGACGGCCTGTACTGGTGGGCTGCTACCGGCGACGGCTCCGGATACTGCAGAATTCGAAGGGCAAACGGCCTGCTGTTCAAAGCCTATGGCAGCGACTTCGGCCGGGAGATTTATCAGCAGTTTACGGTAGGATATAACCTGCCAGTAGATGAATCAAGCACGGAAATAGGGTTTACTGTTTTTCCCAACCCGGCAGAAGATAAATTCTATGTTGACATTTCTTTGCCTTTTCAGCAGGATGTGAATATCCGCATTACAGACTGCATGGGCATTCCATGCAGGCAGTATGATCTTATAAATATGGCTGATCAACAGTTGGCCATCGACATGACCGGCTGTGCCGCAGGAATTTATTTTGTAAGTTTACAAACAAAAAATGCAGTGAAAACAGTAAAACTAATGCTGCAGAAATAATTACATAATTGGTGTTACGATCAAATAAGCCATACTTTATCTTTTTTGTTGTTTTGTCTGTTTTAACCGGCATACTGGTTTATTATTTCAGGTGGTCAGGGTCGGAAGGCCAGGAATGGAAATCTATCATCGACGGCGATGGCAAGGGATATTATGCCTATTATGACCAGATTGTTTTCAGAAAAAATTTCGGAACCGCCAGGCCCGATAATGACCATATCATTAAAATAGGCGACAGATCCCTGATTAAATACCAATGCGGGACAGCCCTGTTGATGGCTCCTTTTTTTCTGTCATCCGCGCTGGTCAGCGGTTTCCCGGATGATCCCTATGCCGAAGCTTACCAGAAATCTGTTAGCGTTGCAGCGATTTTCTATCTGCTGCTGGGCTTCGTTTTCCTTGTTCTGTTATTGAAAAAACTGAAAATCAAACCGCCGCACATACTGATATCACTGGCTTTGACGTTGTTTTCAACGAACTTATTGGTGTATGTGGTGGCGCAGCCCGATATGTCGCATGTGTACTCTTTTTCTTTGATTTCGGGCTTTCTATGGGCTTCGCATGCTTACATTATAAAACCCTGCAGGCGTTGGCTGATCATCAGTGCAGTGTTCCTGGGAATCATCTACCTCATAAGGCCTGTCAATATCATGATCCTGCTTTTTGTCCTGTTCTTTTTTGATGATTTCAAATCGGTAAGAAATTTTATACAACAGCACAAAAAACAATTACTTGTATTCGCTGTCATTGTTTCACTCGTCATGGCCATACAGAACGTTTTATGGTATATTCAGTGCAGGCATTTTTTTCTCTGGTCGTATCAAAACGAAGGTTTTTATTGGTTGCATCCCGAAATTTTTAATGTCTTGTTCAGTTTCAGGAAGGGACTCTTTATCTATACACCTATACTGATCATCGTGTTTTGGAGCCTGGCGGTTTTATTAAAAACAAATAAATTCAGGTTTTTCAGCACATTGTTCTTTCTGATTTTTATTAGCTATATCATTTCATCCTGGTGGTGCTGGACTTACTTTGACAGTTTTGGTATGCGTCCTTTTATTGATTTCTACGGAATATTTGTGTTGCTCCTGGCTCTGTTGTTAAGTAATATCGGCCAACGGGTCCGAACCATTCTTTTACTAAGTTGCATTCCTTTGCTTGCGCTAAATCTGTTACAGTCGTACCAATACAATAAAAGAATTATAAGTGCCGAATACATGAATTTTGAAAGTTATAAATACATTTTTTTTAAAACATCATTGCAGTATGTTGATTGCATTGGCGGAGCACACGACCTGATTCCGTACAACAAGTTTACCCAACAGTTGCTCTTCAGCACGTCGGACAGCCAACCCGCAGATGAACAGGATTTCGGGCCTGGTAAAGAATTCAGCCATGCCATATACATCAACAATCAGAACGAATTGTTCCATGCAAAAAAAATGTATGCGCAAATTACCTTCAAGAAGTGGGATTATCGCCCCGAAGGCACGCCACAGGCCTTGTTTGTGGCTGCCGTGAGTTATCAGGGCCATCCCAATGCTTTCTACAAAGTTTTCAGGCTCGACTACCTCCCCCGCGCCACTGTTAACAAATGGAACGAATTTTCTTACACCCTGATACTCCCTAAAATCGAACAACCAACCTTCGAATTGAAAATGTATATCTGGAACAGGGCTTCAGAGACTTTTAAACTGAAAGACCTCACGATAAAAATTTTTAAAACCGGCTGACGCGTGCTGCCATAAACCGAAACGGTGTTGAGTGTTTCAGGAAAATATTTCACCTGTTTATCAAGAATATCTGAATTGTTTGATAATAAGTGATTTAAGGCTGAAAATGCCGGTAAAAATATTTTCTTTCTGTATTTGATTTTTTTGTATCTTTGCAAACTCTTTTTGAACTATCAAAACTATGATAAATATTACTTTACCCGATAATTCGGTCAGACAATATAACGAAGGAGTTACAGGACTCGAGATTGCGCTTAGTATCAGCGAAGGCCTGGCCCGTAATGTGCTTGCAGCTCAGGTAAACGATGAAGTGTGGGATGCTACCCGCCCCATACATCACGATGCCAAAGTAAAACTCCTCACCTGGAATGATGCAGAAGGCAAAGCCGCCATGTGGCACTCCTCTGCTCACCTGATGGCTGAAGCTATAGAAGCTCTTTTTCCCGGAACCAAATTTGGCATAGGCCCCGATATTGAGAACGGTTTTTATTACGATATTGACACCGGCGACCGCATGATTACCGAAGCTGATTTCAAAGCCATTGAAGATAAAATGCTTGAATATGCTAAAGAAAATCAGCCAATAGTCCGTAAAGAGATATCTAAACAAGGCGCCATCGATTTGTTCACCAAAAAAGGCGACGAATACAAGCTGGAACTTATCAGCGAACTTGCCGATGGCGAGATTACCTTATACGAAAGCGGCCATTTTACTGATCTTTGCCGTGGCCCCCATATTCCCGGCACAGGCTTTATCAAAGCCGTAAAAATTTTGAGTGTGGCCGGTGCATACTGGCGCGGAGATATCAACCGCAAACAACTGACCAGGGTTTACGGCATCACCTTCCCCAAGCAAAAAGAATTGCAGGATTACCTGTTCTTGCTGGAAGAAGCCAAAAAACGCGACCACCGCAAACTGGGTAAGGAATTGGAATTATTTACTTTTTCGGCCAACGTGGGGCTTGGCCTGCCCTTGTGGTTGCCCAAAGGAACCGCCCTGCGCGAACGCCTCGAAGCCTTTCTGAAAAAAGTTCAGAAAAAAGCCGGTTATGTACAGGTAATGACCCCGCATATCGGCAACGTAAACCTGTATAAGACATCCGGGCACTTCCAGAAATACGGAAAAGATTCGTTCAGGCCTATCTCCACGCCGGTAGAAGGCGAAGAGTTCATGCTGAAACCTATGAACTGCCCTCATCATTGCGAAATATACAACTGCAAACCCCGATCATACAAAGACCTTCCTTTCAGGGTAGCCGAGTTTGGAACAGTATATCGCTACGAACAAAGCGGTGAGCTGCACGGCCTGACGCGCGTACGCGGATTTACACAGGATGACGCCCATATATTCTGCACTCCCGACCAGGTAAAACAAGAGTTTGTTGGCGTGATCAGCATCGTGATGCAGATATTTAAAGCCCTTGACTTTAAAGAGTGGACTGCGCAGATATCGCTTCGCGACCCCAACGATAAAGAAAAATACATCGGCAGCGACGAAAATTGGGAAAAAGCCGAACGAGCCATCCTCGAAGTGGTGGAAGAAAACAACATCAATGGTGTGGTAGCCCTGGGCGAAGCCGCCTTCTATGGCCCCAAACTCGATTTCATGGTACGCGATGCACTGGGACGCAAGTGGCAGCTAGGTACCATACAGGTTGATTATAACCTGCCCGAACGCTTCAACCTGGAATACATCGGAAACGACAACCAGAAACACCGCCCTGTGATGATCCACCGGGCACCGTTCGGATCCATGGAGCGTTTTGTTGCCGTACTGCTGGAACATTGCGCCGGAAAATTCCCCTTATGGCTTGCCCCTGAGCAGGTTACCATCATTCCGATCAGCGATAAATATGAAAATTATGCAAAAAAAGTTTCACAATTGCTAAATAATTACGATATTCGCGGCCAAATTGACAACAGGAGCGAAAAGGCAGGAAAAAAGATCAGGGATGCCGAGTTGGACAAAATACCTTATATGCTTATAGTGGGAGAGAAAGAAGAAGCTGAAAGTACTATCTCTGTAAGAAAACAAGGACAAGGCGATCTGGGATCTTTTACCATTGAGGCTTTTGCCGCTCTTATTAACGATGAAATAAAGAAAATGATTGAATAAAGATTATTCGGTTTATTAATCAACCCAAGTATTAACTAAAATGGAGGACAAGTTATAGCAACAAATTTTAACGCCCCGCAGGGAAGAGGTTACCAGGGCCGGGGATTTGTCAAGAAAGAAGAGCTTCACCGCATCAATGAAAGAATCACGGCACCCGTGGTCAGAGTGGTAGGCGAAAACATTCAGATGGGTATTTACCCGATACGCGAAGCGCTGGAAATAGCAGCAGAACAAGGTCTTGACCTGGTGGAAATTTCCCCGACAGCCACACCGCCGGTTTGTAAAGTGATTGATTACAAAAAATTTCTTTACGAACAAAAGCGCAAACAAAAAGAAATGAAGGCCAAAGCCGCCAAAGTTGTAATCAAAGAAATCCGGCTCGGCCCCAATACCGATGATCATGATTTTGATTTTAAGCTCAAACATGCCATCAAATTTCTGGAGGAAGGCTGTAAAGTGAAAGTGGACGTTTATTTCAGAGGCAGATCCATCGTCTATAAAGAACAAGGCGAAATCATCCTCCTGAAATTTGCCCAGGAACTGGTTGATTATGGAAAACCCGATCAGTTGCCCAAACTTGAAGGAAAACGAATGATTATGATTTTATCACCAAAAAAATAATTAAAACAACATAAAATCTCACAAAATGCCAAAAATGAAATCAATTTCCGGAGCAAAGAAAAGACTGGATTTTACAGGAACCGGAAAAATTAAAAGAAAACACGCATACAAGAGTCACATTCTGACCAAAAAATCCACCAAGAGGAAGAGAAATCTTACCTATGCCACCACCGTGGAAAAAGTGGACGAAAAAAGAGTGAAACAAATGCTTGCCTGTTAAGTAAATCAATTATTAACTTGTTTTCAGCATGAAAGATTCTTTACAGAAGAACGCTGAAACAAAAAATTTAAAATTATGCCAAGATCAGTAAATGCTGTAGCATCAAGACAAAGAAGAAAAAAAATCTTAAGCAGGGTCAAAGGACAATTCGGTAGAAGAAAAAATGTCTGGACCGTTGCCAAAAACGCTTACGAAAAAGGTATGTGTTATGCATACCGCGACAGGCGTAACAAAAAACGTGATTTCAGGGGACTGTGGATCAACCGTATCAATGCAGGTGTCCGTCTCTATGGTATGAGTTATTCGGTATTTATCGGAAAACTCCATAAAAAGAATATCGAACTCAACAGAAAAACTTTGGCAGACCTTGCCATGAACAATCCCGAAGCTTTCAAGGCCATAGTGGATGCGGTAAAGTAAAAAGTTTTTCGCAAAAAAAACCGGCCTTGCAACGAGCCGGTTTTTTTTTGTCCTTTTTTTTGATTTTTGTACACATCAATAAATGGCTGTATCCCGCCATCAATCCGGATTAATAACGACTTTTTTTACTATGGTTTTACCGGCTGTCTGCACTTTTACCAGATAAACTCCCGCAGAAAACATCCCAATGTCAATCCTGCTGTTCTGGAGAGAGACTCCAGAATAATGAAGCCTACCGTACAAATCATAAATAGCAACGTGGTGTTGTCCGTTGCCAGCCATAACAGTTAAAAATGTTGTGGCAGGATTGGGATATATTAGGTTGTCCTTATCCTGCCTGGCCTCCTCAAATGAAGTCAGGGTGCCTGTCAGATAGACCGGAGCCGACCACAGGTAATTACTGTCGGACTGAATAGCACGGACAAATATCCAGTTTGCTGCCGTGGCATCGATAGCAAATGTAGTATCCAGATTACTCGTATGTGGGCCGAGGTCAAGCATAACACCATTAGAAGTAACTAATTGTATTGAAATCCACGACTCGCTGTTGTTGTCAGCCAGGTGTATATGAAGCGGCAAAGCCGGTTGTATCGCCGTTTGACCACCCATGGGCGTGTTATTAAGGTCTATCCACACCGAGGCGTTTTTATCCATGGTGGCAAATGTCCTGCCCGCCATAATGGCTTCAAATAAAGCAGGCCGGCTTAGTGTGGTAGCCCAAATGCCGGTGCGGCAATCATTTTTGGTGCCCCAGTCAGCAGAATGGTTGTCCTGGTTCCATACCGGTGAAAGACGCCAGCCATTATTCAATGACAGCTCATAAAAACCTGAGGCTTGTGCCACCGACTGAAATTCAATCAGTGAAAAAACATTGTCCAGGGCTGTGCTTACATAGGCAAAACTGTTCCAGTTGGTAAAATATGTTTCTTCTCCCGGATGGTTAAACTGTGCAAATGCCGGTGAGTGGTTAAGCACCCAATTGTAAAATTCGGGCAGGTCGGTGGTGTACCACAAATTGCCGACATCATTAATAATATCGGCGGTGTTGAACACATTCACATGCCCATGCAGGGGCGATCCCCATTCCCAGCCGGCTATTCCCACAAAAGTACCGACCACCGTAGCATTGTCAGCCGCATCCTGGCAATCCGACCACTCCGGGTCGATGAGAGGAACATTTCCAATCTGTTCCAGGTGATCTGTAACGGCAAGAAAATCCAAACCTGCCGTAAACCGGGCATAATTATACGCATCTTCCGGTTCTCCGGCCCCGTCGGAATTAGAGGTGTGCGAATGCAGGCTGCCAAAATACGCGTTAAAGCTTCCCTGCCCCAATATTATCAAAGGATCACACACTATAGCTATTAAACTTATGAGAACAATTTTCATCATAAAAATTATTTGGCACAGTTTTTTCATGTGGTGGTCAAAAATTGATAAAAAATTAAAACTAAGAATATTTTTTTATAAATACATATATATATTAAAACTTTTGTTTTACAAATTCTCTCCTGAAAATAAATTAACAATACTATAAAAATAAAAAAAACCAGACAAATCATGACAAAAAATCTTAAAACAATTTATGATGAGGAAAAACGAATTGACTTCAATCAGCTAGAGGATGCTGCCAATCGGTTAAAAATCATGGCCCATCCTATACGTCTGGCTATACTGATTATGATTACCAGCAAAAAGGAAATGACCGTTACCGAAATTTACGAGGCCCTTTCCTTGCAACAGGCGGCCGTATCAAACCATCTGAAGATGATGAAAATTCATGATATGCTGTATTCCCGAAGAGACGGAAAAAACACCTATTACTATGTGAATATCAAATCCATGAAAGATCTTTACACGCTCCTCAGTCTGGATAAGCGCCCTGCTTAACCCCAGTTTACCCAATAACGTACTTGGTCCTTTTTGTATAAGGCACGCCAGGCGTCCCCGCTTGAACTGGCAGTCAAAAGAGCACCTCTGAAAACTTCAAATTTCTTTGTTCGTCATTGTTCTTCAAATTCTCATATACGCTCAGACTATGCGGTATTCAGAACTTCGACTGCCCCGGACTTTTTTATAGAGCGGTCCGATCAATGTTATTAGAGGCCCCCATAAGTTAATCAGGCTTTCTAAGCTTACTATTTTTTCTTCCGATTATTTTATAGTGATTGCGTAATTTTGTAAATTGCAACAGAATTTATTAATTATGTGTTCTCCTGTATTCCGGATAATTATTTTTTGTGTTGGAATGATTTCCCTTGTTGCCTGTAAAAAAGACAAAAACACTATACACATCGAAGGTAAAGTTTATGATCCCAACACGGCTGCTTATGTAAGCGATGCCAGGGTAACCATTGCCGCCAGTAAACTCTCTTCAGGAGGTATTTTTAGTGCGGGATATGCCGATATTGCAACGGCTGTCAGCGATGCCGGCGGTAATTTTGTTTTTACTTTTGAAGAAGAAAAGTTCGGCGGATTTCAGATAAGAGTTGAAAAAGAAAATTATTTTTCTACATTTAAGGAAATTTCCACCTCTGAAATAGTTGCCGGCACCACTTATACGCCAACGCTGAATATTCTGCCGGTATGTTTCATTGACTTGAAAATAAGAAATGCTGCGCCTTATGATACCAACGACCTGGTTTTTTATTCGTTCACATCAGGGTTTCTCAACGGTTCGGGATGTTGTGGCAATACCATCACTTACGGGCATGGGCTTTATTACGCCGACACGGTATTATGCAAGACGCACGGCAACCAAAATGTAACCTTGTCTTACAATGTCAGAAAGGAAGGAATAACGACCCTGCACACCAAAACCTTGTATTGCACGGCATTCGACACCACGTATTTTGTGATTGATTACTAATAACAGGCAACTTGAAAGCAATACAAGACATAGTTATAATAGGCGCCGGAAATGTAGCGGTAAATCTGGCTCATGCTTTCAGGAAAGCAGGAAAAAACATACGTTGTATTTACAGCCGTGATGCTGCCAGGGCCCGGCATCTTGCGAACTCAGTGGGCGCTGACTTTACCGATAAGTTTGAAATGCTTCCAAACAAAGCAGATTTGTTTCTCATTGCCGTTACCGACAGTGCTATTGCCGAAGTAGCGGATAAACTGAGCAGCACGGAAGGTATCGTGGCTCACACCTCCGGTTCGGTCGCCATCTCCGTTTTGAACAAACGTTCCGCAGGACAAGGTGTCTTTTATCCTTTGATACACCTTTCTTCCGAAAATATCATTGATTTTACAACAGTGCCCTTATGTCTTGAAGCCACCACCGAAAAGACCATGCAAGCACTATGGCAGTTGGCGGGCACGATTTCCGAAAAAGTGTTTTCCGTAACATCGGACGATAGAAAGATTTTACATCTTGCAGCGGTATTTGCCTGTAATTTTACAAATCTCAACTATATTATTGCTGAAGAGATTCTGAAAAAAAACGGCTTGCCGTTTGAGTTGCTTCATCCGCTGATAGCCGGATTGGCCAGGAAAATACAAACTGCCTCGCCATCAACCATAATGACAGGGCCCGCTATACGTGAAGATTATGAGGTAATAGCCGCCCACCTCAACATGCTGGAAAGCATTCCGCATTATCAGGAAATTTATCAAATGCTTACCAAAACCATCATACAAAAAAAGAAAAATAATGAACTATAAAGAACTGTTGAAAGACATCAATACAATGATTTTTGATTACGACGGTGTTCTAACCGATGGTACCGTAATCACCACAGAAAGAGGCGAACAATACCGCACCGGCTATGTGCGAGATGGTTATGCCCTGCACCTGGCAATAAAAAAAGGATATAATGTTGCCATTATCAGCGGGGGTACATCCGATTCCATCAGCAAACGCCTCGAAACGCTTGATATTAAGGATATCTTTACTCATGTCAGCAATAAAATTGAAACTTTCCATAGATACCTGGAACAAAAAAAAGTGTCGGCTTCGCAAGTGTTGTATATGGGCGATGATATCCCTGATTATAAAGTGATGCAACTGGCCGGTCTTCCAGTTTGTCCGGCCGATGCAGCCGAAGAAATAAAATCCATATCCAAATACATTTCTTCTTATAAGGGCGGCCATGGTTGCGTGCGCGATATTATAGAACAACTCATGAAAATACAAGGCACCTGGATGAACGACGACGCGTTCGAATGGTAAAGGAACACTGCTGAAATTCCAAATTTCGCAGGTCATCTTTGGTATTCAAATATTCCTGTACGTTAAGTACACAACAGTTTTCAGCACCTTTGCCTCATCGGATTTTTTTTGAAAGTTATCCGATCAACATTTATAAAGACATCCCCAAAAAGCTGTTGCTCATAAATTTCAATATGCTTACCCCGATTACCGCGCAAATCACCCTGTGATTGAAATTTTACTTTTACAGGCTGTCAACACCGAATTACGCAACAGACGTGGTCTGTTGCGTAATTCGGGTTGCCTTGCCGGCTTTGCGCTGTAGCTATTATTAGCTGGAAAAATATTCCGGAATAACGTGAATTTTTAGTTTAAAATTGAAGAACAGGAGCATTGATGAATACTACAAATTCAGGTACTTGTCCTTAGGGTATTTTACCGAATACGAAAGCCTTATTTCTTTGGTTTCGGCCGGTTTCAGGTTATATTTCCAGGTGATTTTTCCATAATCCTTATCATATATAGCGGATGAGATATCCAACAATTCAATTTCTATATTCTTATCTGACGATAGCGGCACCTGATCATCAATTACGATATCGATATTTTGTTTTTTCTTGTTGCGGATACTTATTTGATAGGTGAAAGTTTCTTTTTTGTTCAGGCCGATTAATTTGGAGCTGGAAAAATCCTGTAATTTTTCGCGTTTGACGGTAATGTTGTTATCTGTTCCCAGCGAAAACTCAATGGTATCGGCTGTTGTCCTGGCATTGATGTATGATTTGCCTACATAGGTGCCTTCGAAAAACAGGTTCATTTCGCCCGAAATAATGTTGTACTTGTCCCATCCTGTTACCCTGGCAAGCAGAAAGACATCCTGGCTCAGTTTTGGCGCACAGTAATACTCATAAGTTGCCGGCAGGTTGTATTTTTGAATCTGCACCATGTGATTCTTTCCATCGGCGGGTATGGTATAAGGGATGCTGATAGCGTACTCGATGTTTGTCTGGGTTTCGTTCACCACAGTGTAATCGGCCGTACTGCGGGCTTGCTGTTCATAGTTCACGCCTTCATCGGCGGCGACTTTGGCCATAGGCGCGGCTTCTTTCCTGGCTGTTTGCTGGCTCGTCACCATCCCGTAAGGGTAGGCAAATGAAAGATACCACGGGTTCAGCAGCGGTTTGGAGCCGTTTTGCATGGGATTTCCTGTTGACAGGGTGAGGTTGACATTGCTCCAGTCAGCGCCTGTGGTCTGATAGACATTTGCCCGAAAATCAAGGCCTACAGGACTGCTGACATTGACAGCCCGCAGGTCGTAGGTGGGAGTCCAGCCGGCATTGGTAACGTAATAGTCCAGGCTAAGGCTGGCAGTTACCGGCGTCGCCGCACTGACAGTTACCAGAATCTCGCTGCTTGGTTCGGCAACCCTTGCATTCCAGGTCTGCAACTGGTTGTTCAAAGTGGTAATATTTTTTTGGATTTTATTGATCTTGTCCTGAATATTCATCTGGTTGGTTTTTATATCAAGCAGGCGGGTGCGGAAATACTCTGTGGCTTCTTTGAGTTCGGCGATTTTCACGCCGGTCTGCTCGCCTCCAATGTCTTTGTTGGCGAGCAACATGGTTTCTTCCTGCTGATATACAGCCAGGATAGTTTGTTGTGAAGTGAGCATCCTGTTAAGAATCTGGATAGAGTCTTCAATTTTTTTCACCTCCGGGGTTTTTTCCTGCATTTTAAGGTAATTGATCTGGTGTACCACCGATAAGATGTCAAAATTGCCTTCGCCTTTCACCTGTATGCTTTGCGCGTTGATGTACTGTGTCAGGTCTTCGAAAATCACGGTGCTTTGTCCGGCAGGCAGGGCAATGTCGCCATGCCGGGTGATTTGTGCTCCGTTGAAAAATACCGTTACGTCTTTAATTTTTGATTTAACGGGCAATGACTGCGCGTGGATCATCACGGTAGAAATCATGCATGCCAGAAGCATTAAAAAAACTGGTTTTTTCATATTGTTTGTGGTTTTAAGGTTTTTTGAATAGAGAAGTAAAAACAAATTTTCCACAAATTTTATGAAAAATTTTTTTCTGAGGAAAGTTCAGTCAGCTACCTGATGCCGACAAAGTTTTTTGTCGTGTTCTCAAAAGCAAAAGCCTGTTTGTTTTTAAATTTCTCAACCAGCGCGGGATGGTACTGGCTGCTTTTCTGGTAACAGGCATACGCCGAATCAAATTGCGTTTTGCTGAAATAGGCATCAGCCAGATACATATAGGCATACCCCAGGTCTTTGCTGTTTTTAAGGACTTGTTTAAAAATGGTGGTGTCGTACCTGCTGAGCGCCTCAGTGTAATTGTTTTTATGAAGTTCTTTATCAATGATGGCCAGGTTGAGGGTATCGTTGTCTTTAAGTAATTTATAACTGGCGTCCATCAGGGTTGCCCGGTATTCGTTTTCAAAACTGTTGGTGGCTTCAATAGATTGTTTCAGGTATTTTATGGCATCTTCAAAATTAAATAGTCGCTGGCTCAGTAAACCAGCTTTGCGCAAAGGATAAGCAGGGTTGGGATGTTTAATAAGGGATTTCTGATAGTATTCCAGCGCTTTGGTAATTTCGCCCTGCCGTTCGTAGATATCTGCCAGGTAGGTGTAGGTATGATGACTGTGAATAGTGTCTTTTTTCAGGCAATGCTCAAAAGTTTTTTTGGCTTCTTCGAGCTGGTTGAGATACAAATAAGTAATCCCCATATTGGCTGTGGCTTCGTAGTTTTCAGGGTCAATCTCGAGGGCTTTTTGATAGTTTGCCAGCGCCTTTTTGAATTTCAGTTCCGAGTTTTCGGCTTTTCCCTGATAAAGATAGGAATTTCCCGCGGTAATATTGGTAAGGGCTTCTTCGGTACGTCCCGGTGCCGACAAATTGACAAGCCACTGTGGTTGTGTCAGGGTAAAAAATCCGAAAATCCCCACTATTCCCCAAACGACTATCAGGCCGATAAAAACACCCTTATCACCAATACGGTAACGGATATTATGCTCCATTTCCTGTGCCGGCTTTTCTTTTTTGGGTTTTTCCGGCCCTGGTTTCTGTGATGATATTTTTTTTGATGTAACTTTTTTTGCCATATCAGTTGTTATGTATGATGAAAAGAATTTTTTTGTTTTCTTTTTTCAGTCTGTTATACGTTTCACATGCCTGCCGGTTGGGCAGTTTTATTAACTGATAAATTTTACTTTTAAATGTGTTGTACGACAGTTCGGTTGTCAGTATATCGTTCCATCCCAGGCCGCCCTGGCCTTTCATGCCGGTACCCACCAGCACAATATCCGAACCGAGGTGCTCAATTTTCTGTTTGTCACGCAGGGTAAACATGGTTTTCTTATCCACTGTCCTGAATGTGCCGTCGGGAAATATCATATAGTCGAAATATATTAAGGGAATGCCGTTATAGTTGATAAATCCGGGACTTTTGGCTTGTATTCCCGATGTGCCAAAACGAGCTGCTACAAAAACAAAAATGATAATGATCAGGAGGGCTCCGCGTATGACCCATCGGGCGATTTGGTTTACTCCGGCATGTATCAATAAGAAAATTATTATGAATAATAATAAGGTAATCAGCAGCACCTGAAATTTATATATTGAATCAGAAATTTGCGAGGCCACATACAGAAAGACATAGGCAAAAATGACCTCAAGACATAATAGTGAGAATGGGTTAGTGTAGTATTCTTTAATTTTTTTGTTTCGCAGGCGAAAGTTCGGAAAATCCTTTCCGTCTTCCAGATAAAAGTATACAAAGATGATTCCTGTCATGGTCCCCCATATGTCCTTGCCACAATCGCCCAGATCGAAAATTCTGTTGGAAATAAAAACCTGGATGAACTCATCGAAAACCGAAATGACCAGGCCTGTGATAAAAATTCTAAAAATGACTTTGTGCGTAGGGGTGGGTTTGTATGAGAAACGTCGGTATGCTACGTAGGCGTAAAGTCCGTAGGCAATGTAATGCCAGTTGTGCTGCAAATCGTAAAAGGTATGGTTAAAATAATAATCCGCCGTCATTTGCCCCACACCGACAAAAAGCACAATAAAACCAAGGTAAAGCAGCCTTCTTTTGCTCAGACTCTTACGCGAGAGATAAAAAAACAGTATTAACACAAGTATGGCAATGATAACCACATAGGGAATACTGATAAAGTCAAGATCAACCGCTGCTCTCGAAGCCCTGCCTATGGCATTTTGTAAAAAATTCTGAAGCATCAGAAACGGGGTGAGAATCACCAGCAGCGAGAAAAAAAAGAAGTTGATGAATACGACCGGTATTTTTTTCATAAGCTAAATTATGGTTCGATAAAGCTAATAAAAAAATTCAAAATACAAGGTGTGAGCATTTAAAAGTACATTTTTTGTTTCGACGGAAAGCATCAATCGTGAAAAAAAGTATCGTAAAAAATATTAATTTTGCATAAAAAACATGATGCAAAAACCTTTGATACTTGTAACTAATGATGACGGAGTGGCTGCTCCGGGTATCAGGTTTCTGATCAGCGTGATGCGCGAACTGGGCGAAGTGGTGGTGCTGGCTCCCGACAAACCGCAGTCAGGCATGGGCCACGCTATTACGGTTAGTTCGCCTTTGCGCATGCAAAAAATCACTGTCGAAGACCATTATAAAGAATATTCCTGCAGCGGCACGCCGGTGGATTGTGTAAAACTGGCTGTGGATAAAATACTGCACCGCAAGCCTGATTTGCTGGTTTCAGGAATCAACCATGGATTAAACTCCTCGGTCAATATCATTTATTCCGGCACGATGTCTGCGGCCCTCGAAGGTGCCATGGTAAATATACCTTCCGCAGGTTTTTCGCTCGACGATTATGCCTATCATGCTGATTTCAGCCATACGGCGGAATATATCAAAGTGATCTGCCGCAACCTTATGCACCACGGACTGCCGCCCAAAACATGCCTCAACGTCAATTTCCCGAAAAATGTAAAAAAACTCAAAGGCATAAAAGTTTGCCGTCAGGCCAATGCACACTGGAAAGAAGAATTTAACGAACGCAAAGACCCCCACGGCCGTAACTATTACTGGCTGACCGGCATCTTTGAAAATACCGATAAGGGTAAAGATACCGACGAATGGGCGCTGCGAAATAATTATGTGTCGGTGGTGCCCGTCCATGTTGATTTTACGGCACATCAGGCTATCCCTGTCATCAAAAAATGGAAATACCATGTTTAAATTTTTAAAAAAAGATGCCCTCTGGTTTGGTGTGGTGCTGGCCCTGGTGGTATCTGGCGCCACTTTCGGGATTTTGTACCTGTTGAATAATACGGTTCTGGTAAACCCTCAAAATAATGACCAATCCGTATTCAAATTGTCAACACTGTATATATTAAGTCTGATACCCAATGCCTTGTTGCTGCGCTGGTATCTGGTAAATCTTAAAGCCGACAAAACCGGAAGAGGTATCCTGTTGGTTACCTTTATCTTTGCGGTGGTCTTTATGATCATATATTACAAGTACTAACGTGCAGAAGAAATCAAAAAATCTTATTTTCGGGGGAATACTGCTTTTGGGAGTGTTGGTTTCCGTATTATTTATACTGATTGAAAGGCCTTCAACACGCAAAACCCCAAAAAACAAACCTTTGATAATGCAAGAGATGTCTGAACCCCGCTTTAGAAAGGACGGGGTGTTGAAGTTCATGAAAAACAATACTACGCTACAGACTATCCTCATCGAAATTGCCGACAACGACATAGAAAGGACACAAGGCCTGATGTACCGCAAATCCATGCCCGATAGTTGCGGGATGTTGTTTATCTTTGAAACTATGCAACCTTTGTCTTTCTGGATGAAAAACACTTATATACCTCTCGATATTATTTATCTCGACAACGCTTACCGTATTGTGAGCATAGCCCCTTACAGGCAGCCGTTGTCCGAAGAAGCAATACCCTCGGGGGGCGAAGCCAGGTATGTGGTGGAAGTGAATGCCGGTTTCTGCGACAGACACAAGATAGGTGTCGGCGACAAAATAGAATTTACTTTAAACTGATGGTATGAACACACTATTTATCACCTGGAACCCCGATGCTGAAATTTTCACCATAGGAAATTTTGGCCTGCGCTGGTATGGCTTTTTGTTTGCCATGGGTTTTTTTCTGGCTTATACAGTGCTGTATTTTGTCTTTAAACGCGAAAAAGTAGCCTTGTCAAAACTCGACTGGCTTACCTTTTACATCTTTATCGCTGTCCTGGTCGGGGCCCGACTGGGGCATGTATTCTTTTATGAATGGGGTTATTACCGTGAAAACCTCAGCGAGATACCCATGGTGTGGAAAGGAGGGCTGGCAAGCCACGGCGCCGCCATAGCCATTATCATCGCGCTGATTATCTATGTAAAACAGTTTAAGGTCAATGTGTGGTGGCTCTTCGACCGCATGGCGCTGGCCATACCTGTTACCGCGGCTTTTGTCCGGCTTGGAAACCTCATGAACTCGGAAATATACGGCCTCCCCACCTCAATGCCCTGGGGTTTTATTTTCAGGGCCGATCCCGCTGCAGGACTTCTGCCCAGGCATCCCACCCAACTCTATGAAGCCATTTCTTACCTGCTGATTGCCCTGGTACTGATTATCCTTTATCGCAAAAACCTGGGCATTAACAAACCGGGATTATTTGTTGGCATTTTCTTGTCAGCTTTGTTCACCGCCCGTTTTCTGATAGAGTTTTTCAAAGAAGTGCAGGTGGATTTTGAACACGGAATGAGGTTTGATATGGGGCAATGGCTAAGCGTACCCTTTATCTTGCTTGGGGTAGGGTTTATCATTTTTGCTTTGAAAAGCAAACCAAAGGTTGCTGATAAAAAGCTCTGATTTTTTCAGCTGCTTTCCGCAAAAGTTGTTTTCTGGGATTAGCAGCAAAGATAAATTAGCGTATGGCTAAGCCGTTATCACTACACATACTTTGCTTTCATAACATAAGTTTCGTATGAGAACGCGCGGAAGTGTACGTTTTGACAAGGCTTTTTGGCAATTTTTTTCCTTGCTACGCGCTGCCACTCTCTCAAGCAGACCATGCTTCCACTGAAACATTAATGCTTTTTTTGTGGTACTTTTGGCTTGACCCAAAAGTACCCAAAAAGTCAAGAAAATATATGGCTAAACTTCGCACAGGCCACTCCCTGACACCGCCATATTTTCTGGCCGGCGCACTGTTGCTGCTACGCAGCAATTCAAACCGTTCTAACAAACTTTTGCCTGTTAACAAACACTTATCGTTATTTATAACCTTATATATTCATTTCCTTTCTAAAAAATCGGGAAAGAGGTTTCTGTCCTTTGAATGCCATTTCAGACACTCCTTTGCATGATTTTCCCATCCTGATGAGAACGCGCGGAAGAATACGTTTTGACAAAGTTTTTGGCTGTGGTAACAATGAAATACTTATTTATAACTGCAAAAGCTATTATAGTTTTTATCGGAATTGCGTAAGCTAAGTGAATAACAATCTCCTGTTTCCTGGCATTGTTTACCCTGAGTAATACTTCAGGTTACACAACGACCACAGGGAAATCAGTATCAAAATTCAGGAAATGCTGTTCACCCAAAATATAGGTTAAAAAGTCTTTATATGCCGGTGTAAAATTAAACTCGTTGATATCGTAATAAACCTCAGGCAAAGGCTTATTGCCAATGGATCCCATATCAACAGAAGAGGTGTTGAATTCTTCAAGTTCAGGGTATCTAACCAATTTAGACATCACGGGCATTTGGCCGTATTCCTTGCGAAGCAATAGATCCACCACCTTATCGGCCAGGGCCTGGGTGAGCCGGCGGTCATACATCCTGCATTGGCCGGCGCGGGCGTAATAGCCGGAGATCTGGGCACGGGCTTCTATCTTAATCTTATTGCTTATTTCCGAAGCTATGACACCGCTGATGCCGCCAAACCTGGGATGCCCGTATTCATCAACTTCGGAGCTGGCATGTACCACATCCACTTTTTGTTTTTGGTCATCGTACCAGCGGACGCCTTCTGAAACAGCTATCACGAGGGCTTTTTTGCGGGAACTCAGGTAGGCCTCTTTCACGGTTTCAAAAAAGAAATCCTTGCGTTCTTTGGTCATCTCGTATTCAGGGACAAGGGCCAGGTCGGCGCCGCCATACACAGCACTGCCGGTAAGCCAGCCGGCATCACGCCCCATCACCTCAAGCACAATGATACGCGAATGTGAATAGGCAGTGGTGCGGATACGGTCGGTGAACTCCATAAGCCCTTTGGCGGCAGATGGGAAACCCGGACAAAGCACGGCTTCGATGTTTTTTTTGTTATAATGATGCATGGTCCTTGTCCGCAGGTCATTATCAATTGTTTTTGGGAAGCCAATAACCGGAATACCTTCTGTTTCATACAGTCTTTTGGCTGCGCCGTTGGTGTCATCACCGCCGATGGTAACTATCACATCTATTTTATACTTTTTCAGATTCTGTAAAATCTGGGGGACCCGGTTTTCGGGGTTTTTCTTTGATGGGAAAGGATTGGTGCGGCTTGAAAGAAGGGCTGTCCCGCCATAAAAACCATCATAAGGCTGGTGTGATAAATCTACGATGTCGCCATCGCCCAGCAGACCTTTCCAACCCTTGCGGATGCCATATACCTTAAAACCGAGGATGGAAGCCCTGTTTCGGATGGATTCTATGCTTGAATTGAGAGCAGGGGTGTCGCCTCCGCCTGTGAGTATCGCCAGGGTTTTTCCCTCAAATATTTTGTGACTGTTTTTCATTTTTCTGGATTTTTTTTGACAGGCAAATATAGGATATTTTTTTTGATGGAGAGGGGATTTTTAGGGGGTTAGGCTATTAGGTCCGACATGGCAGACTGCGCGAGAATTTCTTCATTTCTTTTCCCGCGGATTACGCTGATGTTCGCAGATTAAAAAGCCTTTAATATCTTCCCTGGTTCGGCAGCGGTTGTACTACCGTCTTTTTATTCTTATAGGCTTTGCCTATCAAATAAACTGCATGTTTGTCAGAAAATTCAAAAATATTGATTCTTCTCTCCTTGTGTTTCTGTGTCAATCTGCGCTAACTGCGGGACAATTTCTTCATTTCTTTTTCCACTGATTCCGCCGATGCTCGCAGATTAAAAAGCTTTCAAAATCTTCTCCGCCAGTACCAGCGCATGTTTAACATTTGATTCCACTGTCCATCCGGCAATATGCGGTGTTAAAATCACATTTTCTGCTTCTACAAGGTATTGCATTGGCTCAGGGAATTTTTCCAGACCGATTTTTTCAAAAGAAGCGGATTCGTACTCAAGCACATCGAGGGCTGCACCAAGCACCTTGCCGCTTTTCAGGTTTTCAACCAGGTCAGCCGTTCTCAATACTCTACCGCGCGAAGTGTTGATGATGTATATGTTCTTTCTGAAAGAATTAATGAAGCTGTCATCCACCATATAATGCGTTTCATCGGTCAGCGGGACATGCATACTCACAATATCGGCCTGTTCAAACACCTCCTCCAGCGATTTTTCGCAGACATTTTCATCAGAATACCCAAATTTATATTTGTCGTAAGCTATCACATTCATATCGAAACCAAGCAAACAACGGGCAAAAGCGCTTCCCATATTGCCGTAGCCGATGATAGCTACAGTTTTTCCCGGAAGTTCCGTTCCGCGATTTTCCTCACGTATCCACAATCCGCCACGAACCTGCCTGTCGGCAAGAGTTATTTTATTCAATAAATTCAAAAGCAATCCCAATGTGTGTTCGCCAACCGCCTGGCGGTTTCCTTCAGGAGAATTGAACCATCGGATACCTTTCTGATCAAGGTACTCCGTGTCAATACTCTCCATTCCCGATCCTATGCGGGCAAGAAATTTCAGTTGTGTGGCTTTATCGACCAGCTCTTTATCAATAATAAAACGGCTGTTCACCACAACCCCATGATAACCGGCGATTAGCGGTTCAAGTTCTTGTGAATTTTTCAGGATTTTCACATCACACTCATGCCCTGTCTGCTGCATTTTCTCAACAAAAAAAGGATGTATTTTCGATGCAATAAGGATTTTCATTTTTTTGTATTTACTGCAAATTTAGATAAAATATGCCGTTATAGAATTTTTAGAAAGACAAATAATAAAGACATTTAATCTGTTTTACAGTGTTTCATTATGCACATGTGCCCATGTTGTAAAAATCCGAAAAAAATCCAACGTATTATTTTCTTGCAAAGACGCACTCACGCAAAGTAATTTGATATTCACAATTTCACTTATCTTTGTATATATGCAAAAAAACGACAAGCTTACCGATTGGCTTCCGATAAGTAAAGAAGAACTCGACAAACGCGGATGGGATTATGTGGATGTGATTATTGTCAGCGGCGACGCCTACGTAGATCATCCATCTTTCGGCCACGCTATGATAGCAAGGCTTCTTGAGAAAGAAGGCCTGCGGGTGGCAATCCTTCCCCAACCCAACTGGCGCGACGACCTCAGGGATTTTAAAAAGCTTGGCAAACCACGCTTGTTTTTCGGCGTTACTGCAGGCTGCATGGATTCCATGGTAAACCACTATACCGCTTTCAAACGCTTACGCAGCAACGATGCCTACACACCCGGAGATAAAGCAGGATTCAGGCCCGACTATGCTTCGGTCGTTTACAGCAACATCCTCAAAAGATTATATCCCGACGTTCCTGTGGTGCTGGGCGGCGTGGAAGCCTCGCTGCGCCGCCTGACACATTACGACTATTGGTCGGATCTTTTGAAGCCCTCCATACTGATTGACTCCGGCGCCGACCTGCTGATCTACGGCCAAGGAATAAATCCATTGAAAGAGCTGGTAAAACTCCTGCAGAACGGGGGTTCCATCAACTCCGTGCAACAGATAAGGCAGATAGCTTATGTTGTGGAACCCGGCAAACTGGTTGATGATGAAAATTCCATCATGCTTCCTTCCCATGAGGATTGCCTGAAAGACAAAAGGAAATTTGCAGAAAGCTTCTGCACCATCGAAACCGAATCAAACAGAATGCGCGCTAAACGGCTGATACAGCCTTGCGGAGACAGGGTTACCGTGGTAAACCCACAATACCTGCCCATGACCGCAGCCGAACTTGACAGTGCCTACGACCTGCCCTACACGCGCATGCCACATCCCCGCTACCTGAAAAGAGGCATCATCACGGCTTATGAGATGATTCGCCATTCTATCAACACTCACACGGGATGTTTTGGTGGTTGCAGTTTTTGTTCCATCTCCATGCACCAGGGGAAATTTGTAGCAAGCCGGTCAGAAAAATCCATAATACATGAAGCTGAACAAATAACCCAAATGCCCGATTTCAAAGGACACCTGAGCGACCTGGGCGGGCCTTCTGCCAATATGTATCAAATGCAGGGCACAAACCTCCACATGTGCGAAAAATGTGCACGCTACTCATGTATTCATCCAAAGATATGCCCCAACCTGAATGACAACCATGCCCCGATAATAGATATTTATAAAAAAGCAAGTGCCGTTAAGGGAATAAAAAAAATTTTTATCGGCAGCGGCCTGCGCTACGATTTGTTTATTGGCCGCACGCCTCAGGATGATAAAGAGAAACACCTCACAGAGTACTTCACCCTTTTGGTTGAAAAACACGTATCGGGGAGGTTGAAAGTAGCCCCTGAGCACACTGTCGGCAAGGTGTTGGCGATTATGAGAAAACCTTCTTACGCCCTATACAAACAGTTGCAGGAGCAGTTTTACAAAATATCTGAGAAAGCAGGCCTGCGACAACAGCTCATACCATATTTTATCTCCAGTCATCCCGGCTGCACTCTGGCCGACATGGCCGAATGCGCGCTGGAAACAAAAAACGCCGGATTACAGCTTGAACAGGTGCAGGACCTTACGCCTACGCCCATGACTCTCTCGTCGGTTATGTATTATACTGAAACAGATCCCTATACCGGCAAAAAGCTGTTTATTGCAAAAAATATAAAAGAAAAACGCGAACAAAAGATGCTGTTTTTCTGGTACCTGAAAGAAAACCGTCAGGAAATCATTCACATCCTGAAACAACGCGGGCTCGCGCAGTACATCTCCCGCCTGTTTCCTTTTAAGGGATAAAAAAAAAGCAGGATGATGTTCACCCTGCTCTTTTTTAAAACTATCCTTTTTTATTTTGTAACAGTAATCTTTTCGGTCTTGACAGTATTGATATTGGCAGTTTCGATATGATATTTTACAAAATAAATTCCGGCATTCAAATCCGAAACATTGATTTCCTGTGTTGAAGGCACATCGGCCGAACAATCTCTGGTAACTTTGCTAACCTCGTCACCCAGCATGTTATACACGCCAAAAGTAATTCTTCCGCTTTCGGGAACCGTGTATTTTACATTTACCATTTCCCTGGCAACGGTAGGATAAATAACCACCGAAGCGTTGTTATTGCCATTGTCTTCAATGCCGGAAGCCACACCGCATACCTGTCCGTTGATCCAATCCACATTATAAGTTTGGTAGTATTCATCGGCAACAAGTGTATCGGTAGGATAAGTACCCCATGATACGTTGGTACATGCACCCGTACTGCTAATATAGGTAAAATTAACGGTGCACAAAGTACCATTGATTGGTTGTTGCATATCACCCCAAACAAAAGTGGTAATGTGTTCGTAGGGTGCTGCCTGAGGATAAACTCCCACACCGGTAACTCCGGGAAACCAGTTGGTAACATTCACATAGGTCAATACCGCAGGATCCCATGAAATAGACCACTGAAACGCCGTTACCTCATTGGCAAATCCGGTCATGGTAATAGGAACAGATACTGTTGATCCCTGAGTAACACCAGAAACAGTTCCCAGTTGACAAACCTGTGAAAATGTGCTGACTCCCATCAGCATCAAAAAAGCTAAAAGTAAAGTTTTTCTTTTCATAAATTTTTATTTTTTTTATTTAAATAATTACTTAATTCCATAATTATGCAGTTTCAAAAATACACAATTATTTTTATGCAAACCAAAAAATTCTAATTTAAAAATAAAAATTCCTGAAGGAAGATCCTCGCGCGAAAAAATAACGCTATGATTGCCGGGGTTTTGCTGCTCTGCAACCATCTCTTCCACCAGTTCTCCCAACAAATTATATACGGACAACTTTACCGAACCACTTTCTGGTACTGTATAAGATAGATTTACGGTACCATAAAAAGGATTGGGGAAGCCGGTCAGTTCTATTCCCGAAACATCAGCGCCGGCATTGACAAAAATTTTCGGCAGCATCAGGTAAGCATTTTCATCGGTCATGCCGTACTGATCGCCAATAACGCCGCTTCCATGCATATCAAAATCCACCATGCCCGAAAGTTCCCCTGTATTGGCCAATGGCTCGAATCCCAAACGGATCACTTCATCATATCCTGCCAAATCAAAATGCCGGGTAGTGGCATAAACCACTCTTATTATTCCGTCATGCTCGGTAACCAGCAGGTCGTTATCCTCCGCCAAAATTTCATCGAGCGATGGGTTTATCTTAACTGCTTGCTGGTTTTTGCCTGCACCGGGTATGTAGGCGCTTACCAAACGGTACTTATGGCTGGGATAGGTCAGCTCCAGCCCCAGCGCCGAAAACTCATTCATCTTTGTTCCCAAAAGCAACGGCACCTCAAAATAACGCTGGCTGCCCGTGGATACTGACTTGTCAGTTGGGATGATAATCTCGTCTAAAACCGACTTTGCCTGTCCCCAACTTGTCACCGAGTCTTTGTATTTGGTACCCGAAGCATCATAATCGCCATAGGCAATGGTTTTCAGTGTAATGTTCAGGTCGGCTCCGGAAACGCTCACCAGGGTGTCAAAAGCCACCCAGTTTCCTTTCGGAAAGTTTCTAGAAGGATCATACGGCGAACCCACTTTTGCCTTTATCCTCGACACATCAATAGCATTGATGGCAGAGCTGTTATCCACATTGGCGGCTTTTTTATGTTTGGGGGTGAAACTTCTGGAAGGGTCTGTCAGCGTATCCTGGCCAATCAGGTATTTTATCAGCGCCACATCAATAGCATTTACATCATTGACGGTCTGCATAGTATCGCCGGTATATTTATCGTACGATATGATATAGTTGCCATCGGGCACATTGGTAAACTGATAAATCCCCAACGCATTGCTGGTGTCCCTTTTCAGTTCGGTGCCCGCCGGATAAGACTTCAGGCACACTATTACCTTATTGATGTTATATAATACGGAGTTATAGGTTGGAGTGGCAGGTGCCGGGTTGCCTGATGTGGCTTTGGCCATATACCGCGTTTTGCCGGTGATGGTATGCCCGTTGCCGCCGAAATATATGGTTGCCTGATCGGATTGGACACAACCGTTATTGTTGATGGTGAGGGTATATGTGGTGGTTACCGTGGGTGAGGCGGTGGGTTGTGGTACGGTGGTGCTGCTCAGGCCTGCGGCGGGCGACCACATGATAACGCCGGGCCCGTTGCTCGGGTCTCCCATCAATATCGGTGTTCCATAAAAAATGGTATCGTGGCCGGCATTGGCAATAGGTATAGGACTGACAACCATGTTCACTGTATTGGACCATGCGGGATTGTTGGAAACGCAAGCTGCATTGGAAGTGAGCCGGCATCTTACCAGATCGCCGGTCACCAGAGAGAGCGTGGCATAAGTGCTGTTTGTGGCACCCGAAATCAGATTCCCATTTACATACCACTGGTAAGCAGGTGCAGTGCCTCCGTTGACCGGTGTGGCCGTAAACGACACCTGGGTATGGGTACAGGCGGGATTATCAAAAGCCTGAATGCTGACACCGGCAGTTCCACTTGAGCTTACTACCATCGTTATTGTATCCGACAATGCCGGGTTATTGGAAGCACAGGTAAGATTGGAGGTGAGCCGGCACACTACCTTGTCGCCATTGGCTAATGAAGCATTGGAATACGTAGAACTATTCCCGACCGAAGCGCCGTTCAGATACCATTGATACGTAGGTGAAGTCCCCGGATTAGTTGCTGTAGAAGTAAAATTCACAGTTGTCCCTGAACACACAGGGCCGGCAGGGTTGGCAACTATATCAATGTCAACAGGCAAATTTGAATTCACCGTTATCTGCATACCCGCTGTGGTAGCGCACTGGCCGGCAGAAGGTGTAAAAACATAGTTGACAGTACCTGCCGTAGTGGTACTGATTACTGCCGGGTTCCAGGTTCCCGGAACCCCGTTGAGCGAAGTGGACGGCAGGGCTGCCGGGCTCTGACTTACACAGTATGGCCCCAGAGTGGTAAATGTCGGCGTAACGGGAGTATTCACAGTTACGGTAACGACATCGCTCGCCGTTTGTGTGCCGCTGCTTACGGTAACCGTGTACGTAATAGTTGCAGGGCTTGCAGACGTGGGCGTACAGGTAGGGTTGGCAGCAGCGGTATTATTTAAATAGGTAGCAGGTGCCCAGGAATAGGTATAGGAGCCATTACCACCATCAGCCGTTGGACTGCCTCCGAGCGTAACGGGCTGGTTGACACAGGCCGTTTGATTATTGCCTGCCTCGGCCGTTAATGGTGCACCATCGCATATCGACTCCACGGTAACGCTGGGGTCGCTGACATAGATATTAGCCGTGCTGGCCGAACCGGTAGCCACATCGGTAAGAGTAAGCGGTTCGGCAGCCGGAGCAAAGGAAGACCGTACCGGAGTTATGGTTTTTTCGCTGCATCCGCTGAAACCATTATTATCGGTTTTGACAATTTTGTATCCCAGGCCCATACCCGATGAGAGCATACCGCAGCCTCCCACCACGTAACCGCCGTTAGCAAGCTGTTTGCCATCATTCCATATCGTATAACCCATGCTGATGGGCATACCGGAAACAGAATCCTTATATGACCGGCAGAAATCAACATCAAAAGTGCTGTTGAGTTTCAGCATAAAGTTGCTGAAGTATGAGAGGCTGACGCCCAATCCGGTAGTAACACCAAACAAGGCATAGCCCCCGTCGGTAGTCGGCTGGGCCGCATAACCAAAGCTGATATCCATGGATAAAAATCCACCCACCTTATAACTGTATTGGCTCACCGGCGCATCCGAAGAGTTGAATTTCCATAAAAACACATCAGAAGCGCTCAGGCCCGAGCCGGTTTGTGAGGTATGGCCCGCCACTATGTATCCTCCGTCAGCTGTGCGTTTAACGGATTGGCCTTCTTCGCTTTCGCCGTCCTGCCCAAAGGTTTTTGCCCACTGCAGGGTGCCCGACGAGTTTAATTTCAGAAGAAAAATATCCGAAGTAGTATCGGCATTAGCCCCTGGATTATAAATAGTGGTGGAATAGCCGGTAACGACATAATCGCCGCTAACCAGTTGATCCACATCCATGGCGGCATCATTGTAATTTGTGCTCAGATGATAGGCCCGTTGCCACGAAATTACTCCGGCGCTGGTTGTTTTCACGATATAAGCGTTGCTGCCCTGATAACCCACACAGATAAATCCGTTATCGCTGGTTTCCCTCACATATTTGCCATACGAGGCGGAGCCGTATGTCTTTGCCCAGCTCACAGCTCCGGTGTTGTTTGTTTTGATGAGCACCATCTGGTCGCCGAGGCTCCCGGTCATAATATAGCCGCCGTCGGAAGTTTGCTGTACACAGCCTCCCATAGAAGAAACTGTGGGGTCAAGCGAGATACAACTTCCTAAAATCATGATACATTTGCCATATTCCTTTTTCCAGGTAACCACGCCCTGGTTGTCGGTTTTTATCAGCGACATTTTCATGGGCGGCAGGTTAACATCGGTTTTCCATCCCTGGAAAACAAACCCACCGTCAGAGGTTTGCTGCACACTTTCGGTAAAGTGATGATAATTGCCAATTTGATAAACCTTTTGATAGGTCTGCGCTATGCACAGTGAATTAGCCATTGCAAGCAATACAAATGCCATAAGTATTCCGCGGGTAAAAGTTTTTGCCATACCAAATAGTTTTAGTTAATAAAAAAGAAATTATGAAAACAATAATTTAAAACGGCTTAAAGATATAAAAAAAATTTAAAATGCCAAAGTATTGCTAAAATATTTAAAAAAATTGAAAATAAATTTGCCAATTAAATTTTACAGTTTTTTGCAACACAGCACTAATCGCCGAAATTCAAAAATGACATTCGTACATTCATGGCATTCCTCTTCCTGGGCTGGTGAAAAAAATTTTTCAGGCAAATAATTTTTTTATTAAAAACAATATCAGGCATTCAAGGTTTATATATGGCATGGATTACCTATGTTTTTGAAACAAGTTTTCGAACAGGTGGGTCTGGAGAGATTAGCAATTTACATTCACTGCAAAGTTGATAGGTATCCGAATTGGTAACCGAGTAAAAATTTCAGCTTCATAATCTTTCATTTTCTTTCAATTTCGAAAAGCCCCACAAACACAAGCTATTAAAAATATAATAAATCAAATTTTTCATGTCATTGAACAATCTTTTTTATTTCTTCAATGATATAGTATGTCGCAGGGGGAGAACCCCTCTCAACATGACAATCAATCCATTCAAAATGATAAGGATTTTTTATCATTTGAGTAAATTCGTCAATTAAATAATCTTTAATCTCACCTGAAATATTCTTAATTTCCTGCCATACCTCTATTCGATTTTCCAACAAGTAAACAATGTCTTCATAATCCTGACTTGTTCTGCCATCTCCATTACCACGACTCTTGAATGCTTCAAATTTAGTAGCCAGAAAATAAGGGGTGCTAAGAATTTTCACAATATGATCGTCATCAATTTTATATTTTACCGCATTCTTATATCCTTCAGGATACCATTTATTAAAAAATCCGAATGAATTATCATAATCTGTTGGCATAATATCAACAGTTATTCCATGTATCTTATACCTGCAAATTATTTTGGATTCAATATCCGGAGAAAATTTCATTTTGAGCAGTTGTTCTTCAAGTTTTGCAATTCCAGCGTAATTAAGTAACTCAATGATGACATCAACATCCTCAGTGGGCCTTATTTCAGAATATTCGCGGCTGGCATAAAGTGAGGCCGCTGCTCCACCAACAAAAACCACCCTGTTCTGTAATTCACCCAGAGCTTCATAAACTGATTTTATTCTAAGAATATTTAACTTATTGCTCATAGTTCATAATTCTTACTAATTCCGGAATTGCAATTTTTTGTTCCCTAACGCGCCCAACACGAATAACATCAATTAAAGCTAATAATTTATAAAACTTTGCATCAATTTTTATTGCCTCCACTTGTTTAAGATAAAAAGGTTCTATCACCAATCCCATAAAATTGCCAACAGGATCACGCCAAACATAGTTGAGCTCACTCTCAAAGTGGTCTTTCATGAAAGGGTGTGAATGAGCAGTAGGTATTCCTTTAACCATTGCTCCGGGTTCTGCAGGAAAAACATATTTTAATCCATGCTCAAGAAACTCAATTAAATTTTGCCGGTTAACATTGTCTTTGTTATAATCGATCAGTCCGGCAATCCGACTTCGATTAAGAGACTCTGAAATCTCTGAAAGACTTATAAACATTGAATTGGAAAGGTCGCTCAAACGCCAATCCGAATCCCCTATTGCAATAATTTTTATAAGAATAGCAATATCTTGTGGCCGCATACCATTATGTTTTCTCATGTGGCAAAGATAATACATTTTTCGCAATTCGCGAAACGCGAAATAAAAAATATTTTGAAAACAAAAAAGGCTCAAAACATTCATTTTGAGCCTTTTTGTATTTTTGTGATACTTAACCAGTGGTTCTTATGAGATCGTACATGATAGTTATATTGCTGTTTCGGTTTCAAATGGTGTTGCCACAACTACAAAAAACCGTTTCCTTGAAAAAGGCAGGACGTATGAAATTTTCAAACCTAATACTGGTGGCATTTTTTTGCCAAATAATACCATAAAAGGTTAGGTTATTTGTTCGGGAACGTATAAATGGCCGCATATTAATACTGCTTTCTGAAAATGTTATTTTCGATTCCGCAAAACCAAAAAAAACATTTTATGGAAAACCCTTTTGAAATTTTAAGCGACAAACTTGACAGGATAGAGATAATGCTATCTGAGTTAAAAAGAAACATTAGCCAAGCAAGCGGCGATAGTCCATTACCAATAGAAATATTAAATACGGACCAGGCAGCAAAATTTCTAAGCATTGCAAAACCAACATTATATGGTTACACATCCCATAGCAAAATACCGTGTTATAAAACTGGTAAAAGAATTTATTTCAAAAAATCCGAACTACTCGAATGGATTTCAAAAAATAAGGTTAAAACAACCGAGGAAATAGAGCAGGAAGTAAGTAATTTATTACTACGCAAGAGAAGGAAATAATGGGTAATTTTCATTGCATATATGTAGTAAGGTAGTAATGTAGTAAGTGGGATACATTAGTTTTTATCAGAAAAATTTTTTTATATCGCTATAAATTGTATTTTTATGATTCGATTCTGAAAACACGATATGGCAAAAACTAAACAAGAAAACAAAGAACAGTCGCTCGAAAAGACACTGTGGCAAGCGGCTGATAAAATGCGCAAAAATATGGATGCCGCCGAGTACAAGCATATTGTGCTTGGACTGATTTTTTTGAAATACATCTCTGATGCTTTTGAGGAAATGTATTTAAAACTTAAAGAAGGTAAGGGGCAATATGCCGGGGCCGATCCGGAAGACCCTGACGAATACAGGGCAGAAAACGTTTTTTATGTGCCGCCACAGGCACGATGGAATTTCCTGCTGACACATGCTAAATTACCTACCGTTGGCAAAGACGTTGATGATGCTATGGATGCCATCGAAAAAGACAACGCAACGCTGAAAGGAGTGTTACCGAAACAATATGCACGCACCAACCTCGATAAAAACAGTCTGGGCGCACTTATTGACCTGATCGGCAATATTGCCCTCGGCGATACCGCAAGTCGCAGTAAAGA
>ERZ795056.1051-NODE-1051-length-32784-cov-10.648599_pt1 | contig 32784 bp, 22 predicted proteins | sample MGYA00375140_ERZ795056 | MGnify/ENA primary metagenome ERZ795056 (study PRJEB30185, sample SAMN05720227) | activated sludge metagenome | isolation source: Anaerobic digester | place: USA | collected 2015-03-09 ...
GGTTCTGGTGTTGCCTATACCGACAAAATCACCATTTATCGTTACAACTATGTAAATGGTAACTTCGATAGTACCATCACCTACATTCCGTTTTCTAACGAAGGTGGTGAATACGCTACTGTAGTTGGAAGTACTCAGATTGCTTTCGGACCAGATGGTCAGACAGGTTACCTGGCTGTATCTGCTGCAAACAACGAATTCGATTCAACTGCAACTTTCCTTCCGTACATTGCTAAAACGACCGATGGTGGTAATTCATGGTCGAACCTGAAACTTCTTCCGATCAACAAGAGATGGAACGAGCAGGCTTCTCCTGAAAAAGATGCATTCCGTGATCAACTTTTGGTTGGAAACAGAGTGAAATTCACTGAGTCAAGCATCATCCCAACTACATATGATGATCCATATGGTCACTTTGTAGATTACCTGGTGAACGACATGGAGCTCACTGTAGACAAAGACAACTACGCTCACATTTTTGCTTCTCTTGCTGTTAGTGGTTTCGGTGATACCTTATTTGCTGATTTCCCGAATGGTGTAACCTATTATCCAGGATATGGATCCTGGAATGTGGACCTTTACATCAACAATATGGATAGTGCTGCCCGCGGAATCTTCATTAACCAGAACGTTACTTTGAATGGATGTTGGGGAGATTGTGCTGGTTCTGAGAATTTCAAAGAAGCCAACCGCCCTCAAATCAGCCGGTCTGCTGATGGATCGGTAATCGTATTCAGCTGGTATGACACTGATACTACTGCTTATCCTCAACTGGATGCTGCCAATAACAACTCCAACCCTGATCTTTGGATCCGTACTATGCGTGTTGGAAACCCAGGACAGTACTTCCTGAACGACAAGCCAAGAAACATTACCAAAGGTTCGGACAAAGATGGTCTGGCCGTTTTAGGTAATGCTGCTCCAACTTTGTTGAATACTGCCAATGGTTACGGTCTTGCTTCTGTTATTGTTGCTTTGAGCGACTTCGTAGGACCAACCACTTCTCCATGGCCAGTTCAGCATCTTTATGTTGGAGGTGTGAACATTCCATCAGCTGCTGCTGTAGATTCATTCCCGGAAGCAGTTGTTCAAGGAAAAATCATTCTGGAAACAAATCCACAGGTTGCTTCGAAGAAACTGTTCAACATGGACATGAGTATGATGCCAAATCCAACCAAAGGATTCACGACAGCTCACCTTTCTGTTGAAAAAGCAGGATTGGCTAATTTCCGTGTGATCAACTCCATTGGACAAACTGTTCATAACTTCTCAATGAATCTGCCAAAAGGTGATATCAACGTACCATTCCAGTTGAGCCAACTGGCGAAAGGTGTGTATACCATTCAGGTTCAAATGGAAAACCAAACCGGTACAAAACGAATTATCAAAGACTAATTCGTAACTGGTTAACCAAAAAGGCCCCGGAATTGAGTTTCCGGGGCCTTTTTTATTTTTGAACAGCCAATAAAAAAAGTCCTGCTTTTCAACAGGACTTCTCGCGGAGAGAGCGGGATTCGAACCCGCGGTACAGTTACCCGTACGACAGTTTAGCAAACTGTTCCTTTCGGCCTCTCAGGCATCTCTCCGAACGGGTGGCAAAAGTAAGCCTAACCTTTAAATTTCAAAAGCGAAATGTGGTTCCGGACAAAATATCTTTTCTTTACTCACCTGTTTTGAACAAAAAAGCAGTCATTCAATTTGAACACATCGCTCTTGGGCCTGATCGGCTATCCATTGGGCCACTCTTTTTCCAAGGCCTATTTTTCGCAGAAGTTCGAAAAAGAAGGCATCAGAGAATTTTCCTATGAGTTATTTCCCATAGCCAACATCAATCTGCTTCCTGAGGTTATTGCAAGGCATCCAAATCTGAGGGGACTGAACGTAACCATTCCCTACAAAGAATCTGTCATTCAATACCTGGACTTTCTTGACCCTCGTGCAAAGAGGATCGGGGCTGTCAATGTGATAAAAATTGATCAGGATGGAAAATTGCATGGCTACAATTCTGACTATTCCGGATTTGCTGCCACTCTGTTACAGACCAAACCAGCATTTGAATGGAAAGGAATCAAAGCATTGGTTTTTGGAACCGGTGGAAGTTCCAAAGCGGTGACCTCATGCCTGGAAGATTTCGGGATCGACTTTCGGATCGTATCCAGAAATGCGTCCGACGATCAACTGACATACAAAGAATTGAATGCTGAGACAATGGCGGAGTTCAGTCTTCTCGTTCACTGCACTCCAGTAGGTATGTTTCCAAAAACAGAAGACTGTGTTCCGATTCCGTACCATTCACTTTCTGCAATGCACATTGCCATTGATCTGGTGTACAATCCTGAAGAAACCATGTTTATGAGAAAGGTGAAAGAGCATGGCGGCACCGCTGTGAATGGCCTGACTATGTTATACGCTCAGGCAGAAAAAGCCTGGGAGATCTGGAATTCGTGACTATTGCGGGTGGTACGTTTCCAGAATGTCGGAGCCCGATCTTTCTGAAGTAACCAAGAGGTGATTTTGCAGAGCCGGGGCTTTGGTGCCAGAACCAAATGACACAGGTGATTTGAAAACACATGCCTCGTCCCAAAGACCCGCTTCGATAAACGATTGAATCATCCGGCTGCCTCCTTCGACAAAAAGGGACTGAATTCCGGCCTTTTGGAGGATGTCCAACACATCAGAAAGTGTAAACCCAGGTGGTTTGAGTTGTTTGAATGTGAGATGACCAGCCGATTCTTCTTTGACCTGATTGAAAACCCAGGTTTTAGAGGTCTGGTCAGTAAAAACGTTCAGGTTTGGATGGAGTTTGAGATCCGGGTCTAGTATTATACGGACAGGACTTCTCCCCTTCCAGCCACGAACCGTGAGGAAGGGATCGTCGGTTTGCAAAGTACCGGAACCAACCAGAATTGCCTGATGTTCCGCTCTCCATTTGTGAACCCTAAGACGGCTTTCGGCTGAACTGATCCATTTGGAGCTTCCGTCTTCACGTGCGATGAAACCATCGGATGTTTGTGCCCATTTTAAGGTTATAAAGGGCCTTTTCTTCTGAAATGAGGTTAAGAAAAACCGGTTGAGATGCGCTCCCTCCTTTTCAAGAATGCCGGTCTGAACCTCGATGCCGGCAGATCTGAGCTTCTCAATACCCTTTCCTGCAACCAAAGGATTGGGGTCCATATTGCATATAACCACTCTGGGAATTCCTCTTTCGATCAGAAGATCGGCACAAGGAGGAGTTTTTCCGAAATGGCTGCAGGGCTCGAGCGTCACATAGGCGGTACTTTCTCTCAGCCAATCTTCATTCTGAACAGACCGGATGGCATTCACTTCGGCATGTGGGCCACCAAATATCTGATGCCAGCCTTCACCGATGATGCCATACTCCGGATGAACCAACACGCAACCCACCAAAGGGTTCGGTGCTACTTTTCCTTCTCCCATCCTTGCGATCTGAAGGGCACGCTTCATTAACAGCACATCGGTTGAGGATTGCATTCTTATTTGAAAACTGGAAATTTATTGGAACGAGGTGAATTTGTGAACACCCCATGAAAACCTGGCAATTATTTCTTGGCTTTCTTTTCCCGTTTTTCGGCCTGTTTCTCTTTGGTAGTTTTCAACGGTTTTTTCTTGGCCTCCTTTTTGGCATCCTGACTTTTCGACATAACGGAACAAAGTTTAAATTGGGTGGAATTTTAACCATATTTTCTCAAACCGGCCGGGAAAATTTTCGTTTGCTCCATCAGAGCTATGTTTGGTTACAGAATCAGGTATGCTATCATACAGGATTTTAATCCGGAGTTTCCAGCTTTGAATGCCTACTTTTGAAGCGAATCAAACAAACCGATGCAGCAAATCCGTATTCTTCAGGACCGTGTCCGACCATTTCTACAGCGCCATTCATGGGTATTTTCCGGGGCAGTGGCGGGTTACTCCAATCCGAGTTCAGTGGGAGTTGTGGAGGTAATCGATGAAGAGGATCAGGTAATTGGATATGGATTTTCGGACCCGGAAAGTCAGATTGTATGCCGGATTTTTCATTTCGGTGCCAAACCAGAAAAAGGGTTCAACCTGACTTACTGGAAATGGAAGTTTGAATCGGCGATGGCATTGCGAAAGTCGCTGGTAATATCAGACCAAACCGACACATATCGGCTGCTTCATGCCGAGGGAGACGAATTTCCAGGATTGATTGTGGACGTGTACGGAGGCAAAACCGCTATTGTGCACACCCTGATCGATGCGACAGGACAATGGATTGAAACCTGGGTAAAAGTTCTGCAGGGAATGGGCTTCGAATCGGTGTATCATAAGCACGGACACGACAAAAACGGCAAATGGGTTTTGGGAAATCCAGGTTCAGAAACCGTTGCAACCGAACACGGAATGAAGTTTTTCGTGGATGTGGAGAAAGGACAGAAAACGGGCTTTTTCATCGATCAGCGGAAGAACCGGGCCATGATGGGGCAGTTTTGCAAAGGAAAAAAAGTGCTGAATGCCTTTGCGTTTACCGGTGGATTTTCGGTGTATGCACTGGCCAACGGAGCCAAAGAAGTAGTGAGTCTGGATATTTCGAAAGATGCATGCGAAATGGCGGACCGGAATGCGTTGCTCAACAATCCTGAAGAAACCCGGCATTCATCTGTGGCAGCTGATTGTTTTGAATACCTGAAGGAAATGGATGCCGATTTTGATGTGATCATTCTGGATCCACCAGCGTTTGCCAAAAACAAAACCGCCGTTGACAAGGCGGCCCGTGGTTACAAAGAGATCAATCTGACGGCCATGAAAAAGATCGCAAAAGGAGGAATTCTGGCTACATTTTCCTGCTCACAGCACGTCGATACCAACCTATTCCGCAAGATTGTGTTTGGAGCGGCAGTCGATTCCGGACGGCAGGTGCGGGTAATCGGCCATTTTCACCAGCCGGCAGACCATCCGACCAGCATTTTTCATCCGGAAGGAGAATACCTCAAGGGTCTGTTGCTTGCTGTGGATTGATACAAAATGCCGGAACCGGTTTCGGTTTCAGTTTTTTGTTTTCATTTTTGCCCCATGATTGAAATACTGCATCAGGCGCTGGATTTTTTCCTGCACCTCGACAAACACCTCAACAACATCGTTTGCGAATACGGAACGCTGACGTACCTGATTCTTTTTCTGATCGTTTTTGTGGAAACCGGACTGGTGGTGATGCCCCTTTTACCTGGCGATTCCCTCCTTTTTGCAGTGGGTGCACTGGCATCGACGGCAACCGTTTGCCCGGGACAAGGTCAGGAAGGTTTGAATATTCTTATTGTGATTCCCCTTTTGATTGCGGCTGCATTGCTGGGTGATAACGTCAATTATTTCATAGGCAAAACCTTCGGGACTCAGATCGCCAAGCGGGAGAAGATCCTGTTTTTCAAACGCGAATACCTGACAAGAACCGAAGAATTTTACACACGACATGGCGGACAAACCGTCATCATTGCACGCTTTGTCCCGATCGTGCGAACCCTTGCTCCTTTCGTAGCCGGAGCCGGAAGCATGAACTACCGGAAGTATATAACCTTCTGCATAATCGGAGCCATTCTTTGGGTGGTTGGCATTTCGATGCTGGGCTATTTATTCGGGCAGATTCCGGTGATCAAGAACAACTTTGAGATCGTGGTTCTGGCCATTATCGGATTTTCTGTTTTGCCGATTATCCTTCAGTTTTTCAAGAAAAAGCCAGCCTGATTTACAAGCTGGCTTTCTGATTTATTCTATTCTGGTGCAGCGGTTCTGTTGCACCCGTTTGTTTTTCAGTGAGGGATGGAAGGGGCCTGGCCCGACGAAGGAGGGCCGCAGCGAAGCGAAGCCCCGCACAGCCCGACGGCGACGAAGGAGCCGGCACTGCCAGCAACCAAACTTAAAGACTCAACAGATCTTTGAATTTGACTGCCTGACGGCGGGACACTTCCACTTTTTCGCCTCCCCGGAGCTTTACCAGAATACCGCCAGAAAAGTAGGGCTCGATGGTTTCGATCATGCGGAGATTGATGATGTGCTTGCGGTTGGCACGGAAGAAAATCTGCGGATCGAGTCTTTCTTCCAGTGCGTTTAACGAGCGGAGAATGAGCGGTTTGTTACTCTCGAAATAGATGCGGACGTAATTGCCGATCGATTCGAAAAGACGCACGTTGCTCAGACGGATAAACCAATACTTGTTGCCGTCCTTTACAAACACCTGATCGTTTTCGGTAAATACTTTCTGGTTGGGATTGCTTTCGGCGCCTTCCGATTTCTGGTCTTCTTCCAGCTTTTTGATGGCCTGGTCGAGCCGGTTGGTTTCGATAGGCTTCAGAAGGTAGTCAATGGCATCAAAATCAAACGCTTTTAACGCGTACTCATCATAGGCTGTAGTGAAAATCACATCGGGGGCCACACTGTCGTCGAGGGCTTCCAGTACTTCAAATCCAGATTTCCCCGGCATCTGAATATCCAGAAAAACAAGTTCCGGGCGGAGCTGGTTGATTTTAGTGATGGCTTCTTCACCATTGGTGGCCTCATCGATGATCTCGATCTGAGGATACACATCCAGTAAGCGGCGCAATTCGTTGCGGGCCAGGCGTTCGTCGTCTACGATAATGGTTCTCATTTGCTTGGAATTGGAATTTTAATGATGGCCGAAACTATTTCCGGGCCGGATTGTACGATGGTAAATAAGTCTGGTTTGTTGTAGATAAGTTCTAATCGATGCAGTGTGTTGAGGATGCCGAAGCCGTCGGAATCGGTGCCCAAAAGAGTTCCGGTGTTGTCGATCCGGATTTCGGCAAAGCCTTTGTCCATCCGACTGCTTATGGCGATATTTCCCCCATCTACCCTTTTGGAAAGTCCGTGTTTGACGGCATTTTCGACCAGAGTCTGGATCATCATCGGAGGCACCTGAATGGAAAACGTGTTGGGGTCAAGGTCATTTGAGAACCGCAGCCTCTCGTCAAAACGGATTTTTTCGAGGTTGAGGTAGTCGTTCACCGTTTTGAGTTCTTCCGAAAACGGAATGGTCCGGGCTCTGTCAGAAAGGAGGGAGTTGCGGAGAATGTTCGACAACTGGGTGATGGCAGTTTTGGCTTTGGACGGATCTTCGTCGACCAGTGAGCGGATGCCATTTAGGGCATTGAACACAAAATGGGGATTGAGCTGAGATTTGAGTTTGTTGAGTTCAAACTCTTTGAGGGCATTTTCCCATTTCAGGCGCTCGATTTCCTCGCGACGGTACCGGCTGAAAAAAGCAATGGCAAAATAGATAACCGACCACAAAAGGAACAGTGTCATATAATTGACAACCAGTAGACTGATGTCTTCCCAGCCCAGTTCGTTGAGGTCGAGACCAAACCATCCTGTAATGAGAAGAGTGGTGGCCACATAGAGTGCCGACATCAGGAAATTGCTCAGCAGAACCACCGCCACCAGTTTGGGCAGCGGGTATTCGATCCACGCATTCCGTTTGAAAATGATCCGGAAAAAATGGGTCAGTCCAAATGCGACAATACAGAGTGAAATATTGGAAATGATTTCATTCTGAGGGAGTTCGTGCGGCGTCCGGTAGAGGTAGGAAAAAACCGACATGGCCAGACCATAGCCTCCCCAGCCAATGAACTGGCAGAGATAGTAAAGTCGGGTTTTGTTCGGAAGTTTCTGTATGGCCATGGTTGGTTCGGATTTAAAAGTCCTTTAATGCGTCGATACCTGAGGCAGCAAAATGGAATAGCGGCCTATATTTTACGTAAAAGGTGAATTACGACTTTAAAGTTGGTACGAAAAGGAAATATCTTCCTTACTTTGGATACTGTAACCAATCCAGACTCAGAGAAATCAAATGTCTTCCATTCAATCGCTTTGTGTCATCGACGACGATATGATTTACCAGTTTGCTGTGAAGCTGAACCTGAAACAGCTGCAACTGGCCGATTCGGTTCTGTGTTTCTCAAACGGAGAACTGGCGAAATTGTATATGATGGAAAATTCGCAAAAGCCGGAGGCTCTTCCGGATGTGATTTTGCTCGACATCAATATGCCGATTATGGATGGATGGGACTTTCTCGAATGGTTCAGAGGGTTTAAAGAAAACCTGGCCAAGGTGATCCCGATTTTCATGGTAAGCAGCAGCATCGACTGGCGGGATATTGAAAAGGCAAAGAGCTATGAAGAAGTGGTTGATTACATGTCCAAACCATTGACGGACGGGAATTTTTTTGAAATCATCCACAGGCTGGGTGCCTGAAACCCATTTTCCTTTTGAACGAATCGAAATCGATACTGAGCGACTGGAAATCGAATGCCAATCGGGATTTCAGCAAGAATAAGATCTTTCTGAAACGGATTTCCCGATCGCTGCCTGCCATTTCTGCGTTGCAGGAGGCACACGATGCAGTTTTCGAAAAGATGGATTGTCTCGAATGCGGGAACTGCTGCAAATCGTCTTCACCTGTTTTTAACCGGACGGACATCAACCGGATTTCAGCATTCGTAGGAATGAAAGCGGGTGTTTTTGAGTCAACCTATCTGGTGGCAGATTCTGACGGCGATTTCATCCCAAAATCAAAACCTTGTCCTTTTCTCGAACCGGATAATACCTGCCAGGTGTATGAACTCCGTCCGAAAAGCTGTCGTGGCTATCCGCACACCGATACCAAAGAAGGATGGGAGCGTCATGCTTTGCTGGCTGGGAATACGGTTTATTGTCCGGCTGCTTACCGGATTGTGAACCAGATCAGGGCATTGTCCGGAGGCTGATCAGACTTTCAGAATGTTGATGGTAAAGAGAATATCCAGCAGTAAAACAGCCAGACCAAAAAACAGAAAGTAGAAATACTTGTTGGCGCCAATGTCGACAACCTGCACATCCCAGACTTCACCCTCTACATTCTGAATGGCTTCGATGAGGGAGGATACTTCATTTTTCTCGTTGGTGACTTCGAAGTAACGGCCTCCTGTCTGGTTGGCAATGGCTTTGAGGTCTTTGGAAACCAGCTTTGTGACTACTTCCACGCCATTTTCATCTTCTACAAATCCACCAGACTCGTCCGGGATTTTGCTGCCGTCATACGTTCCCACGCCCAATGTAAAAACCTTCACACCTTCCTTTTCCAGACTGGAAACGGCATCATCGGTGTCTTCCCCAAAATCTTCCCCATCGCTTACGAGCAAAACAACTTTGGAGCTGATCTTTTTGGTGCTGGTCTGGTTTTCCCGGAATTTCTGTAGTGACAGTTCCAGCGCCTTTCCGAAATCGGTACCGTCTGCCGGAAGGACTTTTGAGTTTGCCGTTTCGAGGAGCAGCTCCAGTGCACTTTTATCGTAGGTAAACGGACAATACAGAAAGGCTTCTCCTGAAAAAACAATGAGGGCGACTCTGTCAGCAGAAAAGGACTCCAGTGCTTTTTTCAGTTCAAATTTTACTTTCTCCAGACGGCTCGGCTGGACATCGGTACAGTTAATGGATCGGGAAAGGTCGATGGCAAAGACAATGTCCTTTCCTACTGCTTTAACCTCTTTTTTCACACCACCGAATGATGGCCCCAGGATACTGATCACAACCATGGCAAAAAAGAGAGACCTGAGGAAAAACTTTACCCAGAATAGGGTAATGGACGATTGTAACCGGCGTGCTATTAAATAGGTGCGAATACCAAAACCAGTGTAAAGCAGGAAAAACATTCCCACGATCAGGTATTCGTATTGCCCTATTTGTGTAAACCAATTCATAGTTGCCTTTGCAAAAATGAACGGAAAATTTCATTCTGTCCGAATTATCCCGGAATCAGCGGAGGAATTCTCCTTCGGGGATACTGTTCCCGATTTGAACCCGAAATCAACCAGAGTGGTGTACTTCTGCAGATTGCAATTCATTCTTATCATAAAGGGTTTGTATTCAGGCCAAAATCATCCAAAAAGTACGTGCCCACATATTCCATCATTTTACCGGAAGGCTAAACCGGAAATGTGTTTATTTCAATTCTACTAAAATTCGAATCGTATGGTGGTACATCAACTTAATTTCCAGGACAATTCTGGCTGGGATTATTCTTCAATACAGGGTGAGTCGCTTGATTATCAGCTTATCATTGTATTTGGTTCGAGAGAATTGCTGAGTAGTGCCGGGTGGTTTCAAAGCCTTCGGAAAAAATTTCTGAAATCGGATATTGTATCAGTGAGTACCAGTGGAAACATCCTGGGTTCGGAAGTTTCAGATGATAGTCTTGTTGCTTCTTTGTTGTATTTCGGCAAAACAAGGGTAAAAACCACAATGACCAATATCTCCAGTCTGGAGAGTAGTCGTGAAGCGGGAATTATTCTGGGATCCATGCTTCAGGATTCCAAACTGCAACATGTGATGGTGTTTTCGGAAGGCATTAAGGTGAATGGAAGTGAGCTTGTTTCGGGATTGAATGAGGTTATTCAGGTTCCGGTCACCGGTGGTCTTGCCGGAGATGCAGCCCGTTTTGAAAAAACACTGGTGGGCCTCAACAGTTTGCCTGAATCAGGAAACATTGTCGGAATAGGTTTTTATGGTGAAAGTCTGAAAGTAGGATTTGGGCATTTTGGCGGATGGGATTCATTTGGTCCGGAACGCAGGGTGACCAAGTCGGATCATAATATCCTGTATGAGCTGGACAATAAATCGGCGCTGGAGTTATACAAGACCTATCTGGGCGATAAAGCCAAGGAATTACCTGGCTCAGCCTTGTTGTTTCCTTTGGGAATGAGGGTGAAGCCAAATGATCCGATCCTGACAAGGACCATTCTCACAATTAATCCGGATGGTGGGATGGTATTTGCCGGTGACCTTCCGGAAGGTGCGATGGTTCAGCTTATGAAAGCGAATTTTGAAAAGCTCATTGATGCCTCAGCAACAGCAGCCGAACAAACACTTTCGGTTGTGGGAGCTGATTCGGAGTTTGCCTTGCTTATTTCCTGCGTCGGGAGAAAACTGGTTTTGGGCCAGCGAATTGAGGAAGAAGTCGATGCCGTGAGAGATGTGTTGGGGGAATTTCCTAAAATGAGCGGATTTTATTCGTATGGTGAAATTTCAACAGTACTGGAAACACCAAGTTGTGAACTTCATAACCAAACGATGACAATTACGGTTATGAAAGAAGAGTAGGTTCAATTGAAAATTTAAGGTCATGTTTAACAAACTACTGGAAAGACAAATTAAACGGTATCTGAAAAACACCGAATTTGGAACTCAGGAATTCCATGATCTGTTTCAGGCCATTTCGCAGGCCTATGACCATCATGAAGAAGATCGTCAGTTGGTTGAAAGAGCCCTTGAACTCAGTTCAGCTGAACTTTCAGAAACCAATCGTTCGCTTCAGGAAGCCAATAAGCTGATCGAGCTCAAAAACAACGATCTCATTTCGTCATTGCAATATGCCAAGCTGGTACAGGATTCATTGCTGGCCAGGGAGAGTTCCATCCGGGAGATTTTTCCGGATTCATTTATTTTCAACAAACCCAAAGATATTGTAAGCGGAGATTTTTTCTGGCTTTACAATACCAACAAAGAAACATATCTGGCAACGGTGGATTGTACCGGACATGGTGTTCCAGGGGCTTTTATGTCGGTCATCAGTTACCGGTTTCTTAACCAGGCCGTCCGGGATCATGGCATTCAGAAGCCAGCGGATATTCTCCACTATCTGAATACAGAAATAAAGGCTACACTTAGTACCAAAGCCGATGACCCTGAGGCTAAGAATGCTCTGGATATTTCGCTCGTCCGGATGGATCGTCGCAAAAAAGTGATTGAGTTTTCAGGCGTAGGCCAGAAAATGATAATTTCCAGTTCAGGTGAATTGAATGAGATCAAAGGAGACAATTACCATATTGGTCAGAATCTGGATACTTCTGTTACGCCCATCAGTTCCAGGGTGATTGAAATGCCATCGGATTCCGTGTTGTACATGTTCAGCGACGGATATGTGGATCAGTTTGGTGGTCCGGCCGAGAAGCGATTTGGTTCCGACCGTTTCAAAAAGCTGATTTCATCATTGAGCCCGCTCAATTTTTCACAACAGAAGAAACGGGTGGAATCCACCTTTCTGGAATGGAAAAATGGCTGTGAGCAGGTTGATGACACGTTATTGATCGGGGTTAAAGTTCCCTGAAAGCAGAGGGCTTCTGGTTGAAAATCAAAGGAAACCCATTTTGGTTCTATCTTTGTCACCATTGAACGGTATGGTAAAGAAGGATATTCGGAAAATTAAAACCAGCGAACTGAAAACCTGGTTGGAAGAGCAGGGAGAAAAAGTATTTCGTGCAGCACAAATTGAAGATTGGTTATGGAAAAAAGACGTTTCCCAATGGGATGAAATGGCCAATCTTTCCAAAGAACTTCGTCGGAAACTGGATGAAGCCTTTGAAATCCGAAAGCTGACCATTGCCACTTCGCAGAAAAGTGAGGACGGAACCGTCAAAGCAGCTTTCCGTTTGTTTGATTCCAATATTGTAGAAGGTGTATTGATTCCGGCTGGCGAACGAATGACGGCATGTATCTCTTCTCAGGTTGGTTGCTCTCTTACCTGTAAATTCTGTGCCACCGGATACATGGAGCGGAAACGGAATCTGGATCCTGCCGAAATTTATGATCAGGCACGTGCCATCGCCCGCATTGCCGAAACCGAATTTGAGCATCCTCTCACCAATATTGTGATGATGGGAATGGGAGAACCTCTTCTCAATTATGCCAATGTCCTGGAAGGAATCAACCGGATTATTTCACCTGAAGGAATGGGTTGGTCGCCAAAACGCATCACACTTTCCACCGCCGGAATTGCAAAAATGATCAAAAAGCTGGCTGATGATGAAGTGAAGTTTAATCTGGCCCTGTCGCTGCATGCAGCAGATGATGAAAAGCGGAACCAGATTATGCCGATCAATGAAACCAATACTCTTACCGCATTAAAAGAAGCCCTCCGGTATTTTTACCAGAAGACGAAAAACCAGATTACATTCGAATACATTGCCTTCCACGGAATCAATGAAAGCCTGGAAGATGCGGCCAAACTGGCGAAGTTTACCCTTTCGATTGGTGCACCGATCAAAATCAACATCATTGAATACAATCCGATTGCGGAGGCCGATTTTGTAAATGCTCAGGCCGATCGGCTGGAGGCCTTCAAGGCATATCTTGAAAGTAAACGCCTGATAGTGAACATTCGCCGGAGTCGGGGAAAAGACATCGATGCCGCTTGCGGGCAACTAGCAAACAAACAAAAAACAACGGAAGCCTGATTTCAGGGAGAGCTTTTTTATTCCACCACCACCCGTTCGGTGAGGGATTTTCCTTTTCCTTTCACTGTAACAAAGTAGGCGCCTGGTTTGGTATTGGATACGTTAAACCGGAAACTACTTCCTGGGGTGCCGCTGATCTTCATTTGTTGAAGGACAGTACCGTCCTTCTGATGAAGGGTTGCCTGAAACGGACCTTTACCCACGGATTTTTCCAAACCGAAAAACACCAGTTCCCGTGCCGGATTCGGAAAAACGAGGAGAGGATTGTCTTTTTCCTTTCCAAGTTTGGGATCGATCATACCGAGAATGAGGTCCTGTAGTCCGGTTTTTGGAAAACCAAACGGAGGAAGTCGCCAGTCTTTTCCTGAAAGCGAGGCAACAAAGATGATTTTCCCCAGACTGGTAGGCAGAAGGTGCACCACGGAATTGAAGCCATCCCCTCTTTGGCGATAGAAAAACTTTTCATTTCCCTGCATATCATAACAAGCAACGAAGCCATCTTTTTCCCGTCCGCTCAGATCGCGGGTATTTCCCAGAAACGAAGAATCAGGAGAAAAGTAGCCGCCGATAAAGAGGTTGCCTTCTGCATCATGAGTGGCAGTGAGAGCAGCATCATCCGATTTCCCACCGAGCGATCGCCGCCAGATTTCCTGACCGTATTCGTTCCATAAAGAGAAAACAATGTTGAGATCGCCTCTCTGTTTTTTCTCATTTCCCACTACAAGGCATTTTCCTCCGGGAAGAATTTCAAGTTGCATCACCTGTTGGTTTTCAGGAAGATGAAATTCCCAAAGGCGGTGCCCGTTGCCATCGAGAAATGCCAGACTCCAGTTCAGGTTCGAAGGTAGCCGGAGAGGCGTGCTCAATCCATAAGCAAGAAAATAGTTGCCGTTCTGAACTTTGCTTTTCAGAAGCCATTGGTTGCCATTGACCGAAGGGAGCGATTTCATCAATTCGGCCGGAATGGAATCCGCATCTGAAATATCTCCTGTCTGGCTGATCATTATACTTTTCAGCTGAGAGGTATCCTGAGCCGGAAAAAAGGTTCGTCCGGACAGAATATCTTTGTCTGATTTAAAGAGAAGCAGACTTTTGTTCTCATCAACAGGGAAAAGTCCGAAAGATCGAACACTGGCATCTTTACCGGCCAGCTGTCTCACCCATTGGGTTTGTTGGCCCAAAACGGAAAAGCCCGGGGAAATCCCCAGGCTCAGGACAAAAACGATCCGAAAAAATATGTTTTTGAATTTCAGCAAATCAGCGTTCGATCATCAGTTTGGTGGCAAAAGAGCGGGTTCCGACCCGTATTCTGACACCGTAAAGACCGGGGGCAATATGGGCTTTTTGCAGGTTCAATTCAAAAGAACCACCCAACAATTCCACATCTTTCACAGGAAATTCCCGGCCCGCCATATCCGTAAGAACAACCCGGGCTGTTCCGTCTGTGAGGTATGGGAGCTGGAAGGTGCAGGAATGCTGAGCCGGATTCGGGTAGACCTGTACTTTCTCCGTTTCGGTAAGCAATTCTGCAGTGGCAAGAATGTTTCCGCATGCATCGGTATTGGGAGGATTCACACAAGTGGTATTCTGTAACATTGCCATGTAAGTGGCTGGTGAAAGCCATCGTACGTTGCTGTAAATCCGGTATTCACCCCTGGCCATCGAAATAGGATCGGTGGTGGCGGTAACGGTAATGCTGTCGCCGGTAAAAAACTCGTACCAGGTACCGGTTCCGGTGAAATTGGGTGTCATATTGGATGTGACGATTCCAAAATTACCCAGAATCACCACGTTCCGGCTTGAGTGGGTGAGAATCATCCTCTTAAGTCCGGTATTGCCAATGGTGAACGAGGCCGGTGCAGGCTCAGTACCGAAAACCGGTTCAAACCGTTTGAGGGCTATCAGCGATTTGGTTACATCGAGCAGACTCTTCCGTCTGGCTTCTTTCAGATAATCCCAACGGGGTGGTTTGGAAGCAGTCCGGTTGGCGCCATTGGTGCAAGGGGCTGTACAAGGATAGTTGATGGAATAGCCATAACCCAGTTCACCAAACTGCCAGATCATTTTCGGGCCTGGAATAGTAAAAAAGAAACAGGATGCCAGTTTGATCCGATTGATGATGTTGGTGGTATCTTTCAGACTGTAGCCTTGAGCTGACTGAGTGGTGTTTCCATATTGAAGACTTTTATACATCATTCTTTCTTCATCATGACTCTCCATATAGGTGACCAGATGAGGTTTTGTCCAGCCGCGTCCGCGGTAATAGCCCCAGCTTAAATCCGATGTATTGGTGTAACCCATCACCGCTTCGGTGTAGTTGTAGTTCAGGTTTCCCCAGAACATGAGTCCGTAATTGGCCAGTTCCGTTTCTTCACTGTTGGTGGCAAAATGCTCCAGAATCGAATAGGCGCATGGCGAATACGATTGCATATCATCGTAAATATTTTTCCAGATCTGGATGCGGGAGGCATCGTAGTTACCCCATGCATTGGTATTGCCTAACGTATTGGTTTGTGTAAATCCTTTCGATAAATCCCAGCGGAAACCATCGATTTTGTATTCCTGCAACCAGTGTTTCATCACCCTGTCGAGGTAATACCGTGTATCGGCACTCTGGTGATTGAAATCGTACCCAACATTGAAATCATGCCTGGCCACTTCATTGAGCCATGGATTATTTGCAGCAGGCCGGCTTTGTGCGCTGTTCCAGTACAATTGCGCCAGTGGACTTTGTCCGAAAGCGTGATTCATGGCAATGTCGAGTACCACGGAAATGCACATTCCGTGGGCTTTGTCAACAAATTCCTTGAATGCAGTAGCCGATCCGTAGTACTTGTCAAGAGCAAAATGGTGACTCGGATTGTAGCCCCAGCTTAGGTTTCCTTCAAATTCCATAATGGGCATTAACTGAATGCAGTTGACACCCAGTTTCTGAAGATAGGCCAGGGTGTCTGTGAGAACTTTGTATGTTTTGGCTGCGGTAAAATCGCGAACCAATAGTTCATAGACCACCAGATCTTTGCGATCCGGACGTTTGAAGCTGATATTCTGCCAGTTAAAGGCAGGTTCTGATGTTCTGAATACCGACACATTCCCGGTTGTTTTTCCGGTAGGGTAGGGCTTCATCCCCGGATAAATGGAACTGTTGATAAAGGCATCGTCGTCCTTATTCAGGATAATTTTCGAGTACGGATCTGCCACTTTTAAAATCCCATCGATAAAATACTGGTATGTATATTCTTTGGAAGGATCCAGGTTATCAATCTGAACCCACCAGAATTTACCATCGGGTGTGTTTTTCATCTGACTGGCGTCGGTAAGTTCCCAGTTGTTGAATTCACCGATCACATAGGCGTTGGTTTTCCCTGGAGCCCGGAGACATAAAATCACGGAAGTCGGACTGAGAACATTGATACCGTCCTCAATCCCGGTTGGTAGTGACTCAATTGTATTGGGCTGGTTAACCCGGACAGTAAACGAATCTTTGGCGGACGGAATCCCGTCGTGCAGGAGAACGACCTTCTTGGTACCACCTGTTGAGGTGGGAACGTTTCCAGAAATGGTGGTATCGTTTGTTACGGAATTTACCTCTGATCCATTGACAAAGACCCGTAGATTTCCCGCAACATTGGTAGCACCGGTATACGGAATTACCTGATTGGTATTGGCCAGAAAAAACCTGGATTCTAGACTCAGAAAGGAGAGAGCCTGCTGACCGGGCTGGTACATCGGCATGAAAATATCGCTACCATCTGACGTTTTGCCGGTGATGGTACCGGTCGCGTTCCGGAATACAAAACCGAGGCGATAGACGGTAAGGGCTGCTGAAATGTTGTAGAATTTGGTGGGCCGCATCCGGAATTCGAATTTGTTATTGCCCAGATTTTTCATTTTCCATCGGGGATCAGCGGTTCCCCAGGTCATTGGAACATTGCTCCATCCGGTAGATGATGGCCCTCCTGTGACAATACCAGTGTGGATATAAATATTGGTGGAGTCTTTCAGCCCGGCACTTCCCTTGGTGGCATCATACAAGATGACCAAAGAATCGGTGGTGGTTGGAAAACGAGGAGAAATGGTAATAATCTGTGCCTTCGACTGGTGGCCATGCACAAATAGCACGAGGACCAGGCAAAGTCCTGAAAAGAAAGATTTTAGAAACATGGTTAAAATAATTGGTAGGGTAAAAGTAGTGGTAGTCTACGATTTTACTCTATTAATATAGAAAATAAGCAGGATCAGGAAGCACAATCAAGGCCCAATTGATGAGGTGCCTGATTAAATAGAACAGGAAATCCGGGTATTTAATTGATGATGAACCAGAATAGAATGTGTTTAAATTTTTGTGTTATTCTTTTTAAACACGAATTTTTCCACACTTTTGAATCATCCTAAAAACAATTCAATACCATGTCACGTACAAACATTCGGACGAGGCTTTTTTCAAGTCTTCGAAGCCGGGAAAAGCTAGGAATCACGCAGAAGGAGTATGCTATGTTCAGCCATGTTTCGCAATCCCTGCTCAATATGATTGAAATGGGAAAACGGTCCTGGCCTTTCGGAAAAAATGGTGGCAGGTTGGAGTTAGAGATCGCATTGGAGGCCACGAACCAAAATCCTATACCCGTTTCAGAATTAATCCAGATGGAAGAATGGGAAAAGAATGAAATCCGAAAGGCTGTATCAATAATAGGGGCCCGACTCAATACTTTACAGATCGAACTGGAAGATATGGAATTCAACAGCCAGCAGGCTATCCGGCTCTTCCAGGTAACGACCATTCTTGAAAAAACTTTTCCGGCAGACAGCACAGAGGAGCGGTGCATTCTTCTCTGGAAAAGAAGGTCCAGAGAAAAATACCAGAAAAACAGCCAACTCCAGCAACGGCTCCTTCAGCTAGACATCGAGGCAATGCAGAAAAAGAAAGCGTTTCTGGAAGAGTGTTTGCCTGAAAACTCAGAGCAAAATATTCTGGGTGTTGAACCGTAAGGTATTTTCTCCTACTATGAATGCATACAAGGAAGCTCGCTTAAACCGGATTTCCTTTTAACCGATCAAACAGGGATCGGATCTGGATAATAACAATCCGACATGCTTAAAACCGGGGTCGATAGTGTTTTAAGCAAAGCCGACCAAGCTTATTTCATCAAATAATCAAAATCTAAGCTCTGTTGAAAAATCCAACGAGCTTATTTTTAGTTTGATCTGTACTCTGATTGTGCCAGAAACGGATAAATAATTGATGGACAATCCTTCCTCAAATCAACTCATGCCCCTCCTTCACTTTGTTGTGCTCCATCGTACGCACATCGTCCTTTTTACCAGCGGCCACAGCTTCCAGTTGTTGAGCCAGCCGCTCGACACGGTCTTCCAGACTTTCGGAACTGAGCTTTTCCCGCAACCGGTCCACCAGAATCGGAAACGAGAGAGGCGTTGGCTTCGGAGGGCGCTTCAGCACAATTTTCTGGTTGTTGATCCGGTTGAGGGTTTCCACCAGGCGTGAATTCTCACTCGTAAAATCCAGCACTTCCCGGTGCGCCTGGTCGAGCAGCAGATTGTCGGGCTCATACTGAACCAGCACATCGTAAATCAATCCGGCTGATGCCTGTAAATGCTTGCCCGCCTGCACCTTCCCCGGGTATCCGGTAAAAACCAGCCCCGCAATTGTCGCAATATCCCGGAATTTCCGGCGGGCCATTTCTGCTTCGTTGATCGACTGTTTCAGATCCTCCTCCAGCCCACGGACGGAAAACAAATCCATCCCCAACAGCTCCTCCACATCCAGTTCACGATCCGTCAGAAGTTCAAAGCCATAGTCGTTCATCCCGATTGAAAAACTGATGGGCTGTGTAGCCGCAATCCGGAATGCCACCAGCGAAGCCAGGATTTCATGGATGTACCGTCCTTCAAACGGATAGAAACAGAGATGAAAGCCGTCCCGCGTTTTAAAGTATTCGACCAGAAACTGGTTTTCCAATGGAACCACCGACCATAATTTCTGAATCTCCACCAACGGCGCCAGTTCAGTTAACTCCCGATCCAGGTTTTCACCCAGAGCCAGCTGATTCACTTTCATCCGCAACAATTCGGCAAACGTGGACGACAGCGGCATCCTTCCTCCGCCCCAACTCGGGATGGAGCCTTTTCCGTGAGTCGCCTTTTTCACCAGCACCTCTCCCGCTGTAATTTTAATGATTTCCAGCGGACGGCCTCCAAACCAAAACACATTGCCCGGATTCATTTTGGAGAAAAAATCTTCCTCCACCGTGCCGATGTAGCCTCCGCCCATAAACCGGATTTTCAACGAAACCGAACTCACAATCGTGCCGATCGACAGACGGTGTCGCAACGCAATCCGTTTATCTGGAACGCGGTACCGTCCGTCTTCGGCCATCACCAGTTTCGAAAACTCGTCATAGGCCGCAAAGCTTTGTCCGCCACGGGTTACGAACAAAAGGCACCAGTCCCATTCATCGTCGGTGAGATTCCGGTAGCAATAGGTCGAGCGGATTTCCTCCAGTGTTCTGGCCGGATCCATGCCATCGCCCACGGCCAGGGTAACCATCCATTGAACCAGCACATCAAGCGGTTTCTGAAAGGGATTTTTTCCTTCAATAATATCGTGCGCCACCGCATAATGAACAGCCGATGCATCGACCAGTTCCAGCGAATGCGTCGGCACAAAATAGACCTTGCTTTCACGACCCGGACTGTGCCCCGAACGGCCGGCACGCTGCATGATGCGGGACACATCTTTCGGACTTCCGATCTGAATAATGGTTTCAACCGGCGCAAAATCAACGCCCAGATCCAGACTGGAAGTGCACACCACCGCTTTCAGTTTGTTGTCTTTGAGTGAATCTTCCACCCACCGCCGGATTTCCAGATCGAGCGAAGAATGGTGAATCGCAATCTGCCCCGCCAGATCTTCGCCGTACAGCAACAAATTCTGGTACCAGACTTCTGTTTGCGCCCGGGTATTGGTAAAAATCAGCGTCGAATTACTGGCGTACACCACCTCCAGAATTTCAGGAAGCATGGGCAGTCCCATTCGTCCGCCCCATGGAAAACGCTCAATGCTGGCCGGAAAGAGCGTTTTGATGCTCAACTGTTTTTTGATCTCCGACCGCACAATGCAGGTTTGGTTTCCGTCTGGCTGATAGCGGTTTCCCAGAAGCACATGGCAGGCCAGCGAAAGATTCGGGATGGTAGCCGAAATGCCCCAGATCACCGGTTCGGGCTTCCCTTTTTCCACCACCAGCGACCGGATCCGGGACAGAGCCAGTTCGGTTTGCACACCCCGCTTGGAGCCGATCAGGTCGTGCCACTCGTCCACCACCACCACTTCCACACCCGCAAACCATTGTGCATTGTCCTTTTGCGCCATCAGAATGTGGATGCTTTCGGGCGTAATGATGAGGCAGTCGGGCTTCTTTTTCTTCTGCCGGTTTTTGTCGCCGGAGCTGCTGTCGCCGTTGCGGAGTTCGACGGTCCAGCCTGTGTTGAGGCCATCTGCTGCCGTTTGCAATGCTTTTTGGGTGTCTTTGGACAAGGACCGTAAAGGCGTAATCCAAAGGACTTTCACACCTCCCGCCGGTTGTTTGCTTTCGATCGAGGGCCAGAGTTTCGCCAGAGCGCCAAGCCAGAGTGCGTAGGTTTTGCCACTTCCCGTCGGGGCGTTGAGGATGCCCGATTTCCCGTCTGCCATCGCCTGCCAGACCTCTTCCTGAAACGGAAAAGGCGTCATTTTTCGCTCACGAAGCCAGTGGCGGATGGCGGCAGGAAACACAGATGTTGAAATCAATTCCGGAAAAGCAGAAGCATCCAAAGAACGACAAGGCCGGGGAAGGAAACAAATGATGAATAAAATCACCTCCCATGTCTTGGGTTAGTTTCAATCACAAACATTTAGCTCCCCCTTTGGGGGTCGGGAGCCTGGGCCTTTCCCTCCGATGTCGGGCCGGGCTCTCCGCTGCAATTCCTCGGTCCCGGAAGTCAACGACTTCAATACCTTTTTAACCATTCTTTTGCCGGGACCTGCGGGATTTCCGCTTCGATCCCTAAGGCAATTGCCCACTCTTATCCAACAATTGCTCTTGAATTTGTATCATTTTACTTCTTCCATTGTATCATTGCCGAACACCAGGCAGACGGTATCGTTCTTCCCTTCCCATGAAAATGAGACGTTTACATTCCGGCATCTTTTTTTGATATCCGATCATGCCAGCCAATGGCCCAACCATTTTCAGCACCGCGTATGTTCTTCACTTTCTTTAAAACTGCCTTCCGTAATCTGCTCCGCAACCGGCGCCATGCCATGCTCAACATTGCCGGACTCGGACTCGCACTGGCTGCCTGCCTCATCGTTTTTCTGGTGCTGGAGTTTGAATACAGTCATAACCGTCATTTGAAGAACTACGACCGACTTTCTCAGGTTGTCACCCGCGACAAAGATTCCGAAGGCGAACACTTCACCGGAGGCGTTCCGTTTCCCATGATTCAGCACCTGCGGCTTGACTTTCCGGAACAGAAATTCGGACAGTTCATGCAGAATTACGGCACCCAGGTCACCGTCCGTAACCCACGCCGCCTGATGCCGGAGGGCAACAAGTTCATCGAATCCACCGGCGTTTTTTATGCCGATCCGGAACTGGCGGAGCTTTTTGAAATCAAGTTTCTTCTGGGTTCCGCAGCCGATCTCAAAGGCGTGCAAGCGGTGGCACTCAGCCGAAAAACAGCCGAACGCTATTTTGGCGACTGGAAAGACGCGGCCGGAAACTTCATCAATTTCGACAATGCCAAAACGGACCTCAAGGTGATGGCCATTTTTGAAGATCTACCCGACAACTGCGATTTCCCATTCCAGATTCTGGCCTCCTACACCGGATTTGAAGCCAACAGCAACGGCTGGCCTCTTACCGACTGGGGCTCGAATACGAGCAATCACCAGGTGTTTACACTTTTGCCACCAACAGCTGACGTTTCCAAAATCAACACACAACTGGCAGGCTTCGAACGCAAACACAACACCGACAACAAAAACACAACCCGCGTACATTTCCTTCATCCGATGGCACAGGTGCATTTTGATCCGCGTTTTCCCACGACTGGCGATCACCAGATTACACCCTCGGCTTTGTACACACTGGCCTCCATCGGGCTGCTGATTTTGCTGATGGCCTGCATCAACTACGTCAACCTTTCCACTGCTCTGGCCGTCACAAGAAGCAAAGAAGTTGGGGTGCGGAAAGTGTTGGGTGGAACCCGTTCACAGGTTCGGCTTCAGGTTTTTGCGGAAACGCTGTTGCTGGTTGGTCTGGCTATGAGCCTGGGAATGGTGATCGCCTGGCTGGCTCTTCCGTATGTAAAAACGGTGATGGTGGTGCAAAGTCCGCTTCACCTTTTTACGCCGCTTTCCCTACTGTACATCCTCTTGATTACGCTCTTCACGACAGCACTGGCCGGATTGTACCCGGCCTTTGTGATGGGAAGTTTCCGTCCGGTGGAAGCGATTAAGAATAAAATATCGACAGGAAAAGTGGGCAGCATTTCGTTGCGACGGGTGCTTGTGGTGGTGCAGTTTTCGTTTTCCCAGATTTTCATCATCGCCACCATCATCGCTGTTAGCCAGATGGAATTTATCCGGAATGCCGATCTTGGATTTCAAAAAGATGCCGTCCTTTTGCTGCATGGAAGTGCGGAAAACAAGAATCTGGCGGCCTTTAAAAACGAACTGTTGACCCGAACCGATGTAAAAAGTGTGGCCCTTTGTTTCGATGCCCCGAGCAGCGATAATTCCTGGCAAACCAATTTTGCGTTCGACAACACCGAGGACCGCGACTTCAGCGTAGCGACTAAATTCGGGGATGAAGACTACCTCAAAACCTTCGGGATGAAACTCGTGGCCGGCCGTATGTATGCCAAAACGGATACCGTCCGTGAATTTTTGGTTAACGAAACCTTCCTGAAAAAAGTGGGGGTGAAAGATCCTCAACAGGCCATCGGAAAAATGGTGCGTCTAGGTGGACAGCCGTTCCGTCCTATTTGCGGAGTGGTGGCCGATTTTGTTCCGCAGTCCCTCAAGTCCGAGATTGCTCCGGTTGTCTTGTTTACGAACAAAAAGTATTCTGGGATGACGGCAGTAAAATTATCGGGCAGCAACCTGGGCCGCAGCAAAGACGAAATCCGGAAAATCTGGGACAAGTACTTCCCGGACAATGTGTTTCATGAAGAGTTTCTGGATGAAAGCATTGAGAGCTTTTACGCCAATGAAAAACGAATCAGCACCATGTACAAGGTGTACGCCGTTCTGGCCATTTTCATTTCCTGTCTGGGTTTGTATGGATTGATTTCCTATATGGTGGTGCAGAAAACGAAAGAAGTCGGCATCCGCAAAATTCTTGGCGCCAGCGTACAGAGTCTGGTGTATCTGTTTTCAAAAGAATTCACCTTTCTCATTCTCATTGCCTTCCTGCTGGCCGGACCCACCGCCTGGTATTTTATGAACATCTGGCTCGAAGAATTTGCCTATCGTGTCGAAATCGGTCCCGGTGTTTTTCTGATCGCCATCCTTGTGTCCGGACTCATCGCCGGCATCACCGTGGGTTACAAATCTCTGCAGGCCGCCCGTGCCAATCCGATTAAGTCTTTGAGGACAGAGTAGTAAAATGTTTTAGCCTCTCAGATTCCGGAACGCAGAACCAGCATCCGGAAAGCGGAATTCAAAGCCTGAATTGAGAAGTCGCTCCGGCAAGACCCAGCGACTTTTCAGGACCAGTTCCGGTTCCGTCCGGATGATGAACGCTCCCAGGTCCAATAACCACGCTGGGGCAGGAAGTCCAAGTCCTGAATTCAGACTTATTCGTAATTCTTTCATAAAATCCTGATTCGTCATGGGTTCCGGAGCCGTGAGATTGAAAATGCCTTCCAGTCGGGTGTGGGATAAAATCCAGTCCACCGCTCCGGTTACATCATCCTCATGAATCCAGCTCACCCATTGTTTTCCGTTTCCCTGAAAACCACCCAGTCCGAATGTGGCCATTTTAACAAGCCTGGGATACACACCATCACCTTTGCTCAGCACCAGGCTTGTTCGTAAAATCACCTTTTTCATGTGGCTGAATTCCCGGGTTTCGTTCCATAATGTAGATTCCCATTTCCGGCAGACTTCGACAGAAAATCCGCTTCCTTCTTCGCCATTGGCTTCCGTCTGCGGACGATCTTCCGCATGGCGGTAAATGGTGGAAGAGGCAAGTTGGATCCAGGCGGCCGGTTCTTCGCCAAGCTCAGAAAAAGCTCCGGCTAGTGCTTCGATGGATCCGGTCCGTGAATCGAAAATTTCCCGGCGGTTTTCTTTTGTGTATCGGCAGTTGACGTTTTTTCCTGCCAGATTCACCACCACATTTGTATTGCGGAGTGCTTCTTTCCAGTCGCCAACCGTTCTGCCATCCCAATTCAGAAACTGAATATTGTCCACTTTTCGACTTTCGCCACGAGTCAGTACGATGACTTCTTCTGCCAGATGAATGAAATGTTTTTGCAAAGCAGTCCCGATCTGGCCGGTTCCGCCTGCCAGTACGATCTTGGAATATGTTTTCATAGTATTAAAAAATAAGGGCCAGTATAAAAAACCGGTAGGCAACCCAGGTAAAGGACGGAATCCAGTTGAGTCCAATCCGCGTCATTCGACGGGCATGTTCAAGAAACATCAACGCCACAACCAATCCGAAGAAACCGCCAAATACCAAAGGACTTTCAATTCCAAACCAATTTATAGCTGACATTCCGATAAGGAGCGCAAGGCTTCCGGCAAAGGAAACCGTCATCATATTCCCCAGGTAATCAAACAATTTATCCCGGGCGATGAAGAAAAGGACGGTGCCCTGAAACAGAATCTGACCACCGCAGATCATAAATTCCCTGTAGAAATGGGTTTCCGGCAGAATGGGCCGGAGATGAAATGCATATCGGGTCAGAATCGCAGAGGTAACAAGCCAGGTGAATGTGAGCCAGGCAAACCTGTAGCCGAGGTGAAAATCTGGCTTACAGATATCGCGTTCCGGATTCCCCGGCATCATCACTTTCCGGTTGTAGGATATGAAAGAGTAGACTTTCTTCATCAGAAACCGAAACAATGGAAATGAAAACAGCGGCCGGAAAACCGGAAAGGAATGCTGGATGATGGTAAACAGGCTGTCGATTCCGTAATGCACCGTCCCGGTTTGGGTATTTACCAGAGCGATTTCGTTGCGGGATCGGGGAATATCCAACAGGTTGGCTGTTTCATTTGTGAGGGATTGATACGGCATTCTTCCATTCGCGTCCAGCATTCCGGATTGCACAAACCCGGCACTGTAGGCCTGGCAGAGCGGACATTCGCCGTCGATGATTAAGGTATGGTGTCTGAGGGTTTTCATATAAAATGAAATTGATTACTTCAGCAATTTGAAGAGAGAACTGAACAGCCAGTTTTCTTCAGCTTTGATAAGCAGGTCAACAGTTGAATCGAATTTCCCTACCAGACCTTCCAGCTGGGTAACGACCTTTGTGAATTCCTGAACCTCGGCTTTTTTGTCGCCTTCTTCCACGGATTTTAATTGGCTCAGAACCTTGAGCACCGGTTCAATTTCCCTGCGCTTCCGCTCTTTTGCGATCCTTCGGGCCACTTCCCACAAGTCTTTCTCGGCGCTGAAATATTCTTTGCGATCACCCGGAACCAGTTCTTTGTGAACCAGCGTCCAGTTCATCAGGTCCCGAAGATTCATATTGGCGTTTCCTCGTGAGATGCTCAGTTCTGTCATGATTTCTTCGGCACTGAGTGCTTTCGGAGAAATGAGGAGAAGAGCATGGACCTGCGCCATCGTGCGGTTGATGCCCCATTCGGTTCCCAGTTTTCCCCAGGTCTGCAAAAACTGGTTGCGTGCGTCTTCGTATTTCATGCGACAAACGTATTGAAACTTTCCGAACTTTCAATATTTTCTGAAAGTTTAATTTAAACAATTCTTCATTCCTGAAATATTCGTGTATCACTTCGCACCAGAACTGTCTCATTTCCGGACACTGATTTTAAGCGGACGGAATCCAATCTTCTTATTGTCAGCTGCTTAGTTTTTGGATTCCATTTTTGCACATTCCTTTGGCATGATCTGGAATTATCTTACCATCGCAATACGCAACCTGTCGAGAAACAAGTTGTTCACCGGCATCAATGTTGTCGGATTAAGTCTTGGGCTTTCCTGCGTGATGCTGATTCTCTTGTATTCAAAGGATGAAGTGAGTTTTGATCGGTTTCATGCCAATGCTCCTTCCATTTACCGGGTTGTTACCGAACGGTTTGAGGACGGACGCAAAGAAGGTTGGAAAGGAGGCAATACCGGAATGGTTCAGGGACCGGGTTTTAAAACGGAAATCCCGGAAGTGGAGTCCTATGTCAGGGTACAGGGTGAACAAACTACGGTGCGGGTTGGAAATCAGGTTTTTCAGCAAAAAGGCCATTATGTTGACGATAACTTCTTCACTGTCTTCACCTTCCCACTTCTGGAAGGTGATCCCAAAACAGTTCTCAAAGACATCCATTCCGTGGTGCTAACCGAAAAGACAGCGAAAATGCTGTTGGGAAAAGTTGATGTTGTAGGTAAAATAATTGAGCTCCCACTTGGAGAAAAACGTGCTTTTATTCCGTTCACAGTTACCGGCATTTTACCGGAATCTCCCCAGAATTCGTCTTTTCAACTCAGCATGGTGTTGCCGATGAAACTCAATGAGCGGGATGGTGGAGATCAGAACTGGATCAATTTCTATCTCAACACATTTCTGGTCATAAAGCCGGGCAGCAATTTGCCACAACTAGAGAAAAAGATGCAGCAGGTCTACCAGGTTCTGGCAAAAAAAGACCTGATTGAAATAAAGGAGAAGTACAATATGGATGATAGATTCGTTTACGGTCTTCAGGCATTTACGGACATTCATCTTGACACAGAACAGATTGCAGACAATGGCATGGACAATGCCAGCAACCCGCTTTACTCCCGGATTTTGGGAGGAATTGCCTTATTTATATTGCTGATAGCCTGCATCAATTTCATCAATCTGTCTGTAGCCCGTTCCTTAAAAAGGGCCAAAGAGGTTGGGGTTCGAAAAGTGATTGGAGGAGAACGAAGTCAGCTGTTTTACCAGTTCATGGTTGAGTCTACCTTTCTCTGTTTCATTGCATTTGTTCTGGCTATTTTCATAACTGAGTTTTCTCTTCCTGTTTTCAACAAGCTGTCGAACAAGTCATTAGCGCTTAGCTATTTGTTTGATGTAAAACTGATCTTCTTCTATCTCGGGCTGTTTGTTCTCACTTCTTTTCTGGCTGGTGCCTACCCTTCATTGGTCTTGTCTGGTTTTAATCCGGTCAAAACGTTGTACAACCGAACCCGGTTCTCAGGCAAAAATTATCTGGCCAAAAGTCTGGTTGTTCTTCAATTTACCCTAACAACCTTTCTGATTATCGCCACGATTACCATTTACCGTCAATTCGATTTTCTGACAAGCCGTGATCTGGGCTACAACGACGAACGGATTTTGGTCACCAATGCGCCCCGAATGAATGCCGGTAAACTCATTCAGGTAAAAAATGAATTGCTCCAGCAGCCAGGTGTTGAAAAGGTAACCGGAACAAAAAGAGGCTCATGGACCACCGTAGCCAAGGTAAACGGAAAAGAAATGGATTTTGCACTGGAGGTAATTGACCCTGATTTCCTGTCTCTGTATCAGATTCCAATGGCGAAGGGACGAAATTTGTCATACCAGTTTCCGACCGATTCGACTGATAATATTCTCGTCAATGAAACATTTGCCCGCCAGGCCGGATGGACAAATCTGGAAGGGAAATTTGTTGATTTCTTTTACGACAGCATCAAATTCAATGTGGTGGGAATTGTGAAGGACCACCACTACGAGAGTTTGCTTTCAAATATCCGGCCTCAGCTCTTTTCGATGAGTCCCAATTACAGTTACGGAAGTCTGAAGATCAAAATCAAGCCGGAAAATATACCGGCAACCCTTGCCCGAATTGAGAAAATATACAAAGAACAGTTTCCATATGAGCCATACATTTACTCATTTCTGGATGAAGAAAACCGGGCTCAGTACGAATCAGAAGCCCGTTGGAAAGACATCATCGGGTACGCCGCTTTGCTCACAATTTTCGTTTCCTGCATGGGATTATTCGGTCTGGCGACACTGTCCGCCGAAAAGCGGATCAAAGAAATCGGGATCCGGAAAGTTCTGGGCGCTTCGGTTTCGGGTATCGTGGCGACTTTGTCAACTGGTTTTCTCAAACTGATTTTACTGGCGACAGTGCTGGCTTTTCCGGCAGCCTGGTTTTCGCTAGATCACTGGCTTCAGGATTATCCGTTCCGGATTCACCTCGATGCCTGGATGTTTGTTCTGGCCGGCTTGCTGGTGGTGATTTTAGGATTGACCACAGTCGGGTTTCAGGCCGTCAAATCTGCCCTCGCCAATCCGGTCAAAAGCCTGAGAACGGAATGATGAGTGATGAATTATAAATTAGGAATGAAGAATTAGGAATTGAGAGTTAAGAATGAAGAGTTAAAAGTTGTCTGAAACCTGAATACTCTATACTGAATCCTGTCCTAAAACCTGATTACTGAATACTTTGTCCTGAATACTTGTTACTAATTACCAGCTACTTACAACTGATTACTAATATCAAAACCTGACTACTGATTACTTACTACTGAATACTTGTTACTAACTACTACCTCTCATGTATTTCAAAATAGCGTTTCGGAATCTGTTTAAGAATAAGATCTACTCCGCCATCAACCTTCTGGGTCTGGCAATTGGAATGGCGGTGGCCATCATCATTGGCATCTGGGTGCTGGACGAGTTTCAGTTCAACCAGAACCACACCAAAATGGACAGGATAGCACAGGTGAAAACCACGCAAACGTTTAATGGACACACAGGTACAAACGATGCCGTGGGTTTACCTCTCGCAGTAGCATTGAGAAATGATTTCGCCTCTGATTTCAAGCATGTCTGCCTCGCTTCCTGGGAGTTTTCACACATTATGGCATCTGGCGCAAAGAAAATCAGGAAGCAGGGAATGTGGGCCCAGCCTCCATTTGCTGATATGCTCACGCTCCGGTTTCTGGAAGGAAATTCGGCCAGCCTGAAAAACCGGGATGAAATCATCATTTCCAGGGACTTGTCGGAATCCATGTTTGGTACAGTACACTCATTAGGAAAAGTTGTAAGGATGGACAATAAGTGGGATTTTAAAGTGGGTGGCGTATTTGAAGACATTCCATTTAATTCTTCTTTTCATAGATGTGACTACTTCCTGAACTGGGACAAATATGTTTCCACCGAAAAGTGGATTCAAGATGCCGGTACGCAATGGAGCAACCACTCTTTTCAGCTGTTTGTGGAAATGGCACCAGGGGCCGATATGGCGAAGGTGACGTCCAAAATCAAGTTCGTACCCAAAAAACACATTGAAGAAGGCAACGAAGAAATTGTTCTTCAGGGCATGAGTCGCTGGCACCTGTACAGCAATTTCACCAACGGAAAAGAAGACGGTGGCCGCATCAATTCAGTGGTGCTTTTTTCGGTGATTGGTACGTTTGTGCTCTTTCTTGCCTGCATCAATTTCATGAACCTGAGCACCGCCCGCAGCGAAAAACGGGCGAAAGAAGTCGGCATCCGGAAATCGATCGGCTCAGTTCGGAGCCAATTGATCCAGCAGTTTCTGGCCGAATCACTTTTGGTCACTTCGATTGCGATGGTGATGTCCCTCATTTTTGTTCAATTCTCTCTTCCCTGGTTCAATGAGATTGCTGGAAAACAGTCGGTACTGCCCTGGAATGAACCACTTTTTTACATTGCCACCCTCGGCTTTACATTGTTCACCGGTCTGGTTGCCGGAAGCTATCCGGCCTTTTATCTCTCCGGCTTCGACCCGATTGCAGTGTTGAAAGGTACCTTCCGTGCCGGGCGATTGGCCTCTCTTCCCCGTAAAATTCTGGTGGTGATGCAGTTTACGGTGTCGGTTACGCTCATTATCGGGACCATCATTGTGTTCCGTCAGATTCAGCACGCCAAAAGCCGGGAAGTTGGCTACACCCGCGAAGGCCTCATTTATACCCGGATGAACACACCGGAAATTTACGGCCATTACGATGCCCTCCGTGCCGATCTTATTCAAAGCGGCGGTGTGGAAGATATGGCTGAATCGCTGAGTCCGACCACCGAAATATGGTCGAATCAAATTGGTTTCAGCTGGAAAGGAAAGGACAGTAAGTCCGACCCATTGTTTTGCATTGAAGCGGTAACGCATGATTTCGGACCAACCGTGGGCTGGAAAATCAAGGAAGGACGGGACTTTTCCCGCAGCTTTCCGTCGGATACAGGCATGCTCATTCTCAATGAAGCCGCCGTAAAACTGACGGGTTTCAAAAATCCCGTTGGCGAAATCATCCACTGGAACGACAAGGACCGGAAGGTGGTGGGTGTGGTGAACGATATGATTATGCAGTCGCCCTACATTCCGGTGCAGCCCACGATTTATTTCCTCGAATATGGTTGGTCGAATGTGATTACGATGCGCCTAAAATCGAACCTCACCGCCAAAGAAGCCATCACCCGCATTGAGCCAGTTTTCAAAAAGCACAATCCTTCGAGTCCGTTTGAGTATGAATTCATCGATGAAGAATACGCGGAGAAGTTCGCCGACGAAGAAAAGATCGGGAACCTGGCCACGATTTTTGCCGTGCTGGCTATTTTCATTTCCTGTTTGGGATTGTTTGGACTTGCTTCCTTCGTTGCCGAGCAGCGGACCAAAGAAATTGGTGTCCGCAAAGTGCTGGGCGCCACTGTCTTCGGATTATGGAAAATGTTGTCGAAAGACTTTGTCGTGCTGGTGGGGATTTCCTGCGTGATTGCCATTCCGATTTCCTGGTATGGACTCAATGCCTGGCTTCAGGATTTTGAGTACCGCACCGAAATCCAGATCTGGATTTTTATGGTGGCCGTTGTTGGAGCCTTGCTGGTAACTTTACTGACGGTCAGTTTTCAGGCCATCAAAGCGGCTCTCACCAATCCGGTGAAAAGTCTGAGGACAGAATGAGAAGGATAAAGTTAACAGTGAAAACTCAAAAGTCAAAGCCTTGAGTTAATAGAAAAACATCGCATGAACAATTCATCACGGGTGGAAGTTTCCGGTTCGTGATCAAAAGAAAGCAATCGTATGTACACATTATTTCTTCGCATCGCGTTCCGGAATTTACGGAAGAACCGGGTTTTCAGTGCCATCAACATTGGTGGGCTTGCCTTGGGAATTACCGCCTACATTTTCATCCTGGAATACGTGGGTTTCGAGAAAAGTGTGAATCAGTTTCATGCAGATCTTCCACAAACTTACCGGCTCATCAACCTGAATACCAAAGGAGAAACCTGGCCTCAGATCGAACCGGGCTGGGGTCCGAAAATGAAAGAGCTTTTTCCGGAAGTGGAGAGTTTCTGTCGTTTCGAAGAAGGCGTTTCTCAGGGAATCGTATCGCGGACCGACACAAAATCTGAGCCGTTCCGGGAAATGCAGATTGGGTATGTGGAAGGCAATTTCTTTGATTTTTTCACCTTTCCGCTCATCAAAGGAAACCCGGTTTCGCTTCAAAAACCCAACACCGTGTTTCTTTCCAAAGAAGCATCGGAGCGATATTTTGGGAAAGAAAACCCAGTTGGTAAGTCCCTCACTTTGTTCAACCAGTTTGGCAAAACCACTTATACGGTCGAAGGTCTGTTCACCATTCCGGTAAACTCCGGGATTCAGTACAGCATGGTTTTCTCGCTTGAAACGCTCCGGAATCCGGCCAATCTCAACGGGAACGGCTGGGCGCAGCTGGACAATCTGAGTTCCCAGTATGTGTACACCTATTTCAAACTAAAAAAGGGCTCGCAAGTCCCGGTACTGGAAAATCGTTTCAACGAAATCAGGAAAAAACTGAGTACCAATCCAGACGGCGTGCAGTTCCGGCTGCAACCAATGGCGAACATCCATCTGGCCTCTTCGCTGGCCGATACGTACCAGACAACAGGCAACCTGAAGTACATCTACATTTTAAGTCTGATCGCCATCCTCATTCTGGCCATTGCCTGGTTCAACTATGTGAATTTATCCACGGCCACTATTTTTAAACGGGCCAACGAGGTGGGGGTCCGCAAAGTCATCGGGGCCTCTCAGGGATCATTGCTGATTCAGTTTTTTATGGAAGCCCTGGTGTCCAATGTGCTTGGATTCTCGGTCGCTTTGTTGTTAGTGGCCAGTCTTCAGCCATCATTCAATGGTCTCATTGGCAAACCTCTTTCGCTTCAACTGTTAGTAACCAGTCCGGTTTGCTGGGTTGGATTTGTCCTGCTGATGGTCGGTTCTCTTTTGTCGGGAACTCTGGCGGCGATCCGGTTGTCGGGTTTCAATCCGGTGGAAACGCTGAAAGGAAAAATCAACAAAACACGTTC
>ERZ795056.1054-NODE-1054-length-32665-cov-8.160564_pt1 | contig 32665 bp, 35 predicted proteins | sample MGYA00375140_ERZ795056 | MGnify/ENA primary metagenome ERZ795056 (study PRJEB30185, sample SAMN05720227) | activated sludge metagenome | isolation source: Anaerobic digester | place: USA | collected 2015-03-09 ...
GTCATAAAAACTGAGGCTGCCGGGGCTATGGCCTGGTGTGAGCAAAACCTTTAACACATCATCGCCCAGCTTCACTTCGTCTCCTTCATTCAAATAAACGAAGTCTCCTGTATAATTGTCAAATGGCATGTTGTACATCAGCCCACTGGCAGGTGCAAAATCCAGTACGGCCTTTTCCTTTTCATGCAGGTGAAGCACGAGATCATACTTTTCCGCTATGAACTTATTGCCAAAAACATGGTCTAAGTGGCAATGGGTGTTTAGTAAAAGCACCGGTTTAAGCTTCATTTTATCTACAAATGCAGCTATTTGATCCTTTTCGCTATCAAAATAACAGCCCGGGTCGATGATGGCACATTCATTTGCCTCATTGTACAGGATATAAGTATTTTCCTGTATAGGACTAAACACAAAGGATTTTATTTTTAACATCTGCTTGGTTTAAATTGATTTTAATGATTAACCGTAATCAAGTAATTTAGTACTCAATATCAACTTTTTCAGTATGGTAAAGTTCAGCAGAATAATTTTCATTTCCATGGTTTTCCTCCTTGCAGCGGTTGGGTCTTATGCCCAGGTGAACGCGGTAACCTATGGTAAGAACCGGGTGCAATTCAAAAAATTCAAATGGCAATACTACCAGACTGAAAATTTTAATGTTTATTTCAACCAGAACGGGCAGGAAATTGCGAAATATGTGATGCAGGCCGCGGAGAAAGAATTACCCGAAATAGAAGAAGCGGCAGAATACAGCCTTCAACGCAGGGCCAACATCATAGTTTACAACAGTTTTGCCGACCGTAAGCAAACCAATATCGGGCTAGGTTCCGACATCATCAGTACCGGCAGTACTACCAAACTGGTGAATAATAAGATCGTTGTTTATTTTGATGGAAATCACGCCAATCTTAAAAGACAGATCAGGGAAGGTATCGCCGATGTGATCACCAAAAATGTATTATTCGGCGATGACCTGGGGGAAGTGGCCGGTAATCAAACATTACTCGACCTTCCGGTATGGCTTACCGATGGCTATGTGGCTTACCTGGGAGAGAACTGGAGTACGGCCCTTGATGATGAATTGAAAAGTGAGATCCTCAGTGGCAATTACAATAAATTTTCAAAACTGTCTTTCGAAAAACCATTACTCGCCGGGCACGCATTCTGGTTTTTTATAGAAGAAAAATATAAGAAAGAGAACGTGACGTATTTCCTGTACCTGGCAAGGATATATAAAAACCTGAACAAGGCCAGCCTGCAGATCACCAAAAAGAAATTCAAAGAATTGCTGGCCGAATTCATGGAATACCAGGAAGAAAAATATTACAAGGATATTGCCCGCCGGAAGGCGTACCCCAAAGGAAATTACATCGAAGGATTCGACATCAGTAAAAGACTTAACTATTATCGTTTCAATGTAAATCCCAATAAGAAAAACAATTCATTTGTTGTAACCCAATTTAAAAAAGGGATCGTACGGGTTTTGTTAAACGACGATTACGAATACAAGACCTTGTTGAAATATGGCATCCGTACGTATGAGAACCAAATGAACCCGAATTACCCGATGATGGCCTGGGATCCAAAAGGGACACGCATTGCGGTGATCTATGCCGAAGAAGGGAAGCTGAAACTTTTCGTGTATGATCTCATCACAAGGATAAAACAATATAAGCTCGATCTCACCGATAAGTTCGACCAGGTGCAGGACATTACCTATAAACTCGACAGCCGTACCTTATTGCTTTCAGCAGTAAAAAATGGCCATACAGATATTTATACGCTGAATCTCGAAAACGAAAAAGTTCAGCAGATCACCAATGATGTGTATGATAACCTCGATGCATCCTTCGTATCATTTCCAAATAAAACCGGGATCATTTATGCCAGCAACCGGCCTTCAGCATCTGCTAAAACCGGGGACTCTGTGTTGCCAAGCAATAACCGTTTCAACATTTTCTTAATAACCGATTTCGGCGACAAACCCGAGCTCAACCAGATTACCCAATTAACCGATGTTAAATACGGCGATGCCCGTTTCCCAACACAATACAACAACAACCACTTTACTTTTATCAGCGATCAAAATGGTATCGCCAACAGGTATGCAGGTTTCTTCACTACAAAAAAGGAAGGCCTTGATACATTGGTATTGATTGGAGATGATATACTCAGAAATCCTTCACCGAAAGAAGTGGATTCTACATTAAGAGTTTATAAAAAAACTGATGTAGATTCAATTGCTGTTGTATCTGTTTCTTCTGATTCCGCCTATTCGTTCCCGTTATCTAACTATCCAAGTGCCCTGGCAGAATCGAGGATAGCAGGCGATAGCAAACAGGTGAGTGAAGTTACCAGGCAGAGCGATGAGAAGATCCTGTACAAATTAAAGATCGATGAATTTGCTTTGAGCCGCAGGAATATCTCTGCACAGCCAACCGAATATGCGAAAAAACTGATGAGGGAAAGCCGGTTTACAAAAACAAAGCAGGCAACAAATATACCTGGCCAGGTAAATAATAACGTTAACGCAGACACGACGAAACGGCAGGATGATTTTTTCCAGACGGAATTTGATAGCCCAACCAGTACGGATAGTAGTAAAAAAAGCAAAGAGGCAATTCCAGTTATACCTGCTGAACCAGAATCGGTGTTGAAATCGGCCAAGTTATTCAGGTATAAACCATTAAAATTTTCGGCCGATTACGGTTCTGTTGGATTTAGCAGCTCGGTATTGGTAAATAAATACCAGCCCTATGGAGGGGGCTCTGGCCCGATAATGCTCAACAGCGCCACGCCATTAAACGGATTGATTACTTTGGGTACATCTGATCTTTTGGAAGACATCAAGATCACCGGTGCCTTTAAGATCGGTACAAACCTGAAGGATAACGAATGGCTGGCCAGCTACCAGAATTATAAAAGAAGGCTTGATTGGGGCGTAACATATTACCGGAACGTACAAGGTGTTACAATCCCGATAGGCGATCCTGCTAACCCTTATCCTTTAGCCGGAAAAATATTCACCAATCTTTACCAGGGCAATATCGCCTATCCATTTGATGAGGTACGCAGCATCCGCTTTTCTACAGGAATACGTTCTGATAATGTTGTGGTGTCTTCCGACCCAATCGTAGATGGATCGAGTGAATTTGAATCCAAACCTGTTTTGTATTCTGTAAACCGACTGGAATATGTACATGATAATACGCTGAATCCATCCCAGAATATCTGGAATGGATTACGGTTTAAAGTATTTGCAGATTGGAACAGGCAAGTGAGTAAGATCGAATTTTCAGATGGGCCCAATACTTTCAATGTTGGTTTTGATGCCCGGTACTATTATCCTATTTATCGCAATTTCATCTGGGCAGGTAGAGTTGCCGGGGACTTTAGCTGGGGCAACCAGAAATTCATCTACTACCTGGGTGGTGTAGATGGATGGCTGATGTTTGGTAGCAATACAAAGAAAAACGGAAGTGACCGTTATTTCAATACCAATAATCCACCAGCCGGCGACCAGGATTATGCTTTTCAAAGCCTGGCAGTAAACATGAGAGGATATATTCAGAATGTAGCCAGCGGTAACAATGCATTGGTGATCAACAGTGAGTTCAGGCTACCCGTTTTTTCAACATTCTTCGATCGTACGGTTAATAATGCCTTCTTACGTAATTTCCAGATTGTTCAGTTTACCGACCTTGGAACTGCCTGGAATGGCGGGTATGATGGTATTAAACGCCCAACGTCAATCTTTACAAACCAGCAGGGAAATGTACTGATCAAAGTGAAAGCGGGCGGTGTTGGTCCATTTGCAGGCGGCTATGGTTTTGGCGCCAGGAGTACCATTTTTGGTTATTTTGTAAAATTTGATGCTGGCTGGCCAATGAGCGGATTCTTTAAAGGAAAACCAGTGACCTATCTTTCATTAGGACTTGATTTTTAATACTTCTTCAAAACATATTACATGCCGGGATCCTCAGGACCCGGCATTTTTCTTTTCGGGTATTTGGCCGGATACAATTTTTGAAAATATGTAAATGATATAAAACAGGATTGTCAACATACCCGTAATGCCCCAGTTACGCAGGTTATCGGCCGGCGATACAAAACAATTCACAATGTCGAAAGCCAACGCCAAAGGACTATGAATTATATCCCAGCTATTCCATCTTTCAAACCTGCCCAGGTAAACCCCAAAAGAACCAAGGAATATGATCAAAGGCATCAACAGAGAAATGGTTTTACTGTTAAACTTGAACTGCAGGTATCGCTCAACGTTATACAAGGATACATAGGCCATGATCAACCCCATCAAAGAACAGGTAAACAGCAGGATGGCATCAAACCATACAGGCGCTGCCGGGTCGTCCTGTACATGAATAAGATCAGTTACAATGTATAATGCATTGGGGAAAAACAATAGCCAGCTTCCAAAAAGGAATGCCTGTTTCCAGGACTGACTGGTACGGTATTGTTTAAAATACTGGCTGAGTATGTAAGGAATCCAGGCCAGGAATATATTCCATACCAGGAATACATGACGAAGGTTGTGCATGTAGAAAACCCTGCAGAGGATCATTACACATATAAATGAAAATGTAATGGCTAACAGGCGATTTAAAGATCTTCGTGTATTCATACAAGTTGTTTTAAAAAAGGGAAAGAAATATTTTAGGCAGGAAAATAATGGCGCCGGAAACTACTGCGGCCAATGCCGATAACAGAACAGCAGCAGCAGCCATGTCCTTTATTATTTTAATTCCCTCATGGCGACCATGATAAACCAGGTTACATAATTTTTCAATAGCCGTATTCATCAATTCAAATGCAAGCACCCCGCAAATGCTCCAGGTCAATATGATCCATTCTTTACTACTGATTTGATAATACACGCCTGCAGCAATGACCAGTATCGTTACCACTATATGAATCCTGAAATTTATTTCAGAAGTAAAGCAACTTCTCAACCCTCGCAGTGCATTTCCAAAAGACCTGATCAATTTTGTCATATTTAAAAAGTTAACTTGTTTTTTCTGCGATCCATTTCCACCAAAAGCATGTACAACTGCCATAAACAAAAAGCTGGTAGAGATCGTCGGTTACAGAATGACCATTGCGAAAAAGGGCCGAGGCAACCGGTATCAAAAACAGGATTGCCAGTAGTGTTATAAAGTATCCCATAAAGTGAACGGGAACATATATCCATCCCGTTTTGGCAAACCAATTTCTGTTCATAATTTTAAATTTATTTTTTATGAATCATTTGTTGCAGATCAGCAGTTGGTTCTGTCAATATGTCGAACCACTTCCACCCGGCTATCGGTGGCGCCTGCCTGCCATTTTTGTAAGCAGCCGCAAATTTCTTCCAATGCTCAGGCATCGTCGCAAAACAATACAGTACAGTAGCTATAACCGGGATGGATACATGCCGGTTACCCAGCATAAAGCATTGCAGGCAGCCTTCTCCTTCGTCGGTGGTGTCGTACTCCAGCAGGATATGCTTCATATCGTGCCGGGCATAGTAGGGCAATAATGCCAGTTGTTTCTTGTGTAAAAAAATGGCGAGGTCGTTCCCTAGTGTACCCGCAGGAAAATGAGCCAACTGTTCAGCCGTATAGGGAAATATTTCCGGTTTGCGAATCAGTTTCAACAGGGGCAATGCCATCTGGTGTGTGAGATAAACAAGGAATGCTGATCGCCATTTTTTTACATGTTGGTACATACGAATTGTTTAATCAGTTTTAATAACTATTTAAAAGTGCTTTGTTTTTCAAAGTGTAATGACAAAAAAATTATTTTGTGGCCCGGATCATTATTTCCAACGCTTCAAGGTGTGACTTAAAAGCTTTCTCTCCTGCTTTGGTGATCATATAAGTTGTATTGGTCTTTCGCCCGATAAATCCTTTCTCTACTTTGATGATCTTATGCTCTTCAAGCGCTTTTAAATGGCTGGCCAGGTTACCATCAGTGATGGACATCAACTCTTTCAGGTTATTAAAATTCACCGATTCATTTACCATGAGCACACTCAGGATGCCAAGTCTTACACGGCTATCAAACAACTTATTTAAATTATCGATCGGGTTAACCATTCATTTTAATTTAAAACATTCTACCGGCATTATTCCCGTTAAGATTTGCTTTCATACTTCCACCACATGTACACGCCATACACAATGTGGAGTACACCGAAACCAGCTGCCCAAAAATACAAACCATAGCCCACATACCAGAGATTGATCATTCCCAGTAATAACTGCGCATACCCGAGGTAACGGATCTCCGCCAATGTATACTTACTGGCATTGATGAGCGCTAACCCATAAAAAAGCAGGCAACCCGGGGCTATAAGCTCATATGCCTGGAATTGCAAAAGCCTGAACAGGAATACTGCGCCCACCAATAACGGTATACTCACATTCACCATTAAACGCCGTGCCGTAACACCCCAAATGGGTATCCCTTCTTTCCTGCTCTTGATCCAGGTGAAAAAGAATGCACTCAATAAAGCAGCCAGGAATGTACCTGCCGCGATCCAGAAAAGATAAGTATAGAGGATGACCCGGTAATCTTCTGCCATGGCCAGGGTAATAACCGCCGTATCATTGATGATGTTATCTTTTAACCCAAATACATAAGGATAAGCCAGCCACGCTCCTATTAATGCAGCAACGCCTGCGCCTACCCCACTTAACCCACTGAGGCTGATAAAACGACTGCTGCGTTCCATCATCTTCTTGATGTGCTGCAGTTCCTGTAATGATTGCTGTTGTTCATTCATAAAAAGCGCTTTGAAATACAAAGTAAATAAGCAGGAGCCATAAATGCAAATAATATTATTGTAATGAGAAGAATTTAACAAATGAAAAAGTGCAAAGGACCCATTTATGAGCCAGTTCACTTAAGTGACCTGCTAATGAGCCCCGGGTGTAGCTTCCAGGAGAACGAGGATAAAATTATTCGGTGAAATGTTCCAAATTCATATCTTCCCTATAAGAAAATGTTTGGCTGCTGATTGAACAAGGAAATGTTATTTGCACAAATCCGGAATACAATCCATATTGCATGCTATCTGCTTAAAACAACCAAATGCTGTTTAATTCGATCGTATTCCTGGTTTTCTTCTGCATATTTTTTCCATTATTCTATTTTCTCAATGGAAAAAACAGGAAGATCCTGCTGTTCATCGCCAGCTGCATTTTTTACATGTGGTTCATCCCTGTATATGTACTGATATTGTTCCTGACCATTCTTATTGATTATTATGCAGCAAAAAAGATAGAGGATGATATTTCCCAAAAAGCCAAAAAAGCACACCTGCTGTTTGGCATCATCAATACCTGCCTCGTGTTGTTCATCTTTAAATACCATAATTTTTTCATCGATAATTTTAATGCAGCCGGCTTTCATCAAATTGATAACTGGGAGATCATTCTGCCGATCGGACTTTCCTTTCATACCTTTCAAAGCCTGAGCTATGTGATAGAAGTATACCGCGGAAATATTAAAGCCGAAAGAGACCTGCTCACCTATTCTAACTTTGTGATGATGTTTCCCCAATTGGTGGCAGGGCCAATTGAAAGAGCCAATAACCTGTTGCCGCAATTAAAAAAATGTGATCATACCATCACTTACCAGGATTTTTCAGTTGGCTTTCATCGCTTTTTCTGGGGACTTTTTAAAAAAGTAATGGTTGCTGATATTGCCAGCATTTATGTTGATGCAACTTATAATAATTACCAGCATCAACCAGGCTGCATGTTACTGGTAGGTACGTTTTTATTTGCCATTCAAATTTATTGTGATTTTTCCGGGTACTCCGATATGGCCATCGGCATTGCCCGCATGATGGGCTTTCGCTTCAAAGAAAATTTCAGGATACCCTATTTCTCAAAAGACATTACCGAGTTCTGGCGAAGATGGCATATCTCCCTTTCCTCATGGCTTCGCGATTACCTGTACATATCGTTCGGCGGAAGCCGGTACGGAAAATTAAAGACATACCGCAATCTCATGTTTACCATGCTGCTTGGAGGATTCTGGCATGGCGCATCCTGGAACTTCATCATTTGGGGTGGCATCAACGGCCTATACCTGTCGTTTGAAAAGGCCATTAACCTCCCGGCTTTCAAACCAAAGTATTTCATCATGAAATTTATACGGGTGATCTATGTATTTTGCCTGATCAGTTTTTCCTGGATCTTTTTCCGGGCCATCAGTTTCGAACAGGCCACTACCATCATCAAAAAAATATTCACTCAATTTAATGCCGGTAGTTTTCAATTCCTCGACATCAATGTGTTTTCATCCATCATCCTGGGTATATCTATTTTATTGGCAGCCGAATATTTTGTATTCCGTAAATATTCATTCGACGAGTTGTTTCAGCGAAAGAAGGGAGATTGGGTATTATCAGCCTTTACCCTGGCATTTATATTCCTGATCCTGTTTTTTGGAAATTCCACCGGCAGCCAATTCATTTATTTCCAATTTTAATCATGAAAAAAATAATCAGCAAAATAGCCATCATCCTGTTGATCCTGTTGATCACAGACCGGGTTATTGCCTGGTTTTTCAGCAAAACGGTTTTTTCGCATACGCTTAGTGGTGAGAGTGGCGGATCGGTGAATTACCTCATTCAACAGAAAAAAAATACAGCTTTCCTGATCATGGGTTCATCCCGGGCAAAACATCATATCAATCCTTCCCTACTAACCAATGTGTATGGTGGCAATGGATTCAATGCCGGCATCAATGGAACCGGCGGACTAATCTACAACAGCCTGCTGCTGCAACTTCTTATCAGTAAAAATGTAGTACCAAAGATGGTCATACTGCAGGTAGACGCTTATCCTTATTTCACCCTTGAAGAAGAAAATATCATCCCTGAAATTTCTGCATTATATCCCTTTATCGGTGATTCAAAAGCTTTGAATGATTATATACATGCGCATGCCGGTTTTGCAGAACGCATCAAACTACTGCTGCATACATATCGGTTCAATGGAAAACTGCTGAATATCCTGTACAATTATACAAAGCGAAATACAATAAAAAATAACCAGGGATTTGAGGGATTGACTGGAATACTTGATACTGTTGGCCTACAACCCATTGCCGACCTTAACAGGAAACATACTTATTCCAGGATCAAGATGGATGCACTGGTTAGCATTGCAAAAACCTGTAAAGAAAATAATATTCGCCTGGCTGTAGTGTACCCTCCCGCTTATAGAAACATGCTTTACCTGCAGCCTGGTTACGAGATGATCAGTTCATTGCTACAAAAAAATGGCGTGACGGAAATCTATGATTTTGCAAACATTGATCCGTTGCCCGAGCTTCAATCAGAAATATTATGGAAAGATGCTACGCACATGAACAATGATGGCGCTACTATTTTTTCTGCTATGTTGAACAACGACATTCGAGCTGCAAACGCAGTTAAATAAGCTGTACCATTATCTCTTTTACAATGTATCTAATATGGCGTGAATGGCCTGGCAGGCGATGCGAATATCCTCATCCGGGATATTGAGTGGTGGTGCGATCCTCAGCGATTGAGGGGCAAACAGGAACCAATCGGTAAATACTCCGGGCTGACCTGCTGTGGAAGCAATTAACCGGTCGATCAGTTTTTTATTCGTATCAAAATCATCCAGCTCAACCGCCATCATCAATCCACGGCTATGAATACTACGTATACGCGGATGCGTTAGCAATGACCTGAACAACGCTTCTTTTCTTTGCACATCTGCCATACTAATGTCACGCAACAATACTTCAAAAGCCGCTAACCCTGCAGCACAACAAACCGGGTGACCACCAAACGTATTAATATGTCCCAGCACGGGGTTATGAGTAAAAGAATCCATGATCTTTTTATCCGACACAAACGCTCCTAACGGCATGCCGCCGCCAAGGGCTTTACCCAGCAATAAAATATCGGGCACCACGTCAAATTGTTCAAAAGCCCAGAGGGTGCCATTGCGGCCAAAGCCGCATTGTATTTCATCCAGCACCAGCAAAGTTCCTGTTTCGGTACATTTTGCCCGCAAGGCCTTTAACCAATTATTCCGAGGTAAGTTTACACCTGCTTCGGCCTGTATGGTTTCTGCAATCACACAGGCTGTTTGTTCGGTGATCTGATCAATGTCTTCAAACGAATTGTATGAAAGTTGAACGATGCCAGGCAGCAACGGCCTAAAAGCCTGTTGCCAGTATTCACTCCCCATCACACTTAAGGCGCCCTGCGTACTACCGTGATAGGAATTTTTAAATGAAACGATTTGTGTTCTACCAGTGTAACGCTTGGCCAATTTCATGGCACCTTCAGTTGCTTCACTACCACTGGCCGTATAAAAAACTGCGTTTAAGGATGCGGGTAGATGATCGGTTAACAATTTCGCATAGGCCACTTGTGGATTTTCAACCAGCTCACCATACACCATGATGTGCAGGTAATCATCAGCTTGCTTTTTAATGGCCTCAATAACGGCAGGATGTCGATGACCTACATTACAAACACTTATCCCGGCGATGAGGTCGATGTACTCTTTCCCACCTACATCCCGCATCCGGCTCCCTTCTGCATGCACAATGTTTAAACATAGAGGAGCTGCTGAGGTTTGTCCAACATGTTGTAAAAATAATTGCCGGTTATTCATGATTGCCGCTGTTTGAAAATATAATGCGAAATTAGTGTAAAGCCTGCATGCAAATTGCACGTTTGGAAACCATCTGTTCATCCTTTAAAATTTAAAATATGCCAATCCTTTTCCCGGTAAATGGTATCAGCCCCGAAATGGGCGATGATTGTTTCATAGCACCAAATGCCACGATTGTTGGTGATGTAATAATGGGCAACGAGTGTAGTGTGTGGTTCAATGCCGTGATTCGGGGCGATGTGAACAGCATCCGGATGGGCAATAAGGTAAACGTACAGGATGGAGCCGTGATCCATTGCACTTTTGAAAAAACGAAAGCAATCATCGGAAATAATGTGAGCATCGGACACAATGCAATCGTACATGGATGCGTTATACAGGACAATGTGCTGGTTGGCATGGGTGCGATCGTCATGGACAATGCCCAGATCGGCAGCAACAGCATCATTGCCGCAGGAGCCGTTGTACTGGAAGGAACGGTTGTAGAACCAGGATCTATCTACGCTGGTGTTCCTGCTAAAAAAGTGAAAGACGTGAGCCAGGAGCTGATCCATGGCGAGATCAACAGGATTGCCGGGAATTATCTTAAATACAGCAAGTGGTTCAAAGATCTGTGAAATAGAGTGGTGCCGTTTTAAATGTAAAAAACAAGTACTAACTTTAAAAGATGAAAAAAATTATACTGGCAACTTTTGTTGTTTCCCTGTTAACAGGGTGTTTCATCTTTCAGAAAAAAGAAAAATTAGGCTGTAAAACAAGTGGTGCGGCCGTAGGTGCTGAACGAATTGCAGCAGGTGATGAAAAAGCCATGAAGGCGAGTAAGAAGTCGAAATACAAAGGTGGCAGAAAAGTTTATTGATGCCTGTTAGCAGGTAGCCAATAAATGGGCATAGAGTGGGTGTTCGATGTATATAATCCGGAAGCAAAACCAGCAAACGCTTATCATAAAACCCTTACCCATTTAAACCCAAGAGTATGAGCTACCAATTAAAAACCCAAACAGGCGCCACTGAAGCTGTCATTGATGACAATTGTGGCATTTCAAAGTTCTACGCTATTGCCAACACGTTGGCCGACCAGTTGCAGGTGATCTTCCTGAACCAGGTAGATGACAGCGATACACTCGACTGGGATTTCAAGTACAAAGGTCAGTTCCTCACCTTGCATTACAACATCTTCAATGGTGTGAGTATTTTTCCGCAGCAGGTAAACAGCAAAAAGAACGACAATAAAGCTGTAATGGAAGTTGCCCATTTTTTACAGAGGCAGGTTTTTTAATGAACCTTGTCATCGGGGGCGGTGATGTACGAAACGTTCAATAAGTTTTTTCCAAAATAGTATCCCGGATATTTAAATAGCTGATGTATCGCTCTGCATGAATGCGGCCTTCATTGACCGCATTTTTTACGGCGCAACCAGGCTCATCCAGGTGCATGCAATTGTTGAAACGGCAGTCATTCATCACCGCCCGCATCTCGGGGAAATAATGTGCCAGCTCCTGTTTGGAGATGTCTACCAACCCCATCTCCCTTATTCCGGGAGTATCAATTACCTGTCCGCCAAACGACAGGTCAAACATCTCCGCAAACGTGGTGGTATGTAGTCCCTTTCCACTCCATCCACTCACATCCTGTGTTTTTAGTTTCAGTTCAGGAAAGATAATATTGATAAAAGAAGATTTTCCAACACCCGAATGGCCGCTCAGCAAAGTGATCTTATCTTTCAACAAAATCTTTACTTCCTCTACCCCGATATTTTTTTCTATGCTCATCTCCATAATGGTATAACCAATGGGTTCATAAATGCTCCTGATGAGTTCCATTTTCTCAATTTCCTTTTTTCCATACAGGTCCGATTTATTGAATACAACGATGGCGGGTACCCGGTAAGCTTCCGAAATAACGAGGAAACGGTCAATAAAGCCAAGGGATGTTTTGGGTTCCTTTAAAGTGGCGAAGAGCAACGATTGATCAAGGTTGGCTGCCACAATATGATGCTGATTCTTATTATGGGGAGATACCCGGTTGATATAATTTCTTCGTTCATAGATCTCCGTGATGACCGTACTTTCAGTATCGGTTTCATTTTCTATTTCTACGATATCGCCTACTGCAATGGGGTTGGTAGAAGTGATCTGGTCGATCTTGAATTTTCCTTTTATGCGGGCATCATAAAACTGGCCCGTACTATTTTTAACAATGTACCAGCTTCCTGTAGATTTATAAACCGTTGCCTGCATGTTTGCAAGATAATAAAGTACGGGCAGATGCAGGCCAGCCATGGTTGTATTCAACAAATAATGGGGAAACAAATTCATCCAGGTAGCCGGGGAAAGCAGCATAGACCAAAAGGCTTCTATGGAAATTTCCTAAAGATGGTATAGTTTATAATGATCTCCAGCAGCAGGAAAAAAAGTGCAGCCAGCACAAAGGGGAAAAATTTATCCTGGAAACGGATCGTACTGATGAGTTCTACTTTTGACTTCTCCAGTTCATCAATAAACTGGTAAATGCTCGAAAGACTTTGATTGTCCCTGGCCCTGAAATATTTTCCGCCGGTTTCCCCTGCAATTTCCCTGAGCAGGTTTTCATCGATGGAAACTTTTTCATTCTGCATCACTACGCCTATATCTGTATTTACCGGTTGTGGTGCATAGCCATCCGATCCCATCCCAATGGTATACACTTTTATGCCAAATGCTTTTGCAATCTCTTTGGCCGTTTTGGGATCTATAAGTCCACCATTGTTCTCACCATCCGTTAACAAGAGTACTACTTTTGATTTTGATGAACTATTTCTTAACCTGTCAACACTAGTTGACAGTCCGGAGCCTATCGCCGTACCATCTTCGAGCAATCCATTGTGAATATTATCGATGGCTGCCAGCACCACATTGTAATCGGTGGTTAACGGGCATTGCGTAAAACTTTCGCCCGAAAAAATCACAATACCAATGCGATCGGTCACGCGTTTCTTTACAAAATCGGCCGCTACTTTTTTAGCCGCTTCCAGCCTGTTGGGCGTAAAATCCTGTGCGGTCATACTTCCGCTTACATCAATACACAATACAATGTCGATTCCCTCTCCTTCGGCATGCTGCTCCTGGTTTTGCACCTGCGGGTTGGCCAATGCAGTTATGATAAAGCCAAGACTTAATAATCGAAAAATAAAAGGCAAATGCCTGAAACTTGTTTTCCACGAACCCAGGCCTGGCGCAGCTGCCGTTGATAATTTTAAAGAAGAATTACGCCGGCCGCTTTTGCGAATATACCAGTAGATCAGAATTGGAAAAATGATAAACAAACCAAATACCCATGGTTGCGTAAAATGTATATTATTGAAATAATCTACTATCAAAATGGATATTATTGTTTGGGTTGTTGATTCTGTTTAGCCGAACTTTCGATACAGTTCCTCGTCACTTCCAGGCATTGTTCACTTTCCGGTACAGTTGGTACGAATTTGGCAAATTTAACGGCATTGCCTATTCGCAATGATTCGGCCGTCTTCGATAAAACATCCGGTTCACCCGGTTGCCATTCCTTCAGGTTAACAAGAAAATCACTGGTGGTTGTATTCAGGTAATCTGCCCGGTTCATCCTGCTGTAATAACGTTTTAGTATATACGAAAGTCCTGTATGATATTTTTTCACTTCCTCCGCATTGGAGAGATTTAAGGCTTTAAGTTTTTCCAGCTCTGCCATTGCTTCATCAAAAGGCTTCAACGCAGCATCCATTCCAGGGAATGGTGATTTTTTCTTAGCGGTCTTAATAAAATAAACAATTAACCCAATGATCAACAGCAACAGCAATGCGGCCGCTACATAATACCAGAAATAGTCGGGTTCGGGTACTTCCATCACCGGTTTAATATCCCTTAACTGGTTTGTACTATCGGCTGGAGAATAACCAACATTGACCAACACCGAATCGGTCAGGAATTTTTTGTAGCTGTTATTCTTAACCAGCGTAACGGGAAAAGATGGAATATGCCAGGCACCTGAATCAAAACTGGTGAAAACAATTTCGCGGTGAAGGGAATAGCTGCCATTGTCGCCGGTGGTATCAAACTTTCCAGGATCTACAACATCAAAATGAGGAATATTTTCGGGCATATCAAATTGCACAGAATATCCCGGCTCCGGAATACTGATCATAACGTCGTAGCGTATCCGCTCCCCGATCAGGATCTGGTTACGGTCGATCTTGGTACCCACCTGCTGTGCCTGGCCGCAAAATGCCGACAGGAAAATTACCAGGGTAAGAAACAAGGGATATATATGCGTTCGTTTGATCATCCGTGGTTTGGCAACATAATTTACTTTCTCTTCAAAAAAAACTTCTGAAGGATCTTTACATAATCTTCATCGGTACGCACATGCAGCAGGTCAGCGCCGGCACTGCGAAAATATCTTTTACAGGTATCGGTTTGCTGAAAAAAATACTGCTGGTAATTATACCGCACTACTTCACTGCTGCTGTCGATCCACTTCGTTTGCCCTGTTTCTGCATCTTCTACCTGGAGCAATCCTGCATCCGGTAACTGCATGTCCATTTTATCATACACTTTGATCCCGATCACATCGTGCTTTTTGCCGATCACTTTCAGGTCGTTGTCATAACCGGTGTCGAGGAAATCACTCAGTAAAAAAGCAATGCTCTTCTGACCGGTGGTGTTATTAAAGTACTTAATGGCTGCATCCAGGTTGGTGCCATTTGTTTTAGGTTCCATCGTCAGCAGTTCACGAACAATGAATAATGCATGTTGCCTTCCTTTTTTCGGAGGAATGTATTTTTCGATTTTATTGCTGAAAAAGATCACCCCTACTTTATCGTTGTTGCTTACAGCACTGAACGTGAGTACAGCAGCCATTTCAGTGATCAGGTCTTTTTTTCGCCTGCCCATGGTGCCGAATAAATTGCTGGTACTGGTATCGATCAGCAGCATCAGGTTCAACTCCCTTTCTTCCTCAAATAATTTGGTAAATGGATGTGAAAAACGGGCGCTCACATTCCAGTCGATAAACCGCACATCATCACCAGCCGTATATTCCCTCACTTCCCGGAAACTCATACCCTTGCCCTTGAAAGCAGAATGATACTCTCCCGTAAAAAGATGCGTAGTGATCTTCTTGCTTTTGATCTCAAGCTCTTTTACCTTTTTTAATATTTCGGTGGTTGTCAGCAAATGCTAAATAATAAGTAGTTTCTAATGAGAAATCGTTCTGTGATGAATGAATGGGAATATATAACGTTTACCTATAAACGCCCAACCATGCATTATGGCACATTTACTGTTTTCAGAATTTCATCGATCACCTGTACCACATCTACACTTTCAGCTTCAGCTTCATAGGTTAAACCAATACGGTGACGAAGCACATCTTTACAGATAGCCCTTACATCTTCAGGTATCACGTATCCCCTTTTGTTTAAAAAGGCATGTGCCTTGGAAGCAAGTGCCAGGTTAATACTGGCCCTCGGTGATCCACCGAAACTGATCAGCGGTTTTAATTTAGCGAGATTATATTTTTCTGGAAAGCGGGTAGCAAATACAATATCAAGGATATAATTCTCCACCTTTTCATCGAGGTAAACCTGGCGTACCAGTTCTTTGGCATTGAGTATCTCCGTTGTGGAGGCAACCGGGTTTATCACAGGTGTTTCCAGCCCAAGTGTATTTTGGCGAATGATAAGTTGCTCTTCAAGTTTTGTGGGATAGCTGATCACCACTTTAAGCATGAAACGATCTACCTGGGCTTCCGGTAACGGGTAGGTGCCTTCCTGCTCAATCGGGTTCTGCGTGGCCAACACCAGGAATGGTTCCTGTAGTTTATAACTGGTATCGCCAATGGTTACCTGTCGTTCCTGCATCGCTTCAAGCAAAGCACTCTGCACTTTGGCCGGCGCCCTGTTGATCTCATCGGCCAGGATAAAGTTTGCAAATATGGGGCCCTTGCGAACAAAAAACTCGTTCTTCGCCTGGTTGTATATCATGGTTCCCACCACATCGGCAGGTAACAGATCGGGTGTAAACTGAATACGGCTGAATTGCGCATGAATAGCCTGCGAAAGCGATTTAATAGATAAGGTCTTTGCCAGCCCGGGAACACCTTCAAGTAATACATGGCCATTGCTGAGCAGGCCAATGAGCAACCTTTCAATCATTATTTGCTGGCCCACGATCACTTTTCCCAATTCATCATGTATCCGGGAAACAAATCCCGATGCATGGGTTATCTTCTCATTCAACAGACGGATATCTTCTGCAGTTTGTATCATAGAAACTATTTGGTTTTAATACTCGGTTTTCAAGATGATTTTCAGATCTACCCCTGCAATTCAAATTCAGCAGAAGCAAAGCACAAAATACGAACATTGGGTAAATCAAAAATGCTGCCGGATTGATGTACCCGAAAATCTTTGTTAAATTAAAGGGTCTTTGCCATGCTAATTAACCCTTTTTAAGTTCATTTCGCTTCGTAAATTTTTATGACAGGTATTTTCCAACGATCGGCATCCTTCTCCCTACACCAAAGGCCTTTGGTGAAATGCGTATGATGGGGCAAAACTGGTTGCGTTTATATTCATTTACGTTCACCATTTTCAATACACGATCTACCAATGCTGCATCAAAACCTTGAGCCTTGATCTCATCAGGACCTTTACTTTGCTCAATATATTGGTAGAGTAAGGTATCCAGGATCTCATAATCCGGTAAACTATCACTGTCTTTCTGGTTAGGCCTCAATTCTGCACTAGGCGCTTTGTGGATGATATTTACCGGGATGATCTCTTTTTCCTTGTTGATGTAACGGGCCAGCGCATATATCTGCAATTTATAACAATCGCCTAGCACGCCTAACCCACCGGCCATATCACCATACAGGGTTCCGTAGCCGGTTGACAATTCGCTTTTGTTGGATGTGTTTAATAAGATATAGTTGAATTTATTGGCAATGGCCATCAGCAGGTTTCCCCTGGTACGGCTTTGTATATTTTCTTCTGCGATGCTAAAAGGCAAGTCTCCAAAAATGGGTTTCAATTCATCCAGGAAAGATTCATAAATATTTTTGATGGGTAAGATGTGATATGGATTGCCCAGGTTTTCACTTAACTGCCGGGCATCGTCTACCGAATGACCCGTTGAATAAGGCGATGGCATCAGCACCGCCATAACATTTTCTTTACCTAGTGCTTCACAGGCCAGCGCAAGTGTTACGGCACTGTCAATTCCACCACTACTGCCGAGGATGGCTTTTTTAAAACCCATCTTGTTAAAATAATCTTTGATGCCCATGATGAGGGCTTCATAGATCTGGTCGATGTGCAGTTCTGCTTCCAGTTGAACCGGGTTCAGCTCCTGGTCACTGATTGCATTTGCCTTTTCCAGTATGGGCGCATCTATACTTCCATCGTTGTTTAACACGAATGATTGCATGTCTTCTTCAAAACTGGCAAGCCTCCCACAAAGATTTGCGTGTTTGTCGAACACCAATGATGTTCCATCAAACACGATCTCTGTCTGGCTTCCAACCCCGTTGCAATAGAACATGGGCAAACCATACTTCAGCACATTTGCTTTCACTGCCGCCTTGCGATCTGCATCATGGGTATAATCAAACGGCGATGCCGAAAGGTTTATCATGAGATCAGGTTGATGCTCCATCAGCATATCCATCGGGCAAACACGGTATAAAGGATCATTGCCAAGGTTCCAGATGTCTTCACAAACGGTGACCGCTATACGCCGGCCCATGTATTCAACAACATTCCATTCATTGGCGGGTTCAAAATAACGGTCCTCATCAAATACATCATAGGTAGGCAGGCAGGTTTTATGAATGACCTGTTTGATTTCCCCATCGGCCAGGAAATATGCCGCATTAAACAGGTTCTTCCCTTCTGTAACGGGATTGCGATGCGGCGCTCCTACAAGTACAGCAATGCCATTGGCCTCGCTGCATATCTCATCAATAGAAGCATAACAGGCATTGATAAAATCATTGAAATATAGAAAGTCGCGGGGAGGATACCCGCATACGGAAAGCTCACTGAATACTACCAGGTGGGCACCGTCTTCCCGGGCCTGCCTGATGGCTTCCTTCATTTTCCTTGTGTTGTATTCGAAATTGCCGATGTGATAATTCTGCTGCGCCAAAAATATTTTCATACTCAATGCCTGCGTGGTATTTAACTTTATACTTACCGATAAAAGCTTTTCTTTTGTAAAGTTAAATTATTCATTTATGCGTTTGACAATATGTTTGTTAATGATTGTTTTGTTTTTGTCCTGCAACAACGAACCCAGCCGGCCCGATGTATCAAACATATCCGTAAACCTCGTCACCCGCAGGTTTGAAAAGGAACTGTTTTTGATCGATTCCACTCAACGCACGCCAGCCTTAGATAAACTCATCGGTTCCTATCCATCTTTTGGCGAACATTTTTTAAGCAGCATCCTGAATGCAGATCCAAGGTGGAGTGCCGATTCAGTGAGCCAATATGTGTATGGATTTGTTTCTTCCTATAGAAACCTGTACGATTCGGCAGAAAAAATATTTAATGATTTTAGCCCGTATGAAAAGGAAATAAAACAAGGCATCCGCTATGTAAAACATTATTACCCGGCCTATAAAGCGCCCAGGGAGATCATTACCTATATCGGACCACTTGATGGATATGGCGATATCCTTACCGAAGATGCATTGGTAGTGGGTTTACATCAACATCTTGGCAGTAATTTTTCGCAGTACAAAACTACCTGGGTGCAGGAAACCTATCCGCAATACATTACCAACCGCTTTACGCCAGAATACATTTCAGTTAACTGCATGAAAAATATCGTGCTGGATATGTATCCCGAAAAGTCGGAAGATAAAAGCCTGGTATATCAAATGGTGGAAAAAGGCAAAAGACTATATATGCTCAGCAGGTTACTTCCCGAAACGGATGAATATAAACTCATCGGGTATACGCAGAAACAATTGAAAGATTGTTACGAGCACGAAACACAGATATGGGACCTGTTTGTACAGAATAATTTCCTGCAAACGATCGACAATAATGTGATCAAAAATTATATTGGAGAAGGACCAAAAACACAGGAACTGGGCGAATCATCGCCGGGTAATATTGGTTCCTTTGCCGGCTGGCAAATCGTTAAGCAATACATGAAAAAAAAGCCGGATACAAAACTTCCAGATTTGATGAAGAGCGATGCAGAGATCATTTTCCAGGAAGCCCGGTATAAACCTTAGTTCAGGCAGCTTGTGCCTGCAAGCTCATGGCAGCGGGTCGTTTACCCAGTTGACGCATCACCCTGAAATGAGAAGCCAATGCTTGCGTCAAGGTTGGATATTGATTATATGGAAGATTAAATTCTTTACATTTTTCCTGGACAATTTTACTGATCTCCGGATAATGCACATGGCTGATTCTCGGGAAAAGGTGATGTTCTATCTGGAAGTTCAATCCACCCACAAACCAGGAGATCACTTTATTGTCCATTGCAAAATTGGATGATGTTTTGATCTGGTGCTCTGCCCATGCCGTTTCCAGGTGTTTGGTTTCATCAAGGGGAACATGTTCAAACTCTGTATTTTCAACCACGTGTGCCAATTGAAAAACAAATGAAAGTGTAATGCCCATGGCAGCATTGGCTACAAAAAAACCGATCAGCCATCCTGCCCAACCCCAAACAATGATAGGTACAACGATGAATACTGCAAGGTACCATATTTTGGTAGCCCAGAAGATCACGTGATTTTTAAAAGATAATTTCCAGGCTTCCGTGGTATATATTTTGCGCCCGAAATATTTTGCGAAATCCATAAAGAAGATCCAGAAAATGGAAGAAAGAGAATAAATGAATGGCAGGTATAAATGTTGAACCTGGTGAGCAGGAACCCATTTTTGTGTTTCGCATTGACGAATGATGGGACTTTTAGCAATGTCATCATCAATTCCATCAACATTGGTATAGGTATGATGAATGATGTTGTGCTTTTGCTTCCAGAAATATGCGCTTGCACCTAATCCATTGGCAGAGATCAGCCCGATAACGTCGTTTAGTTTTGTATTGGGACTATAACTGCCGTGATTGGCATCATGCATCACACTAAACCCTATACAGGCAAACAGGTAACCGAGTAAAGCTGCCAGTAAAATGGCAGGAAGGGTGCTAATGTTAACCAACATCAGTGTTAAATAAACGGCTAAAGCCGAGCCTAAAAGGATGATTGTTTTTGCAAAGAGACGCCAGTCACCCGTCTTCTTTATTTTATTTTCGGAAAAGTATTTGTCAACACTCGCTTTTAAGCTGATGTAAAAATCGTTGTTCTTGTTGTTGAAGGTTACCTTAGACATATTGTGAATTTGCGAATGAAACAATATTTCATGCGTAATGTTTAATATAAATTTTACTACTGGAAAAGAAAAAAATGGACATGCTGATTTCCAACTAGATTTAGTGCTAAGTTACGTCAAAAAAACCGTTAAATCTTAATTCATTTTAAAGGGCGCCTGCATTTCAAAAACCGGAATTGCTACATTAAACAGCTGCTTATTATGTACATTTTCTAGTTGATAGGTTCCTTTCATTTTCCCTATCTCGGTGCGCAGGTTACAACCGCTGACATATTGGTATGAAGTTGCCGGCGCTATTACAGGCTGAATGCCTACAACGCCCTCCCCTTCTACTTCCCGGATACTTCCGTTGCTGTCGTAAATATGCCAGTGCCGCCTCAATAACTTGACTGGAAAGTCATTGTTGTTTTCTATGGTAATTTTATAGGCGAACATGAACTCACTATTCATAGGATTGCTGTATTCCGACTGGTAGAATGTTTCTACGCTAACCTTTACACCTCCTGATATTTTTGAGCTCATAACTGGATGTTTGTTGTAAAATAACAAAATTTCCTTTCTTACATGTAAATTTATCGTGTAAAACGCGAAATTATGTCAATTGACAAGCATTATTACCGTAATTCAGAAATTAACATTTTATGGCAACCGGGGCTGTGCATCCATAGCGGCATTTGTTTTAAAGGACTGCCGGAAGTTTTTGATCCCCGCAGAAAGCCATGGATCATTGCAGGTAACGCCGAAACACAAACAATGATCGACCAGGTTAAGAAATGCCCCAGTGGCGCTTTGAGTTTTACCTATCTCGCAGATGAAGAAAAATAAATTATCCTTTTTTGCTTAAAGTGTACCCGTTCTGCAACAGCCACTGGAGCACTTTATCGCGTTGATCGCCCTGTATGATGATCTCGCCGTCTTTTACTGAACCACCGGTGCCACAGTAGCTTTTTAACTTTTTGCCAATAGCTTCCCGGTCGGTATCATTGCCAACAAAACCATCCACCAGGGTAACAGCCTTACCTGCCCGGTGCTTTGTTTCCAGTTTTATCCTGAGTTTCTGTTCTTTTGGTTGTAAGGTTACTGCTTGGTTGGTTGATTCCTGGTAAGGATTAAAGCCAGGATCTGTTGAGTAAACGATGCCGGATGAAGTTGATTTTTTCTTAGACATATTTTGATTAGATAATGGCCGCTTTCAGGCTCAGGTCGAGGCTTACTGCCTGGTGAATGATGGCACCGCTTGAAATGAAATCTACCCCTGTTTCTGCATAGGATACCAGGTTGTCGTAATTTATACCTCCACTGGCTTCTGTTTCTATGCGACCCTGGATGAGTGACAGCGCTTCTGATATTTTTTCCGGTGTAAAATTATCCAGCATGATGCGGTCAACTTTCCCTACAGCCAACACCCTGCGCACATCGTCGATACTCCTGGTTTCCACTTCTATTTTCATCCCGGGCTTTTTCTGTTGTACATAATCATAGGCCATCTCAATGGCTTTTTCAATGCTGCCGCAATAGTCGATGTGATTATCTTTCAGCATGATCATATCGTATAGCCCGAACCGGTGGTTAACGCCACCGCCTATACGAACCGCTTCTTTTTCGAGTAACCGGAAATTTGGAGTTGTTTTACGGGTATCGAGCAACCTGGTTTTAAAGCCTTGTAACCTGGCAGTATATTTTCCTGTTAAGGTTGCGATGCCACTCATGCGTTGCATGCAGTTCAATACAAGTCGTTCGCATTGCAGGATCGTATGCACATCGGCCAATACCTCAAAAGCCGTTTCGCCGTATTGCATGGCATCACCATCTTTCTTAAATGCATGAAAGGCAGCATCGGGTTGCATGGTTTTAAAGATCGTTTCTGCAACGTGCATGCCGGCAAGGATGCCGTCCTGTTTGATCTTAAGTACAGCCTTTCCTTTGGCATTTTTATCAATGCAACAAATCGTAGAATGATCGCCGTCGCCAATGTCTTCGGCCAATGCATTTTTGATCAGAAGGTTTAATTGATCCGTATAATTCATCAAACAAAGCTACGCAATGGAAGGAAATTTACAGGGCATAAAAAAACTCCCTTCCGGGAGTTTTAAAATATGTTGTAAGATCTACATGTTCTCGAATCGTATTTCCTGTAAGGTTTGCCGGTCGCCTTTCTGTTTCATAAAAACAGTAGTTCTGAAAGTGCCCGTTTTAGTTACCAGTTTTCCAATGAAATACTCAGAACCTGCATTCTGTCCTTTATGCAAAATTTCGAAACTCTTTACCGGGTAAGTATTGAAAAAATCTTTAAGGATCATTTCTCCCTGGCTTTTGCTGTAGCTATTACTTTTTTCGGGAAGGGTGATCTCTACTGTATTATCGAAGTACTTGGCGATCTGTGTTGCATTACCGGTTTTCAGTGCCCCGATGATCTCATCAATGCCGGCTGAAATACTAAAAGAACATAGTAAACAGGTTGCCGTAATCAGTGTAAAAAATTGTTTCATAAAGTTGAGCTTTACTGGGTAATGTTGTTCTAAAAACGTGCCATTTAACTCAAAATTGCGCTTGGGGTATGTTTTTATACCCAAATATAACAACTCACGAAATGTTAACCGGCAAATATTTAGCTTTACAGGATGGAAAACAAGAAAATCATATTGATAATCATGGATGGATGGGGTTTGGGTAAAGTAAAAGAGAGTGACGCGATTCAGCATGCCAATGTGCCATTTGTAAGCTCTTTATATCTTAATTATCCTAATACGACCCTAATTACCTGCGGGGAAGAGGTTGGTTTACCCGAAGGGCAAATGGGAAACAGCGAAGTTGGTCACCTGAACCTTGGTGCCGGACGAATTGTATACCAGGAATTGCAACGAATAAATGTTGGGGTAAGAGATGGCAGTTTTCAACAAAACCCAACCTTACTGGAAGCCATTCATTATGCCAAAACAAATAATAAAACCCTGCACCTGATGGGTTTGTTGAGCGATGGTGGCGTGCATTCGCACATCAATCACCTGAAAGCAATACTTAGCACCTGTGCCGATAATGGTTGCAGGGATGTATTGGTACATGCGTTTACAGATGGACGTGATACCGATCCAAAATCGGGTTTAGGGTACTTACATGACCTGGAAACACACCTGGGAAAAACAGTTGGCAATATTGCTACAATTACCGGCCGATATTATGCCATGGATAGGGATAAGCGCTGGGAAAGGGTAAAAATTGCTTACGATGCCCTGGTCAATGGAATTGGCACACTGTCTGATGATTTTTCAGTATCCATACAACATGGGTATGATGAAAAGCAAACCGATGAATTCATCAAGCCACTGATCAATAACAAGCTGAAGAAAACAACCATACAGGATGGAGACGCAGTGATCTGTTTTAATTTCCGTACCGATCGTTGCCGCGAGATATCCGAAGTGCTTACCCAGCAGGATATGCCGGAATATGGCATGAAAAAACTGGATCTTCATTATACCACTATGACGCAGTATGATCACCGTTTTAAAAACGTGCAGGTGATTTTTGAAAACGACGATCTGAAAAATACATTGGGAGAAATTGTTGCCCAACATGGCAGATCACAGTTACGCATAGCCGAAACAGAAAAATACCCCCATGTTAGTTTCTTTTTCAGCGGGGGAAGAGAAATTCCTTTTACTGGCGAAAACCGCATCATGATACAATCGCCTAAGGTGGCTACTTACGATCTGAAACCCGAGATGAGCGCTTATGAAGTAGCCGATGCCGTTACCAAAGAAATAGATGAAAATGCCCCCGACTTCATTTGCCTGAATTTTGCAAACGCTGATATGGTGGGCCATACAGGCGTATGGGATGCTGTGATCAAAGCTGTTGAAACCGTTGACCGTTGTGTTGAAAAAGTAGTAACAAAAGCCCTCGAAAAAAATTATACCATCCTGCTTACTGCCGATCATGGCAATGCAGATTATGAGATCAATGAAGATGGAACACCCAATACGGCTCATACCGTAAACCCGGTTCCCTTGTTTCTCATCGACAAGAATAAAAGTCATAAAATAAATCCGGGGAAATTGGGCGATATTGCACCAACCATCTTAACCCTGATGCAATTACCGGTACCTGCAGAAATGACCGGAAATATTTTATTATCCTAATAACTACTAACATGAAGCGCTTTTTTAAGATTTTGTTTGCCTGCCTGGCCATTGCCTTGATCCTGTTTCAATTTTACCCGAAGCCTGCAAAAAATGAAGAAGCCATCGTAACATCGCAGCACATCACCGCAGTACACCAGGTACCGGCCAACGTGGAAAGTATTTTGAAAACCAGTTGTTATGATTGCCATAGCAATAACACGGAATATCCCTGGTATTCCAGGATACAACCAGTAGCGCTTTGGCTGGATGATCACATCCAGGAAGGAAAGGGTGAATTGAATTTTTCCATTTTTGGTACTTACAGCATTCGCCGTCAATACAGGAAGCTCGAAGAGATCAATGAAGAAGTAAAGGAAGGAGAGATGCCATTATCGTCTTATACCGTCATTCACCGCAATGCAAAACTCACCGATGAACAGAAGCTTTTGTTGGCCGGCTGGACCACCGCTCTTAGAGACAGCTTTACGGCCAATTATCCAGCCGACAGTCTTATCAGAAAAAAATAATGCATCACATTGATGTTTAAAATAATACACTTTATATTTTATTTTATATCAACTTTACAAGGTTAATTTTATCTCAACGCTCCGAACCCCTTCGAAACAATCTATCGCCCACCAATCGTCCGAATGTTAAAGTTTGATACAGGCATCCCTGGATGCAGCAGTAGTTAATACAAATTTGTCTATATTTATACGGCACAAAATCTACCACTTATGACCGAAGAGCAAATGCTTGCCGGAAGTATTAAAAATAATGCCAACGCACAGGAAGCATTATACAATAGGTTCAGTCCCCGCATGTTGGGGGTATGCTACCGTTTTGCCAAAAACAGGGAGGATGCCGAAGACATGTTGCAGGAAGGTTTTATTAAAGTATTCACCCAACTTCACCAGTATCGCAATGAAGGTGCGCTGGAAGGTTGGATCCGTAGAATCATTGTACACACCTGCATCAATGTTTTAAAGAAAAACAAGAAGTTTTCCGACTGTGTAGACATCATTCATGCCAACAGCATATTTATCAAGGAAGACATGATCCCGTCGATCATGCAAGCCAAACAGGTAGTAGAATGCATCAGGTTACTGCCATTGGGATACAGAACTGTGCTGAACCTTTATGCCATTGAAGGATATTCTCATAAAGAGATAGCCAGGATGCTGGAAATTGAAGAAAGCACCAGCCGAAGCCAGTACACCAGGGCTAAGGCAATGTTGGAAGACGTGTTGATTAAGAAAAATATTATTCAAAAACCAAAAACCAGGATTTCATTTGGAAAAACAATATCTCCGGTATAGCCCTTTGCAATGCCAGATTTATTACCAGCATTACCACTAACTAAAAACGCTTTTTGTGAAAGATGGAAAAGAAATTTTATACAGATAATTTTGAGCAGTTCCTGAAAGAAACAGCAGATGATTTCAGGATGTATCCTTCTAAACGGGTTTGGAACAGCTTATATAATAATTTACATCCCGGGAGGAAATGGCCTTCAATAGCAGTTTGGTTACTCCTGATCAGCTCCATTGTATTTGTAGGCATTACAAACAAGGAAGATGTATCGGGAAGGAAATCAATTGCCAGTACTAACATCAATCCAGGAAAATCAATGATCGCAGCTGTGCCAACTTCTTTACCTGGTTCATCAACTGCTTTGAATAATTCCCCGGTTACTGATTTAAACAGCAGTTCAAACAATAACCTGCCATCTGCAATTAATACCATTCAACAACAGCAGCGTTCTGCGTTCAATGTTTCGGGTTCACAGGAAGAACAGCATAATGTACGGGTAGCCAGAAAAACAAACAAACGTTCCCGGAGTACCAATGGCATTCAATCTATTGATGTGATTGAACCATCACTTATAACTGATGAGAATTCGCAGGTAACTTATACAGCAGGTACTGAATTGACTGACCAGGAAATAAAGGATGCGTCCCTCGATGCTGAGGAAAACTTCCTGGCTACATCAATTGCCAGCAAAATCGTTAAGCTCAATAAGGTGAATTCGCTTAAAATATCTTCAAATAACACGAATACAGAAAAAGAATGGATCGAAGATTTTGCATTCCACAACAAACCTTCTTCCAAATGGAAATCCAGGCTCGCATACCAGTTATATGCAACACCATCTGTCGGTTACCGTAGCCTGTCAAAAAATACGCACGTAGCAACACCTCCTTCAGCATCATCGTTGTTATCTTCCGGACAGAGCAATGGTATGGCTGCATCAAACGAATTAAAACACAGGGCTGGATTTAACCTCGAAGCAGGTGGTAGTCTTATCTATAGTTTTTCAAAAATCATACGCCTGAAAGCAGGGTTGCAGTTGAACTATACAAACTACAGGATTCATGCTTATCACATGAACCATCCGACATCAACTTCTTTGTTGTTTACGAATACATCTACCGGCTCCCCGGAGATCATTACCAGGTCGAGTTACCTGTCTAATACCCTGATCGGCGAGGATGCCACCAATAAAAAACTTAATAGTAATACTTACCAGGTATCTATACCAGTTGGTGCCGACTTTAAAATTGCAGGCAAAGAAAACATTCAGTGGTATGCAGGTGCAACCATTCAACCTTCCTTTATCGTTGGGGGAAATGGTTACCTGGTTTCTACCGATACCAAAAACTACGTGTATGACGCCTCTGTATTGCGTAAATGGAATATCAATGCCGGGATCGAAACTTTCCTGAGTTATAAATTGAACAATGGAATCATTTTAAATGCTGGTCCGCAATTAAGATACCAGTTCCTCTCTACCTACGATAAGAATTACTCTTACGATGAGAAATTGTACAACATAGGCGTGAAGATGGGTATTACCAGGAATTTCTAAGTCAGAAAACAATATTTGAAAACGCAACAAAGCCTGTTGCGTTTTTTTTTAGCCAGGAACGCCCGCAAATTTTATGTAATGAGTAGAGGTATGATAAGTTGAATTAATTTTGCAGTATGAAAACATCCACGTTTTTTATTGTAGCCCTGCTGTTAGTTGCTTCCTGTAAGCAAGGAAATAAATCAGGGAAGGATATACAATCGGTAAAAGACACAATGATAGCCGAACAACCTGAGGTTAGTTTTTTCTTCCCGGTGACAAGCTATATCCAGGGACAAATTTTTGACATTAAAAAGAACGCCAGGGTAAACCCGCTAAAAATAACCAGCATCAATAATAAGATTGATTCATCCTGGCTAAAAATGGAAGACATCGATAAAGAATTAACGGAATTCTTATCACCAAAAATTGACAGCGGAAATTTCACTGCATTCTTTTCCGAAAAGAAATTCCTCGATCAGACATTAGGTGCAGTAACCCTTACATACGATCCCTTAAAATCTTTGCCAGATTCGATATACCTGAAACATTGGGATGTTTACATTGATCCGGAAAGCAATGAAGTGAAAAGGATTTACCTGCTGAAAAAATCAAATGGAAAAACAATTCAATTAACCTGGCAATCGGGAAAATGGTGTAAACAGATTTTCATTGCGCCCGATGCAGCCGGTAATGAACATGTAGAAAAAGAGATCACCATCAAATGGGATTTATAACAAATGACGCAAGCCGAATTTTCTGCCATCTCTTCTACCATACCTACTCATCCCGGTATCTATAAATATTACAATGCTTCCAACGAACTTTTATATGTTGGAAAGGCCAAGCACCTGCGCAAAAGGGTAAGTAGTTATTTTTCAAAAACGTTTACCAATTATAAAACAGCGGAACTTGTACAGCGTATTGCCCGGATCGAATTTACCATTGTTGACAATGAAAAGGATGCATTTCTCCTGGAGAACTCGTTGATCAAAGAGTATCAACCGCTCTTTAATATTAACCTCAAGGATGACAAGACCTATCCATACATTGTAGTAAAGAATGAATCTTTTCCCAGGGTATTCTTTACCAGGAACAAACTTAAAGATGGATCAACCTATTTTGGTCCGTATACTTCCGTAGCAAAAGTGAAAGACCTGCTGGATTTCATTAAGCAGAACATTCCATTGCGTACCTGCAAATTAAACCTGTCTGAAAATAACATCAACAGGAAAAAATTCAAAGTATGTCTCGAATATCACCTGGGCAATTGCAAAGGCCCTTGTGAAGGATTTCAAACAAATGAAGATTACCAGGAAGGCATTGATCGTTTGAAAAACCTGTTGAAGGGAAATTTATCTCCCGTTATCCAGGAATTTAAAAAGGAAATGAAAATGCATTCCGACAACCTGGAGTTTGAAAAAGCGGCCATATTTCAAAAAAAACTTGATGACCTGCAGCAATACCAGGCAAAATCAACCGTGGTAAATACGAATACCGGAACGATCGATGTATTTTCTATTTTAGAGGAAGGAGACCAGGCTTATGTGAATTACCTTGCGGTGAACAATGGAAGCATCATTCTTACAAAAACCATCACCCTTGTAAAGAAGCTGGAGGAAAGCAAAGAAGAAGTATTGTCATTTGCCATAGCCCAGTTAAGGCAAACTTTTAATAGCGAAGCCTACGAGATCATTATTCCGTTTGAGATCGTTTATACCGAACCGGGTATCACGGTAACCATACCTCGCTCGGGTGATAAAAAAAAGCTGCTCGACTTATCAGAAAAAAATGTCAATTACTTTAAGGAAGAATTGAAAGCGAAAAAATTATTGAGGTTAGAAGATAAAACCGATGCGGAAAAAGAGGCGGTGCTGTGGCAGTTAAAAGAAGATCTTCAATTGAATGACATACCCACGCACATAGAATGTTTTGATAACTCAAATCTTCATGGCACCAATGCAGTAGCGGCCATGGTATGTTTTCGTAATGGGCAGCCAAGCAAGGCCGATTACCGGCATTATAATATTAAAACCGTATCTGGTATCAATGATTTTGCATCGATGCAGGAAGTGGTGTACAGGCGTTATAAACGATTGCAGGAAGAAAACCAGCCTTTCCCGCAACTGGTCATAATTGATGGTGGAAAAGGCCAATTGTCTGCAGCACTCGAAAGTATTAAAGCACTGGGCCTGCAGGGAAGAACAACCCTGGTTGGACTGGCAAAAAACCAGGAAGAATTGTTTTTTGAAGGTGATACTGCATCCATTCAATTGCCCTGGAACAGCGAAAGTTTAAAACTCATCAGGCGCATCAGGGATGAGGTGCATCGCTTTGGTATTAGTTTTCACCGGAACCAGCGAAGTAAACATGCCATTCAAAATGAACTTGAAAAGATTGAGGGCATCGGAAAACAAACGGCAGATAGTTTACTAAAAGAATTTAAATCGGTGAAAAAGCTCCGGACACTACCATTGTCTGAAATAGAAAAAGTCATCGGGAAATCAAAAGCAACCATTGTATTTGAAGCATTGCACAAGGATAAGGCATAAAAAAAGGGCCAGGATAGAAATCCAGCCCCGCTTTAAAATCCAATATCCTATGAAAAACCGAGATAAAGGTAGGGGGACTCTTGATATGAAACAATACCCTAAATAGGGTATTTTTAATAATATCCATAAAAAAAGCCCTTTCAATGATGAAAGGGCTTTTGTATAAAGAATTAAAAAATTAATAGCTCCACAGATCCTGCTCGTAGTTGAAAATCTTTTCTTTGATATTTTCACCTTCCAGCAATTGCAGGATACCATTTTCAGTTAATCCCGGATAATTCTTGATCTGGCGATCATAAGGATTGTCGATGGTACTCTTAATGATCCTTCCGTAAAAGAAGCGGGATTCGAAAAGTTCTTCCCAGCTCATACGGGCTCCGAAGTTCTTTCCATTGTACACTTCATATTTAGCGAACACAGGACGCATATCTGGATAGTATACCCAGAATAATTCAGTTTCACCCAGGTTAACACCCATTGAAGTAATTACATTTTTAACGGGAGCAATACCAAGGATCCTCCAGAAAAGACGTGAGCTTTCTTTATCGAAGATCACTTCTTCCTTTACCCTGAACTTGTAAAAAGAATCGAGGTTAATTTCCGGACGCATTTTGCGTACACCTACCGTTACACCATTAGAATCGATGATGGGAACATCTATTTCATCGCCACCTACGATCTTGGCAACATCGCCTTTGGTCATCGGGGTAGTGAAACGATCATCAATGTTGCTGAAAACCGTTACTGAACTGTCTTGAACGGCCTGTAACAATATTGAAATGAACCGTTGGTTACCATTATCTTCATCCGCAGAATATTTGAAAGGAAGATTGATCTTTTCCCTGGTGTCGATCTCACGCCAAACTTTATGACGGTAAACCGCATCATCTGCACGTAAATGCTCGTAAGGCAAAGGAACCCTTTCTTTCAGAACGGTTGTTTCAACAGCTTCATCCGGGCGCAATGATTTTTTAACCAGTTTAATGGGTAAGCTATCATTTACAGCGGGAGCAGGTGCTGCAACAACGGCCGCAACGGTATCTGCCGTAGCCTCTGTAGGCTGGATACTTGCTTTTGTTTTTGTTTTGGTTGTTTTACGGGTCGTATTTCTTTTGGTAGCCGTACGCTTTTTCTGCGCAACAGCCACATCAGTAATACCTGCAAACAACACAGCAAGCAACAGACATTTTAAAAACCTCTTTTTCATAGTTATTTATTTTAATAAAGTGCAATGGATTTTCCATCAATACCTCTAACACCATCCGGACCCTGTACTTTCACATTATCAAAAGTTACAACAGAACCTGGTCCGCACCTAGACATAAACGGCGCAAGCGGCGCTAAATTGTTTCCACTGATAGCTGTTTGTGCAACATTCGGGAAACCAGCACCTGAAAAATATACGGTTGCGCTAACAACGTTGAATTTCAGATCAAAATCAAATGCTTCCAGGTCGGCCCTGCAATACTGCTGGCTTTTGAATTCTACTGAAGGCATCCTTACTTTACCAGAAGCCACTTTAAATACCGGATCTGGAATTCTTTTAACCCTGAAATCGAAAGTGCTTGATTTCTTATCTGCAGTTACAACAATGCTGGCTTTACCTACTGCTGATACACGTACTGTTCTGGCCGAACCAGATCCGCTGATGGTACCACCAGACATGTTAACAGTAGTTTTATCCCAACCAGTTGGAGAACCAATGGTAACCGGATTGTCAACCCCGATATAAAACACGTTCATTTTGTCGAGCATCACAGCTGCTCCACCTGGAGTACCTACTGTGTATTTAACGTCGAAAGATTTAGTTTCTTTTGTTCCGTCAGGTTTAGTGAACGTAACATTTACAGGAACCGAACGTGCTCCGCCACCACTGGCATTGAATTTATAACTTGCACGTCCATCAGGACCTAAAGTAGTTGCTGATCCGTTGATCGTAATCTGGGGTTGAGCGGCTTTACTATAAGCACCCACACCCGCTGTAATTTCTACTTCTTCACCTGGCATAACATAGTTAGAGCTTTGTCCAACCAATGCAGCAAACTGATCATAAACAACTTTAACAGCGCCCACCTGGTTGTGACAATAAGTAACCACCTGGTTTTC